>MDTB01179048.1_pt1 | contig 103857 bp, 97 predicted proteins | sample 811161 | NCBI WGS metagenome assembly MDTB01 (sample SAMN05326650, study PRJNA326480) | marine metagenome | isolation source: seawater | place: Mediterranean Sea | collected 2009
AAATGGGAGGGTAATAAGATAATTAGAGAAATGCAGTATTTTAATCCTAAAGTTTTTGATAACGAAAGGGAAGCAAAAAATATGCTATCTAAGTAAAACATTTATTCCCATAATTAACCTTTCATTAAATTATGGGAATATTGAATTTTTCCTATAAATTTTATGAAAAAGATTTTAATTTTTATTTTGTTATCATCTTGTATAAATAATCAAGAAATAAAAAAAAATAATAGCTATGATGATTTAGTTATTCTTTTTGAGGACTGGAGATTATTTGAAGAACCAGATTTAATCAATGGAGTTCATAATTATTCAGTTAATTCTTTTGACAAAAAAAAACCTAAATACAACATTCTTAGAGAAAGATTAGAAAATTTTGATATCAGTAATTGGAGTATATCAAATCAAATTGATTGGCATATAATTCGAGCTGAGATGAATGGATATGATTTCAATCACAGAGTTTTAAAACCCTGGATAAGAGATCCTGCATTTTATCAGTCAGTTTGGATGTACCAGAGTGATGTTCCAGCTCACGAGGGCCCAACAAACCACGGAGTTATTGAGTTTTGGATGTATGATCTTCCACTTTCTAATATTGATAAAGAAAAACTCAAAAACGAAATTGATTTGATTCCTATTTTTCAGAATGAAGCAAGAAAAAATCTAACTGGAGATGCAAGAGACTTATGGATCGCTGGCATTGAAAACTTTAGACAACAAAAAGATAATCTCCTAACAATTAAAAACAAATTAGGGTATGATGATAATGATCAAATAATTATAAGCATTAATAATGCAATTGAATCAAATGATAAATTTATTCAATGGTTGGAGGAAGAATCTAAAATTAAAACTGGTCCATCAGGTATAGGGAAAGAAAATTATACTTGGTATCAACAAAATGTACATCTTCTCCCTATGACATGGGAAGATGAGGTTCGTCTTCTCCAAAGAGAACTTGACAGATCTTGGTCTTCTCTTATGTTAGAGGAACATAATAATAGAAATTTACCAGAACTAGAAGCTGCAAATACACCAGAGGAATTTAAGGTTCTAACTGAAAATGGTGTTGAAAGATTTATAAAATTTATAAAGGATAAAGAAATTATGCCTTTTAAAGAAAATATGGAACCGGCACTAAGAGAACACATGGGAAAATTTGTTCCAAATGAAGATAGAAACTTCTTTAATATTGGATTACATATTGATCCTCTGCCTCTATACTCACATTTTGTTCATTGGTTTGATCTTGCTGAAATCAGAGACAACCCTCACCCAAGTCCGATAAGAAAAGAGGCATTATTATATAATATTTTCGACACTAAAAACGAGGGATATGCCACTGGTGTTGAAGAAATGTTTATGCATGCAGGATTATATAACGATAGTCCAAGGTCAAGAGAAATTGTATGGATTATGATAGCACAGAGAGCCGCGAGAGGGCTGGGATCATTGTACGCCCATGCAAATGAAATGACTATGGAAGAAGCAGGTAGTGTACACGTCAGATGGACACCAAGAAAGTGGATGAATAGAGAGCCTCATCTACTAAAGTTTGAGCAACACCTTTATCTCAGACAACCAGGATATGGAACATCCTACATAACTGGAAAATATATGCTTGAAAAAATAGTAACAGAGTATGCAGAAAAGTCAGAAAAAGAAAATAAAAAATTTACTCTAAATGAATTTTTTAAAAAATTTAATGAAGCAGGCAGTATACCAATTAAACTAGCCAGATGGGAAATACTCAATAATATTGATTAAAAAAGATTATATTATTTATTAATACCTAAACCAAATAAAGCGTAATCATACTTAACAGGATCTATTGGATCAAATAATCTTAATTTGTTATCTAATTGAATCAGAGTTGTAATGTCATTTTGAGATCTTGAAATTAAATTAAGATTTTTAGCTACACGAAGGGTGTGTGTATCAAGAGGACAAGATAAAATAGAGGTTGATATTTTTTTCCATATTCCAAAATCAACACCAATCTTATCTTTTCTTACCATCCACCTTAAAAACATATTTATTCTTTTACATGCTGATCTTTTTGCTGGATCAGAAATATGTTTAGTAGTTCTTTTCAAGTGATCAATAGAAAAAAATATCTTTTTAAACTTAGTTATTGTCTCAAAGATCCACTCATCATCTTGATTAGTTTTAAAAACATTCTCTAATCCTCCATGGTTTTGGTATATATTTTTCAGGGACAATATAAAAAATTTAAAGTCGTCGGAATTAAAGGTTCTGTGAACAAATGATATGGATTGAATATTTTTCTCTGATGCGTTAATGACAAAATCATAAGGTGAGCCTCCCATTATCTTCATCATTTTATCTGCATTATTTATTATCATTTTTCTATTACCCCATGAAATAATTGAAGTCAAAAATGCAGATATCTCAATATCATTTTTTTCTTTAAATCTATGAGGAATCTGTACAGGGTCTGAATCAATGAAATGAGTAGTATTATATTCCAAATATTTTTCTTCTATTAAATTTTTTAAATCATTATCTGAAATAACACGTTTCATATATTTACAATGTTAAAGAACCTTTCTTATAAAGATCCTCAAATAGAAAAACAAATAAATTCATTGGTAGGTGAAGAATTCTCTTTAATGAAAAAACTCAAACTTAAAGGAGCTGGATCTAGGAAGTTATACATAAAAAAGTGTGATAATGAGATTTACGATTTATTAAGGAATGACTATGAGCTCAGCGTCTGTAATATAGAAATAAGACCGAAAGGAATTATTATTTACATAAAGTCTAATCTTGAAACCTATGGACTGATTATACCTTACTATAAACTTGTAATATTTAAAGTTGGTGACGAAGACTACACAATCAATGCAGATACTAATTTTTTAAAAATTAGAATAAAAAATAGATCTGACCACTACTTTATGAAAAAAATAAATTCGCAAAAAGCAAATTATCTTTCTGACAAAAATCCCATATAATAGTTAAGATTATTCTAGTTCAGGTGTAATTCTACCTCTAGTTCGATATCGTCGAGAATAAGATTGTCTCCTAGATTTTCAAAAAATGTACCTGACCTAAACCTCACGTCATACTTTGATCTGTCAAATGTTAGCTTTGATGAAGCTACCTTATTATCTACACTAAGAACGAAACTTACTGGATGGGAAATTCCTTTAATAGTTAGAACCCCATCAACATCAAAATTATTTCCGTTTTTTTTTAGAGGATGTAACTTCAATAGTTGAAGTCTTATGGCTACTGACTGAGAAAAAATCGTCGGACCTCAGATGACCCTCAAGTCTTGCTTTAGAACCACCGGTCAAGTCATCAACTGAAAGTGACTCCATATCAACAACAACTTTTCCTGTAACAGCCTCAGACTGGATATTTATATTGCCATCAACAAATTTTAAAGTACCATAGTGTGAGCTAGTTGTTATCTCTTTTCCTGTCCATATTATTTTACTTTTCTCTATATCGATGCTATGATCTTGTGAAAATAAATTGAAATTAATTAGTAAAAAGATTATTATAAGTAGATTTTTCATGTGTTTTGTTTTTTATTTATAATACGAAATTTTTAAATAATGTTTCCATGAAAAAAGCTAAGATTCATTTCATGATATGTTTTAGATATATAAATCTATTATTTTTAATCATTTTATTGCTTTCCTGTGAAAATGAGGAGACTGAAGTTAATGAGGGTGATAACGAAATAAACACTGAATTCATCGGTCTAAATAATATATCAACAATTTTCGATAACATTAATAGATCCTATCATATTTACGTTCCTACTTCATATTCTGTGTCTGAGCCTATTCCTATAGTCTTTAATCTTCACGGTGGTGCCTCAACTGCAACAGGATATTTAAATTCAATAGGAGACATGAGATCAATTGCAGACACAGCAAACTTTATTATTATCTACCCCCAAGCAACAACAGATAGCTCTGGAAATCCCACATGGCACCTTGGTGGAGAAAATTCTAAATCAACTTCAGTTGATGATGTGGGATTTGTATCTCATATCATTGATGAAGTTTCCTCTATCTACTCAATAGATCTTGATAGAGTATATGTAACAGGTTTTTCCAACGGCGGATACCTTGCATATGAAATTGCTTGTCTACTAAGTAATAGGATAGCAGGTATAGGAGTAGTTGCAGGTCATATGTTTATTGACACCTACAACTACTGCAATCCAACTCACCCTACTCCACTAATAAATATTCATGGTACAGAAGACTTTTACGAAGGAATTGCAGGATACTATGTAGACCAAAACCTATCAAATCGGTACTGGGCCGAATATAATAATACTGATAGTGATCCTGTTATAACAAATATTGAAAATACCAACATACAAGACGGATCTATAGTTGAATTACACTCATGGCTAAACGGAGAAAATGAAGTTTCTATTATCCATTATAAGGTAATAGGCGGAGGTCACTCCTACCCTAACCTAAACCCATCATCAAATAAAGGATATGAAAACGGTGACATTGACTCAAATTCTGAAATATGGAATTTTCTATCAAGGTATGATATGAACGGATTAAGATAACTTTAAATAAATTTTTAAATATGAAATCAATAAGCGATAATCATAATAAAGAAGTAATAATTATTTGCGAACTATCTGTGAATGAAAATAGAACAATTAATACGAGGGAATGGAGTAATAGTTACGCCAAACTTATATCTGAGACAGAGGAGAATACTATATCTTGGAGGTTTTTGATCTCTGAGGATGAGAAAAAGGTAACACTTTATGAAAGATATAAAGATCAGCACGCCTTTAAAAACCATCTCAGCAGGATATTAGCAGAAGGGGGTGACCTTAAAGAGGAGTTTAGAAAATTTTCGAATATCTACACATTTGAGGGAATAATTTACTTAGGGGAAGTGTCGGATGAACTAATATCTTACATAAAAGATCATGGTCTAGAGTTAGACTTCCGTTCAAGTATTGGAGGTTATACAAGGTATTAAAAAACCCATCATAAGGATGGGTTTTGATTTAATTCTTGTTATGTGAACCATCACAATAACCGCTAGGATTACTAGTATTACCACACTGACACATAGGTTTATATTTTTTATTTGTCATATTTTTAAATTTATTCAAACTAAAACGACAGCTATAAACTAATGTTTAGTATATAATTGTAAGTTTTATAATTTATAATGATTCCAAATAATTACATTAAAAAACCCATCTTTATGATGGGTTTTAAAGGATGCAGTCCCTAGGGGAATCGAACCCCTGTTTCCAGGATGAAAACCTGGCGTCCTAACCCCTAGACGAAGGGACCGGTTTTTGTTTTGCAAATATATTGTTACAGAAATATTTAAAAAAATTATAAGAAAGATAATTTGATAATATTCTATTATTTGATAATTGATCATTGATAATTACATTTACAAACATAAAAATCAAGCTATGAGTAAAATTAAGATAGGAATAAACGGATTTGGAAGGATAGGAAGACTTGTTTTTAGAGCAGGAATCAAACAAGACATTGTAGAGATTGTAGGAATAAACGACTTAATAGACGCTAATTACATGAGCTACATGTTAAAGTATGATACGACTCATGGTGGATTTGATGGTAGCGTTGAAGTTAGCGGTAATGATCTAGTTGTTAATGGGAACACAATAAGAGTCACAAGTGAAAGAGATCCTAGTAACATAGACTGGGGAAATATAGGAGCAGATTACGTTGTCGAATCAACTGGTCTATTTCTTACAGAAGATTCTTCAAAAGGTCATCTATCATCTGGTGCTAAGAAAGTAATTATGTCAGCTCCATCAAAAGATTCTACTCCAATGTTTGTTATGGGAGTAAATAATGAAAAATATTCTAATGATATGAACTTTGTTTCAAATGCATCATGTACAACAAACTGTCTTGCTCCTATGGCGAAAGTTTTAAACGATAACTTTGGTATTGAAAGTGGACTAATGACAACAGTTCATGCTGCAACAGCTTCACAAAAGATTGTAGATGGACCTTCAATGAAAGATTGGAGAGGCGGCAGATCTGTTTTTGGAAATATTATTCCATCATCAACTGGAGCAGCAAAAGCTGTTGGTAAAGTTATTCCTTCTTTAGATGGAAAACTTACTGGAATGGCATTTAGAGTTCCAACTGTTAATGTTTCAGTTGTTGATCTAACTGTTAATTTAACAAATGAAACAACATATGAAGATATTAGCAATGCAATGAAGAGTGCCTCAGAAAATGAATTAAAAGGAATAATGGGATATACCGATGAGGCATTAGTCTCAACGGATTTTATAGGAGATACAAGAACGTCAATATTTGATTCAGAAGCAGGAATTATGTTAAATAATAAATTTGTGAAATTAGTGAGCTGGTATGATAATGAGTGGGGTTATTCTACTAAAGTTGTAGAGCTTATAAATTTTATGGATAGTAAATCTTAAATTAATACTATTCCCTTATCTCTCATTTCATTAAATGCTAATTTACAATCATTATTATTTAAACCTCTTGTGCATTTTGTTATAACCCTCGAATAAAAACCTTCATTTACAGAATCTAATGCAGTAAATTTTACACAATATTCTGTTGCTAAACCTACAAAATCGACTTTTTCAACCTTTTTAATTCTAAGAAAATCAGTTAATCCTGTTGAGGAGTCCTTAGCATTATCAAAAAATGCACTATAGCTATCAATATTTGAGTTTTGACCTTTATAAATTATTTTGTTGATTTTTGAATTGTTAAAGTTTTTAGGAAAATCAGAGCCTGAGGATTGTTGCACACAATGATCGGGCCATAAAATTTGATTAATACCTTCAGAAATTATAACATCACCAACATTTTTATTTTTATGATTAGATGCAAAACTAATATGATCTTTAGGATGCCAATCTTTAGTAGCAATTATTAAATCGTAATTATCTAAAATATCATTTATCTTCTCAACTATCTCATCACCACCAGGCACCTCTAAAGTACCACCAGGTAAAAAATCATTTTGAAGATCAACAATAACTAATGCTTTCAATTTTTTCTTGATTTGATAATCATACTCTTTTTTTCATTAAAAAGTTTCTTTTCCAATCCAACTGGATAAATGTGAGGGTTTTTAAGTCTTTTATGAGACTCATCAAGAAAATCAAGGTCATTTTTTAATTTAGTTTTAATATGATCCAAAGATGGTTTAGAGTATATAGATTTGCCATCTTTGAATATCTGCTTTAATAAATCTTCAAAGTTATGATTATTGGTAAACTTCTTTGATTTAGTAGAATCATTTGGATCTTTCATATTATTTAATTTAGATTCCGAGTATATATCATAAATCATATCACCAATAAATTTTGACTTATTATTAAATCTTCTGACTTGAAGAACACCAGGATTATTGATCTTTATTTTCTGCTCTGATAATTTTATTTTCTTCTTCCAATTTCCATTTTTATTTTGAATCGCAGATAGTTTATAGACTGCTCCTAAAGATGGGTTATCAAAAGCTGTAACTAATTTGGTACCTATTCCCCAAACAGATATCTTTGAACCTTGTAATTTTAATGATTCTAATATATGTTCATCAATATCATTGCTAGCAATGATATTTACATACTTTAGATCATTTTTGTCTAAAAGCTTTCTTATTTTTTTACTTAGGTAAGCTAAATCTCCAGAGTCAATTCTCACACCTATTATCCTTTTGTTTTTTTTCTCCATTTCCTTTGCCACAATAATAGCATTTTTTACTCCCTGAATTGTATCAAATGTATCAACTAGTAGAACGGTATTATCAGGCATATACTCAGCATAATTTCTGAAGGATGAAATTTCTGAATCAAAAGCCATAACCCAACTATGTGAATGAGTTCCACTTACAGGAATACCATAAATTTTACCAGCTAAAACATTAGACGTTTTAGATGTTCCTCCAATATAAGATGATCTACTAGCAGAAAGAGCACCATCAATACCTTGTGCTCTCCTTAAACCAAACTCGAGTATTGGATCTCCATTAGATACATATGCAATTCTTGATGCCTTTGTTGCAATTAAAGAATTGAAATTAAAAATATTTAGAAGAGCTGATTCGATAAGCTGACACTGATATATTGGTCCATTAATCCTAATTACTGGTTCGTTAGCAAATATCACTCTGCCCTCTTCTATAGCATAGACATCACACTCAAATTTAATTTTTGATAAAAAATCAGTAAATTCTCTGGAAAATAGATTTGAACCATTATCTGTTTTTAAAGATCTTAGATAATCTAAGTCAGACTTTGAAAATTTAAAGTTTTCTAAAAAACTAATAATATTTTCAAGCCCAGAACAAACTGCATAGCCAGATGAGAAAGGGTTTTCTCTAAAAAAAACATTAAAGGATGCTATGTTATTATGAATACCTTTTTTCCAGTAACCATATGCCATTGTTAACTGATAAAGATCAGTTAACAATGATAAAGATGTCTTATATATATTTTTTATCATCTCTTCCTAAAAGAATATTAAATACAACTCCAAAAGTAACTAGTATCATTCCCAGATAAACTAAAAAATTAAATTTTTCATCAAAAAATATGTTACCTATCAAAAGAACAAATACTAACTCAGAATAACTGACTATTGAAACTTTTGACACTTTTTCAGACTGGAATGCTTTTGTCATAAAATATTGAGCAAATTGTGTAAAAACACCAATTAATATTAGCAAAAAGAGATCGATTAAATTTGGTTGAACCCAGTTAAAAATGCTTATTAAACCTCCAATAGGAAAAGCTATCATTGGAAAATAAATCATTAAAACTAGCGAATGCTCCTTGTCCCTTAAATATCTAATTATGCTATACGCAAAAGCTGCACATAAACTACCTCCCAAACCTATTAATAAATAAAAAATATTAACTCTAGAATCAAAGCCTTGAATTAAAATGATTCCAAAAAAAGCTACAAATAATAAAATCCATTGAATTGTTGACATTTTCTCTTTTAAAATAAAAACCCCCACCAAACTTGTAAGTAAAGGTGTGAAATATATTAATGTAGAAGCAGTTGCAAGGGGTATTTCTTGAAGAATAACAAAATAACAATACAATCCAATTGTACCAAAAATTCCTCTCAACATCAATAACGATCTATTTGTACCAAAAATATTGTGTTCATTTCTCTTCAATAGATAATATGTAATAAGGAAGGAAATAATACACCTAAAAAAGACTATTTCCATTGGTGGAATGTGGGGCAACATTTTAACAAAAATCTTTACTAGCATGAAAAATATTGTAGCAAAGAACATAAAGGTTATTCCTTTATTCAAAGTGATTTTAATTTACCATTAATTAACTCGTAAGAATGATCAGAAATTTTTAAAAACTCTTTATTATGAGATACTATAATAAATGTTTTTTTATATTTTTTATTTAATTTTTTAATAAGTGAAATGAATTTTTTAGAGTTAGTATTATCTAAATTTCCTGTTGGTTCGTCAGCAAAAATTATATCTGGGGAATTTATTAAGGATCTGGCTATGGAAACCCTTTGCTGTTCACCACCCGATAACTGATTAGGCATATTTTTTGATTTGTTTTGAATACCCAAATCTGATAATAACTGATTTGCCCTCTCCTCAACACCTAAAGATTTGTCCTTAGATACATAACCAGGTAAACATATATTATCAAATACATTAAACTCACTCAATAAATTATGAGACTGAAAAACAAATCCAATTTTTTCATTTCTAAACTTAGATAAATTGTTACCCGTGAGACTATTTACATTCTTTCCTTTATATTCAACAATACCTGAGTCAGGTTTCTCAAGAGTACTTAGTATATAGAGCAAGGTTGATTTACCAGCTCCAGATCCACCAAAAATTGAAATAATATTCCCTAGTTTAAACTCTAAATTAATATTATCTAGAACTTTTACATCACCAAAAGACTTTAAAATCTTATTTGCTTTCAACATAGAAACAAATCTAATTAATTATCAATGTTATGATTAAAAAATAATATAAGATTTGAAATAATAATCTATATAGTATAGTTTCGTATAAAATGAATATACACGAGTACCAAGCAAAAGAAATATTAAAAAATTTTGGAGTAAAAATACAGAATGGATTTGTAGCAGAAACTCCAGAAGATGCAAAAATATTGGCAGCAAAACTATCTAAAGAGAAAAGTAATTTGACTGTGCTTAAAGCTCAAATTCATGCAGGTGGAAGAGGAAAAGGTATAATTAAAGAAACTGGATCTAACGGTGTAGTTATATCTAAGTCCTTTGAAGAAGTTGATGAAAAATCTAAAAATATTCTTGGTGGAACACTAGTAACTCATCAAACTGGTGAAGAAGGGAAAAAAGTTAATAAGCTTCTTATTGCAGAGGATGTTTACTACGACGGACCAGAGGAATGCAAAGAATATTATCTAGGAATTCTTTTAGATCGATCAACAGGAGTCAATGTTATTATGGCATCTACAGAAGGTGGTGTCGATATAGAGAAAGTAGCAGAGGAAACACCAGAAAAAATTATAAAAGAATGGATAGATCCAAAAATAGGTTTACAACAATATCAAGTAAGAAAAATTGCATTTTCATTAAATCTATCTGGAAATGCTTTGAAAGAGATGATTAAATTTATCAATTGTTTATATAATGCTTATGAATCTATTGATGCTTCCTTATTTGAAATAAATCCAGTTCTCAAAACCTCTGATGATCAGATTCTAGCAGTTGATGCAAAAGTTAATATTGATGATAATGCACTTTATAGACAAAATGATATTGAGAATCTGAGAGATTTGGATGAAGAAGACCCATCAGAAATTGAAGCAAATAAATCTAATTTGAGTTATGTTAAATTGGATGGTAACGTAGGCTGCATGGTAAATGGAGCTGGATTAGCAATGGCAACCATGGACATGATTAAGCTATCAGGTGGAGATCCTGCAAACTTTCTTGATGTTGGTGGAACAGCAAATGCTGAAACTGTTGAAGCTGGATTTAGAATTATTTTAAAAGATCCAAACGTGAAGGCTATTTTACTTAATATTTTTGGGGGAATTGTAAGATGTGATAGAGTTGCAAATGGCGTTGTACAAGCTTATAAAAATATTGGAGAAATCAATGTGCCAATTATTGTAAGACTTCAGGGAACTAATTCTGAAGAAGGATCAAAAATTATTGAGGACTCTGGTCTTAAAGTTTATGCAACAAATACCCTGCAAGAAGCAGCTGATAAAGTAAATGAGATTCTCTCCTAAAATTGCGTTGGTAGTTCAATTGGATAGAACATCAGATTTCGGCTCTGAGGGTTGAGGGTTCGAGTCCTTCCCAACGCACTTAAATATATGTATAGAAAATTAACCTTTTTTGGATATCTAATATTTATTATAATAGTTATTATATCTCTCAATATTAAAATAAATGATATTCCTCCTATTGGTAAATTTTTAAATCCTTATTCAGGGTTTTGGGTTAATGGTGAAAAGAAATCTGGAGATAACTTAAAAAAAATCATTCTTAAAGGGATAAAAGAGGAGGTTATAGTACAATATGATAGTACCCTAGTTCCACACATTTACGCCAAAAATGACAAAGACTTATTTTACGCTCAAGGTTATCTGACTGCTTTTCATAGGTTGTGGCAGATGGAATTTCAAATTAAGGCAGCTTCAGGTGAACTTAGTGAAATTTTAGGTGAGCAAACACTAAAAAGTGATATATCAAAAAGGAGAACTGGTATTATGTACGCTGCTAAAAGAACATTAAAAAAATCAATTCAGGATGAAGAAACTCTAAATCTTCTTGATTCATATGTATCTGGAGTAAACGATTATATAAACTCTCTAAACTATAAAGATTTACCAGTAGAATATAAAATTTTAGATTATAAACCTGAAAAATGGACACTTTTAAAAACATTTATTTTAATGGAATATATGTCTGATATGTTATCAAGAGGAAATTCAGATATTGAAGACACATATCTTATAAATGAGTTAGGTATAGATTTATATAATAATCTTTTTCCTGAGTATTTCGATGAGATAAAGCCTATAATACCTGATTATATACAATTTGATAATAAAAGAAAAAAAAATTCATTTATATCAAAAAATGTCAATTTTAATTCTAAAATAGACTTAATTCCAAACCCTAATCCAGATAATGGAAGTAATAACTTTGCCATCTCACCAAAAAAATCAAAAGATGGTAGCAGTTATTTAGCAAGTCAACCAGATCTTTCATTGAATCTACCATCAATATGGTATTTGATTCATCTTAATTCTCCAAATTTTAATACAATGGGAGCATCACTACCTGGGGCTCCCGGAATTATAATTGGATTTAATGATAATATTGCTTGGGGTGAGACTAATGCTACAAGAGATGTTGTGGATTGGTATAAAATTGAATTTAAAGATTCAGAAAGAAAAGAGTACAAATACGGTGATAAATGGCTTAAAACTGAAAAAGTTATTGAAAGGTTTAAAGTAAGAGGTGAAGATGATTATTATGATACAATAATATTCACGCATTACGGACCTGTAGTTTATGATAAAAATTTTGGCTCAGACAAAGAAAAATTAAATTTAGCAATGAGATGGATTGCACATGATGAATCAGTTGAGTATAAAACTTTTTTATTATTAAATAAAGCAAAAAATATATATGATATAGAAAATGCACTTGAATATTTCGATGGACCTGCACAAAACTTTGCATATGCTACAAAGAATGGCAATATAGGTCTTACAATTGCAGGAAAATTTCCAATAAAATATGAAGGACAAGGAAAATTTATATTAGATGGAAAAGATATAAAAAATGAATGGCAGGGATATATACCTTACAAAAACATATTAACATATAAGAATCCTAAGGAAGGATATGTGAGCTCTGCTAATCAACACCCTGTAAATAAAACATATCCATATTATTACTATAGTCATAATTATGAGATGTATAGAGGAAGAAGACTAATAGATAGACTTGAGTCTATAGATAATATAGAAATTAATGATATTAAGAAAATACAAAATGATAATTTTAATTATAAAGCATATGAAATCTTACCAATAATACTTGATGAGTTAGATACAAGTAAATTAACTTACGAACAAAAGATATATTTTAAAAATCTTAAAAATTGGGATTTCTTCGCAGAAGCAAGTAATGAAAATCAAGTTTTTTTTAATGAATGGTGGAATGATTTATATAAAAATATATGGGACGAATTTAATATTTTAAAATATCCATACAGAAAACCAAACTCATTTAGAACTTATAAGCTGATTAAAGAAGATAAAAATTCAAAATTTTATGACATAATTAGTACTTCAAAGAATGAGTCATTAAATGACTTAATTAATAAAAGCTTTCTTGAGATAACTGTTAAACTTGACACTTTTAAAAAAAGAAATTCATTAAAAAAAATTAAGTGGGATCATTATAAAAATACAACTATAAACCATCTCCTAAGAATAAAAAGTTTTAGCTATGACAGTGTTAGTATAGGTGGCGACAGAAATATATTAAATGCAGCAAGCAAGAGGCACGGTCCATCATTTAGATTAATAGTTAAATTAAAAAAAAATGAAAAAACTAAAGCCTGGGGAGTTTATCCAGGTGGTCAATCTGGAAATATTGGTAGTCGAAATTATTTTGGAGAGGTAGAAAATTGGGGTAAAGGAGTTTATAATAAATTACTGTTTAATAATAATTATATGGATAACAGAAATCATATAATATTTGAAAAAAAATATAATATAAAATGAGTTTCATATTTAGAATTATAATTATTGGAATAATATCATTTTATATGCCTCACTACCTTCCATGGTGGAGTATAACAATTATAACTTTTGGAATAGGATTTGCTTTTGATGAAAACTACTTTTCACACTTTCTAAGTGGCTTTATTGGTGTTGGAACTGCATGGCTATTTCTATTACTTAGTATAGACTCTTCAACAAATTCAATTATTTCAAATAAAATAATTGATCTGTTGGAAATAAGCTCCGTAAATATGTTGATTATTTACACTAGTATACTAGGAGGATTCATTGGTGGTATGGGTAGTTGTTCAGGGAAAAGCTTAAAAGAAGTTTTGATTAAGAAAAAGAAAAAAAGGGATTTTAAATTCTAGTTTAATACAAAATCCATAATCTCTTTGTCAAGAGGATTAGTACTTGAAGAATATACTGCTTTTAGTGAACCATTTGAATCTACGAGATACTTAAAAAAGTTCCATCTAGGAGATTTATCATTCCAACCATTATCAGAAATATTTGATAACCATTTATAAACTTCGTTAGAATTTTTACCTCTTACGTCGGATTTCTCAAATAATTGAAATTCAACACCATAATTCTTTTCACAAAATAATTCAATTTGTTCATTGGAACCTGGTTCCTGAAAACCAAAATTATTTGATGGAAATGCTAGTATGGTAACTTTATCATTATACTTTTTATGTAATTCTTGAAGATCTTTGTACTGGTTGGTGTACCCACATTTTGAAGCAACGTTGACTATGAGCAGCTTTTTGCCTCTATATTTTTCAAAATTTACTGTGTTTCCATCTATGTCCATTGCGGATAAACTGTAAAAATCGGAGTCAGAAAAAGGAACATTTTCTGGTGCTGTTTCATTTAACTTGAACACCTTCTCCCTTAATATGTATATACTGCTTACAGAAACGAGGGTAGAAAAAAGAATTATTGCTAAAAATTTCATTACATTTTATTTACAACATCCATACCTAAAGTTTTTAATGAATCTCGAATAACATTAGACGTCATTTTTGATAACGCAATTTTAAATGAAGTTGTTTCATTATTTTTACCATCAAATATTTTCTCTTCTTGGTAGAAAGAATTATAAGTCTTTGATAAATCATATACATAATTACAAAGTATTGATGGTGAATATGTTTCTGCAGATTTTATAAGATTGTTTCTATTCTTAATTATTAAATCAATTATTCTTTTCTCATTTACTGATAAACTTTTTAACAAATCATAATTTAAACTATCAAAACTTATATTTAGAATTTTAGCTCTTTTTAATATAGATTGAATTCTTGCGTAGGTATATTGAATAAATGGCCCTGTATTTCCTTGAAAATCAATTGACTCTTCAGGATTAAATAACATGCTCTTTCTAGGATCAACTTTTAATAAATGATATTTAAGAGCAGATAAAGCTATTATATTATATAACCTTTCTAGATCTTTAGAATCAAAATCGTCTATTTTCCCTAGTTCAACAGTTCTATTTTTAGCTGTCTCTTTCATTAATGTGATAAGCTCATCTGCGTCAACAACTGTTCCTTCTCTTGATTTCATTTTTCCATCAGGAAGATCTATCATCCCATAGGTTAAGTGATAACATTCTTTAGCCCAAGAATATCCTAACTTATCTAATATTTTAAATAAAACTTTAAAGTGATAATCTTGCTCATTTCCAACAGTATATATCTGTTTCTCAGATTTTGGATAATCTTCAAATCTTTTTATAGCTGTACCTATATCTTGAGTCATATAAACTGACGTCCCATCACTCCTAATTAATAATTTTTTATCATAATTCTCTTTTGTTAAATCAATCCAAACTGAATTGTCTTTTTCTTTATAAAATATTTTTTTGGATAAGCCTTGATCAACATTTTTCTTTCCAAGTAGATAAGTACTTGACTCATAATAATTTTTGTCGAATTCAACATTCAGACTTTTATATGTTTTATCAAACCCATCATATACCCAATTATTCATTTTTTTCCATAATTTCATAATTTCTTCATCTCCACTCTCCCATTTTTTTAAATATGATTTTGCTTCTAACATTAATTTTGATTGTTTCAATGCATCCTCCTCAGTTAACCCCTTTTCACATAATTTTTTAATCTCTTTCTTTAGTTCTTTTTCAAATTTTACATAAAAATCACCTACGAACTTGTCACCTTTTGATTTCTGAGAATTTGGAGTTTTACCCTCCCCAAATTTACTCCAAGCAACCATTGATTTACATATATGTATACCACGGTCATTAATTATCTGCACTTTATGAACTTTATATCCAAGTGCTTCATAAATCTTTGAAATAGAATCACCTAAAAAAATATTTCTCAAATGACCCAAATGAAGAGGTTTATTTGTATTAGGAGATGAAAACTCAACTATAATTTCCTTATTAATCTTATTTAAATTTTCTACATTATCTTGATTTAAATAAGATTTAAATGCATCTAACAAAAATTTAGATTTTATTTCAAAATTTAAAAAGCCTTTGACCTGGTTAATATCACTTATAATTTTCGATTTGTTTAATAAGGCATCGCCAATTTTTTTACCGACAAAATTAATATTCTGTTTTAAATGTTTAAGATGTGGAAATAATATAAGTGTATATAAACCATCAAAATTTTTTGGTGTTTGGTCAATATTAACGTCATTAATAGAACACTTATAATTGAATTCATCTTTAAATACTTGAATTATTTCTCTTTTAATTTTTTCTTGTATTATCATTAGTTAACAAAATTTAAATTAAATGTTTGATATTCATAGTTTTTAAAGCATTATGTTTGAAAATATTTTAAATATTTTAATATGTCTAGTTCTGTTGCTGTAATTCCCACTTATAACGAAAGAGGAAACATTAAAAATATATTAGATAATATCCAAAATCTTCCAGAAAAGTTTGATGTTATAATTGTTGATGATAACTCTCCTGACGGTACAGGTGCAATTGTAAAAAAGTATATTTCTCAAAATAAATATCAAATTAAGATTTCAATTATTGAAAGGAAAGTTAAAGATGGGCTTGGATCTGCTTATATTGAAGGTTTTAAAAAAGCATTATTTCTAAATTATAAATATATATTTCAAATAGATTGTGATGGATCACATGATCCTAAAAAACTTATAGAAATGAAAAATAAATTGATGAATAATTCAGATATAGTTGTTGGCTCTAGGTATATAAAAGGCATATCAGTTCTTCACTGGCCATTGGCAAGATTATTATTGTCAATATTTGCTAATTATTATGTCAAATTTATAACAGGTATGAAATTAAAGGATTCGACAGGTGGTTTTAATGGATACAAAAAAAAGTTTTAGATAGTATTTTAAAAAACAACATATCCTTTCAAGGATATGCTTTTCAGATTCAAATGAAGTTCATAGGATATAATTTAGGATTTAAGATAAAAGAAATACCAATAATTTTTAAGGATAGAGAAATAGGTGAATCTAAAATGTCAATAAATATTTTTTATGAAGCTTTTTTTGGAATAATCTTAATGAAATTAAAAAGCTTCTTTCTTTCATATAAAAATTAATTAAAGCTTAAATTATTTTTTACTGTTATTTTACCTATAAAATAGGTTGGTATGTAAATTGAGGTAGATACTATAGTAAATACAAGAATATTTATTATTATTATTTCTATAGCCTGTAATTTCATTGGAACATAATTTAAATAATAACTTGAGCTATCCAATTTAAATAAAGTGAATTTATTTTGGAGATATATAATAAAATAAGAAGATATATTCCCAATTATTAAAGCTTTAATTAAAATATCAGAACCTGCATTTTTAAAAATTGAAAATATAATTTTATCATCTGTTCCAAATGATTTTAATACACCAATGGTTTTTATCTTATCCATAATAAGTATCAGTACAACGGATATCATATTAAAACATGCGACTATAGATATAATAATAAAAAAAACAATAATATTTTTATCTAAGACATTAAGCCAATTAAATATTTGAGAATATTTATTTTCAGTTTTTTCTAAGAATTCATCAAATCTTGAATTATTTTTAATTATAGTTAATGACTTATCAATCACATCTAAATTTTTTAAGTATATACTTATTCCTGAAGCATTGTTTTCGTCCCAATTATATATTTTCCTTCCTAGGTTGATATCACCAAAAATTAAAGAGTTATCAAATTCTTCTAAACCCGTTTCATAAATTCCTTTTATAGACATCTTTCTAAATATCGGAGGTTCATTTGGAAAAAATAAAGAAACTTTATCTTGAATATTTAAATTAAGGGATTCATAAAGTGATTTACTTACAATTATTGAATTTTTAAGACCTAAAGTGTCATTATAAAATAAAAGGTGGGGTTTAATTCTGTTAATATATTTTTCATTTATCCCCTTAAAAATAATTCCATCGGAATAATTATTTTTTTCTATTAAAGCACTCATAAATATAAATGGAACAACTAAATCAATTTCATTAATTTCTTTATATTTTAAGAATACACCCTCATCAAGTTTTACTGGATAGTTTTTAAAGCTTAGTCCATTACCAAAGTTTGAAACGTTGATATGACCTGAAAAATCATAGATTTTATTTTTAATTGAATCTTGAAATCCATATAAGATACTAGAAGATATAATAAGGAAAAATATACCTATACTTAATGTTACAATAGAAATAATTTTAATCAATTTTGAGTGAAAGCTGGTATTTTTATTCCAAAGTTTATATTCAATTTTTCTTAATTTTTTCATTTAAATCTTTAAAAAAAATAATAATAATAAGATACAAAGGTGAGATGATTAATTATTTTTAAATAAATATACATTATGTATGAATAACTATTTAATTAATTGAATTCAATTATTTATTAAATAAATATGTTTACTAAATTTTTTTTAATAATTCTTTTTTCTTTTCCATCAATCAATAAAAAAAATATTATTGTTGGTGCGGAAAGATTAAATGATTATTTAAGTATTATATCTAATAAATCTGTTGGCTTATTGGTAAATCACACATCAAAAATTAAAAATTCACATCTAGTTGACACACTGATACATAGAAATATTGAAATTAAAAAAATTTTTTCACCTGAGCATGGATTTAGTGGTAATATTGAAAGAGGTAAAGAGTTTGAAAGCAATTTGTATGAAATACAAAATTATTCCATACCAGTTATATCTATGTACGGCAAAAATCGAGTTCCAAAAGATGAAGATTTAAGTGAATTAGATGTTATAATATTTGATATTCAAGATGTTGGAGCAAGATTTTATACCTATATCAGCGCAATGCATAACATGATGGAGAAATGTGCGGAACTAGGCATTGATTTTATAGTTCTGGATAGACCAAATCCTAATGGTGACTACATTGATGGACCTGTACTTGATACATTATATAAATCCTATATTGGAATGCATCCAATTCCAATAGTTCATGGATGTACAGTAGGTGAAATTGCAAGAATGATTAAAGGCGAAGGTTGGATTAAAAATCACGAAAAATTAAATTTGAATATTGTAAAAGTTCATAATTGGACTCATAATGATGAATATATTTTACCGGTCAGACCATCACCTAACTTACCTAATCAAAAATCAGTTAGACTTTATCCTAGTTTATGTTTATTTGAACAAACAATTGTCAGTGTAGGTAGAGGAACACCTTACCCTTTCCAAGTATTAGGGCACCCAAATTATAACAATAGATCTTTTTCCTTTATTCCTATAAGTGTATCTGAGGAAAGTAAACCTAAATTAGAAAATGAAAAGTGTTATGGAATTGATTTAAAAAAAATAAAAGTAAAAAAAGAATTAAATATTAAATATCTAATTGATTTTTATAACATATTGAAAAGTACCAATTCCTATTTTTTTGGAAAATATTTTTATAGAATAGCTGGAAATAAAATTTTTGAGAATCAAATTAAAGAAGGGATAAGTGAAAAAGAAATAAGATTAAGTTGGAAAGCTGATATAGATAATTATAAAAAAATTAGAAAAAAATACTTGCTATATAAGGACTTTGAATAAAATGAAAACTAAATCTGTAATTTTTATGGGAACTCCTGACTTTGCTGTATGTAGTCTTGATAAAATAATGAAGTCAAAAATTTTAATTAAAGGGGTTATAACGGCACCAGATAGAAATAGTGGTAGAGGAAGAAAAATTAATAAATCACCAGTCAAAGAGTATGCTATTAAAAATAAAATTCCAATTTTTCAACCAATAAACCTAAAAGATGAAAATTTTCAGAAGGAAATAAAAAAGTTAAAAGCTGATCTATTTGTTGTAGTAGCATTTCGAATGTTACCAGAGTCTCTAATTAATATACCTAAACTTGGTAGCATCAACCTACATGCATCATACCTACCAAACTACAGGGGGGCTGCACCCATTAATTGGGTAATCATAAACGGAGAAAAAGAAACTGGTATAACAGTTTTCTTTTTAAATAAAAAAATTGATGAAGGGGATATTATAAATCAAAAAAAAATAAAAATTAATAAGTATGAGAAAGCAGGAGAACTTCATGACAGACTTATGAACGCAGGATCAAATTTATTAACGGAAACTATAATCGACATATTTAAAAATAGACATAAAAACAAAAAGCAAAAAATCAATTCAAATGACACAAAAGCTCCAAAAATTACAAAAAACATATGTTTATTATCAAAAAACGAAAAAGCAGAAAAAATTATAAATAAAATTCATGGTCTGAGCCCATACCCAGGAGCTTTTATCAATCACCAAAATAAAAATTTTAAAATTTTTGGTGCTCGACCACATAAATTCGTAAATAAAAAAAATAGTTTTTTTATTTATGATAAGAAGATTTTATATAATAACACCATTAGAGAAACTATTGAAATTACTGAAATCCAAGCTGAAGGTAAAAGGAGAATGAATTCCTCAGAATTTATAAAAGGAAATAAAATATGAGAAATATATCAATGATAGTAGCCGTATCAAAAAATAATGTAATTGGTAAAAACAATTCACTTGCGTGGCACCTACCCGATGATATGAATTATTTTAGTAATATGACTCAGGGACATAGCGTAATAATGGGAAGAAAAAACTGGGAATCAATTCCCAAAAAGTTCAGACCATTACCAAATAGAAAAAATATTGTGATCACAAGAAATACAGATTTTAATGAGGATAAGTGTGAGGTAGTTAATTCACTTGAAGATGCTATAAAAGTTTCACGTAATAATGATGAGGAGGAAATATTTATTATAGGAGGTGGAGAAATTTACAAATTAGGTTTTGACTTTATAGATAAACTTTATATAACTGAGATAAAAGCAAATATCAACGGAGATACTTTTTTTCCAAAATGGGATAAGAAAAAATGGAAAGAAGTATCAAGGATTAAACATCCATCAGATGATAAACATATTTATGAATTTGATTACGTCATTTATAAAAGAAGCCTGTGATTAATTCTAATATAATTACAATTGGTGATGAAATACTATCAGGACATATTATAGATACCAATGCAAAATGGTTAAGCGAGAAGCTCAATAATCTCGGTGTTACTATTTCAAAAAGACTAACAATACCTGACAAAAAGAAAGATATTAAAGAGACAATTAAACTATCAATTAATGAGTCTGATATCATTATAGTTACCGGAGGCTTAGGCCCAACAAACGATGACATTACTAAAAAAACATTATGTGAAATTTTTGATAGCAGTCTCCAAGAGGATAAAAAGTCACTAAATAATATTTTAAGAATATTTAATAAGAGAGGTCTTAAAATCACTAAAAAAAATAAGGATCAAGCTCTCCTTCCAGATAAATGCATTGTACTAAATAATGATTACGGTACAGCACCTGGCATGGCATTTTACGAAAATAAAAAACTTCTCATTTCATTGCCTGGAGTTCCTTTTGAGATGAAAAGTCTATTCAAAGATAAGTGTATCTCGCTTATAAAAAGTAAGTTTATAATGCCAATCATTTATCAAAAAACAATTAAAACAACAGGGATTGGAGAGTCATGGTTATCTGACTTAATTTTAGATTGGGAAAACAATCTTGAAAAAGAATTAAAGCTTGCTTACCTACCTAGTCTAGGGAGGGTTAAGTTAAGATTGACAGCTAAAGGATACAATAAAAATAAATTGAAAAAAATTGTAGATAATCAAATTATAAAACTGATACCAAAAATTGAAGAATATGTTTTTGGGTTTGATGATGAAGAACTTGAAAATGTGATAGGAAAACTACTCGCTAAAAAGAAAAAAACCATTTCAGTTGCGGAAAGTTGTTCTGGTGGTAACATCTCAAAAGTTATAACTTCGATACCAGGAAGTTCAAATTATTTTTTAGGAAGTGTTGTAGCATATAGTAATGATATCAAAGAAAATGTATTGGGCATAAGCAAAAAATTAATCAAAAGTTATGGAGCTGTTAGTGAAGAGGTTGTAGAAAAGATGGCATATCAAATAAGAAAAAAATTTAAATCTGATATTGGTATATCTACTAGTGGTATTGCTGGTCCATCTGGTGGAACCAAAGAAAAACCTGTAGGTACAGTTTGGATTGGATATAGTGACAATAATAAAACAGTAAGCAAAAAATTAAATCTTACTGAGAGAAGAGATCTTAATATTATACTATCAACGATCAATTTATTAAATTTTTTGAGAATTAATTTAGAAGGTAACAGAAAAAGATAAGATAAATCTGTTGTAGTATCCTTCCCTTCTAGTTATGTTACCCGAAACATTTTGATTAGGATCGAAGAAGATCATATCCCACCACCATAAATTATGTTCTGATTTATATTTTTGTAAAAGATAGCCTCCCTTTACTAAGATATTAGTTCTTCTCAAAGATTTCTTAATTCCTAAACCGATATTCCAATAAAGACCACCTCCAACTGATATGTAATCATTTCTAAAATCTTCAGCGAAAGAATAACCAATACTATTATATGTAAAAAATTTATATCTAGATATTTCTAATGAATTAGAAGGAAAAATATCATACGAGCTGTTTATAAAAATAGGAATAAAATTAATTCTATCAATTGTTAAAATACCAGTTCCAATACCCGAGTTTAGAACTTTTTTATTATAAATTCCTTTAGCTAGGTAAATGTGACTGAAAGCCATACCATCACCGAAATTAAGACCCATTTCAAGTCTATTCCATGATTTTTTATTCAATTCCCTAAAAAAAAGAGATGAATTATAATTTAATTTTAACTTGTAATTCTGATTTGATGAAATTTTTACAGTATCCTTATTCCTCTTAATATAAAATAAAATTCCACCTTGAATATTATTACGTATATCATTTGTAAAATATTCCAAAAGTTTTCCCTCATATCTTCCTGGATAAAATAACTCATCACTATTTAATAATTCTATAGGTTTTGAACCTTTAATTTTTAATACATCGTTGCCTTGTGATGAAACTAGAAAAGGAATAAATAATATTAAAAAAAAAATACCTTTCATTTACAATCTTTCTATTGGTATAGTACTAATGTACGACATCTCTGCATTTTCACAATCATAATCATATTGATGAAAACCATCTGATCCAATAACCATTAATACTCCCTGAAAAGGTATGACATCAAGAGATCCAATATCATCAAAATGTTTTATTAACCTCAAGTCATCCAAATCTGTTTTATCATACATTTTTATACCATATTCTCCTTCTGATATAAATAAGCAGTTTCCATCAACACCAAGACCATGTGGGTTAATCATTTCATATGTCTTAAACAGCCTAGGATTATTAAGATTAGAAATATTTACTATATCAAGTTGATTATTAAAACCCATACATTCACTCCCACCTCTTAAAGTAATGTAAGCATAATCATCCTGAACAACTACTGGATCACAGCTTGTTACGTGCTCATAAGATGATATGTAATTAGGTTCCTCTTGATTTTCCAAACCATATATATGCATTCCACTTTGTGCTCCAATAAATAAATTTTCTCCGTAGGGAAAGATTGTTTCAATACCCCAACCTAAATTCACATCGGATGTAATTCTTGGATTTATCATATCACTAATGTCAAATGTTTTTAAATTATCGGAATCAACTGTATATAAATAATCATCTTTTATTGTAAATCTAGCCATTGAACCACCAATTCCTGTACCTGAAGACTCACCATTCAACTGAATATCACTAGAAAAATTTCCTCCAAATGAGACATCTGATGAACTATCACAGGATAATAAAAAAACTAAATAAATTAATACATTCTTAATCTTCATACTTAAAATACTAGTTCACAATCTTTACTTTCAATAAATTCTTCTATAACCTCTTCATTATACCCAGTTACTATTCCTAAATTTTCAGAAAAAAGCATTCTGTTCTCGTAATAGTTTTGAAATGATCCCTTGACCCTGTTAACTTCTTTAACAGAGTTAATGTCAGAAATATCAAAAATCACCAAGTCTATATAACTATCAGCGTACAGATAATCATCTTTGGTAGCTATATCATAATTTCCGGGAATATTAATAAAACCAATTTTTTTTGGATTACTTATTACTCTATTGTCTATAATATGAATACCTTTTCCAGTTTCATTTATAAATAGATACCCTGAATTATAATTTAGTTTTCCAGGAGAATTAATTTCTCTTTCCACATCATAATAAACAGAATCCCTCAGTAATTCCATACTAGAATATATTGGGGTAGAATTTACATATGTTGTGTACTCGTCACACCTATCTTGACAGCTAGAAAAAAGAAGAATAAACGAAAAAAATATGTATCTTGAGGTCATGTTTTACTAACGTTATACATAAAAGTAAATTATAATTTATAAATATATATTCTTTTTAAAAAATGAGTAAAATAGAAATGTTAATGCCAAAAATGGGAGAAAGTATTATGGAGGGTACTGTTCTTAAGTGGCTCAAAAAAGAAGGAGATAAAATTAATGAAGATGAATCTGTACTAGAAGTTGCAACAGATAAAGTAGACACAGAAATACCATCTACATGTACAGGAAAGTTAAGTAAGATTTTAGCAAAGGAAGGTGAGGTTGTAAAAGTTGGCAGACCAATAGCAATTATTGATTCTAATGAAGATGAAAAATCTAAAAAAGAAATAGACTTTATTGATGAAATAGAAAAAAATTTTGAAGAATTAAAAGAAACAAAATATCAAAAATCAGATGCAAAAACTAAAAAAATCAAAACCGAATCAAACAGATTTTATTCACCTTTAGTCCTAAATATTGCTAGCAAAGAAAATATCAGTTTGGATACACTAAACAAAATTAATGGAACAGGAGAAAATGATAGGATTACCAAATACGACATTCTTAAATTCATCGAAGACAAAAGTTTAACCTATAACCCTAATATAGAGATTTCAAAAAAAAATGGTTCAAAGATTGAATTAAAGGAAGGAGAAGAACTTATAGAGCCAGATAGAGTAAGAAAAATTATAGCTTCTAGAATGGTTGAATCAAAAAAAATATCTCCTCACGTTACATCATTTGTAGAAGCTGATATTACAAATATTTATAAAATAAGAAACGAGATAAAGGAAAATTTTTTAAAAGAAAATAAATTTCCAATTACTTTTAATCCCATTTTTATAAAGTGTGTTGCAGATGCTCTATTAGAATTTCCAATGATGAATATATCTTTTATCAATGAAAAAATTATAAAGAAAAACTATATTAATATTGGTATTGCAGTTGCACTTAATGATGATAATTTGATTGTTCCTGTCATTAAAAATGTTAATAAACTAAACTTCATAGATTTAATCAAAAAGTCAAACGATTTAATTAATAGAGCCAGAAATAATATGTTAAAACCTTCTGATCTAGAGAGTGGAACATATACCATATCAAATGTTGGTTCGTTTGGAAATATTATGGGTACACCAATTATTGTCCAACCTCAAGTTGGAATACTTGCTATAGGATCAATTAAAAAAGTACCAGCAGTTATTGAGTCAAAAAAAGGAGATGAAATTCAAGTAAGGAATAGACTATTTTTATCACATACGTATGACCACAGAATAGTAGATGGCGCACTTGGAGGTAAGTTTGCACAAAAAGTTGCCCAAAATATTGAAAATTTTGATTTAAAATCAAATATTAGCTAATACAAATGGAATTTAAAGCTACATTTAAAAGAAGTTTTTTTAAAACATTTACTTGGAGAGTTTTTGCATCCTTGGATACAGCCTTATTGACATGGTGGTTTTCAGGTGATTTTGTTACTGGTTTAAAAGTTGGTGGTCTCGAGGTTGTGACCAAATTAGTAATTTATTTCTTACATGAAAGAGCATGGAGAATAGGCTGGAAAAAACAAACTGATAATTTTCATCATTCTAAAAGAAGAAGTTTATACAAAGCTATGACATATAGGGTAATAGGAACAATGGATACCTTTTTAATAGCCTGGTTTTTTACAGGTTCAGCATTTACTGGTAGCAAAGTTGCAATAGCTGAAGTATTTACAAAAATAATTATTTATTATGTCCACGAAAGAATATGGGACAGACAGAAAATCGGAAACTAATTTTTCTTACCTTTCTATTGGATCTAATATTGAAGATAGACTCCAAAATTTGTCAAAGTCTCAAATTGAAATAAAAAAAAATATTGGGAAAATACATAAATCATCAAAGATTTATGAAACTGAACCATGGGGCTATAAAGAACAAAAGTTCTTTCTAAATAAGGTTTTATTTGTTGAGACATTATTGGATGCTGAATCGTTATTAAAAGCATGTAAAAACATTGAAAAAAAAATGGGGAGAAAGAAATATAAAAAATGGGGTGAAAGAAATATAGATATTGATATTCTTTATTATAATAATGATTCAATCAATAAAAAAAATTTGCAAATACCACACAAGCACCTTCATGAAAGAAAATTTATTCTCAAACCACTTAATGATATCAACCCAAACTATATTAATCCGATATTACTAAAAACTACCTCAAAATTATTGAATGAATGTACGGATAACTCTATAGTAAATGATATTTGAGAGTTACGAATATTTAATACTATTTCTTGCTGGTTTTGTGTCTGGAGCAATTAATACAGTTGCAGGTGGTGGATCACTCTTAACATTACCCATTTTAATTTTTATGGGTTTACCACCATCTGTAGCAAATGGCACTAATAGAATCCAATTAATTTTTGCTCAGTTTTTCGCAGTTTATGGATATAAATCTAAAGGCTTATTTGATTATAAATTATCTATTTGGTTAGCATTTTCAGCTATACTTGGGTCAATAATAGGAGCAAAAATAGCTGTTGAAGTACCTGAGGAATTTTTTAAAAAAATATTATCAATTATCATGATATTAGTGATGATTAATATTTTTTTTAAAAAGAATAAAAAAGTTGACGAAACTATTACCTCTGTAAAAAAACAAAGGCTGTCTATTTTATTATTTTTTTTTATTGGCCTTTACGGAGGTTTTATTCACGCAGGAGTTGGATTCTTAATGATACTAATTCTCTGTGGTGTTAATGGATTTAGTATAACAAAAGCTAATAGTATAAAGGTTTTTGTCGCACTTTTTTTTACTCTTTTTGCCTTATTTATTTTTATTTTAGAAAGTAAAATTAATATCATGTATGGTATAAATTTAGCTATTGGGAGTTCATTAGGAGGTTGGTTAACAAGTAGATGGTCTATTAAAAAATCTGAAAGTTCTATGAGGTATATTATTTGTATAATTATATTAATTCTAGCTTTAAGATTATGGATCTATTAAATTTTAAAAAAACTTAAAAAGTTATAATCATATTTTTCAGAATCTATTTTCTTATATAAATTATTAAAACCATTTGAACCCATTCTCAATCTAATGTCTGGATTTTCAATAAAAAAAATAATTTTTTTTACAAAATCATTATTATTTCTATAGACCAATCCGCAATCAAATTGTTTTATCAATAAAGATTGTGATTTACAATTAGATGCTATTATAGGGTTTTTACCATACATGTACTGAAAAATTTTATTTGCAACACCTGAATCGTGCTGTTTATTTTTAATAAACGGTGCTAATGAAACATCAGATATATTTAAATAAGATACTAATTCTGACAACTTAATAAATGGTATATGTTGAACATATTTTCTTATTGGCGAAGAGCTAATTAAATCTTTAAACTTTTTTTTATCTGATTTATCAACAGGTCCAATTAATAGTAATTTAAATCTATATTTTCTTTTTAAAACTTCATTGAAAACTTGAATTACATTAAAAATACCTCTTCTCTCTGCAATTATTCCGAAATAAAGAAAAGTTGGCAAATCACTTTTTTTTATCTGATAGTCGATTTCAAATCTTTCAAATTCTTTAAAATCAATTAGATTAGGGTAGGTTAATGTATTTTTTTTATTTAAAAAATTGTATTTTTTTAAAAGTTTACTTCTAAAATAATCACTTATTACAACTAATTTATCTGCGTATAATAAATATTCTTTTTCTCTAGAAGCCCACAGATGTGGTTTTGATATAAAATTTCTGAAAATTCCATTTGTCCAATTATATGATAAAACAGCCTCAGGATAATTCTCATGGAGATCTAAAATTATTTTACATTTATTGTTAAAATTTTTCTTCGCAAGATATGTTGGTTTAGACATATAAAGATCATGACAATGTAATATGTCTATTGAGTTTTTTTTAATAAAATTGGATATTTTATGCGACCAAATTTTTTCATAAATTGGAAATCTATTATTTATGAAAAACAAAAAATTTTTTAATGAATTTGTTAATTTTTATCCTATTAACAATAACATTTTCAATGATATCATACTTTTTATTTGGATAAGCATAACATAATACAAAAACCTTATTTTTTTTCTTTAATAAATTAATTTGTTTAAGTACTCTAGAATCATAGTTTAGGTCATTATCAATAATAACTCCAATATTCATAAGTGTATAATTAATAATAAGTTTTGATGAAAATGATAATTATTAATTTAAATTTAATTTAATCTTTTTTTCTAATTAAAACATGTCAATTATATTAAAACAATGGGTAAACTTCTCAAACAGAGTTTTTGGTCAACAATAATAATATATATTGGTGTTATTCTTGGATTTATCAACTCAATAATATTGTTCCCAAAATTCTTATCCACTGAGCAAATAGGTTTAGTAAGACAAGTATTAAGTGCATCAATTATGTTAGTGCCATTAACAACTTTTGGAACAAGTGCAGCATATTTAAAATTTTATCCAAAATTTAAAGAAAACAATGATCAGAAAAATCAACTCTTCACCTTACAATTAATGATAATTATTTTATCATGTTTTATAACATGTTCTATAATTTTTTTATCAGTTGATTATATAAAGTTCTATATGAATGATAATTCAAAATTACTCTTTGAATACTTTCATTTGTTATACTTTTTAGTAATAATTTTCAGTTTGAGTAGCATATTTGAGGCATATCTAAAGTCTCGATATGAAATAATGCTTAATAATTATGTGAATGGAGTATCCAATAGGTTCTTGACCGGAATATTATTGATTTTTTTTTCATTAAATATAATTGATTTTAATATTTTTTTAAATCTTCAAATTTTAATTTATCTATTAGGATTAATAATATTAATCATTTACTCACAAAAAAAAGAAAGGATATTTTTGGTTTTAAACATCAGAAAAATTAAAAAATCAATTAAAAAAATTTTAAACTTTTGTTGTTTTTCATTTTTGGGTAACTTCTCTCATATACTAGTTTTAAATATAGATATTCTAATGGTAACTAGTATTTTAGGTTTATCAGATACTGGCATATATACTACGGCATTTTACATTGGAATGATAATTGATATTCCTAGGAGAGCAATATCTCAAATATCACTTCCTTTTATTTCAGAAAATATTCAAAAGAAAAATTTTAAAATAATTGAAGATAATTATAGAGAAATAAGCATTAATCAGATGATGATTGGTATTTTATTATTCAATTTAATAATTGTTAATCTTGATAACATATATTATTTAATGCCAAATTCAGAAAAATTCATTTCAGGTAAAAGTGTTGTTGGAATAATTGCATTATCAAAAATAATAATTATGTCATTTAGTTATAACTCGGAAATTATATCACTATCTAAATATTATAGATTTACTGTATTATTGATTATGATTTTAGCCATTTTCACAATTGGATTAAATCTAATTCTTATCCCAAAATTCGGAATGATTGGTGCAGCATACTCATCACTATTTGCTGTTCTTGTATTTAATATAATTAAATTTATTTTTCTTAAAATTAAAATGGGTATTTCCCCATTTAATTACAAAACTTTATTACTTGCTATTATTGGTATTTTAATATATAACCTTACAGTATTTATCCCAAATTTTAAAAATCCTATTATAGATATAATGATTAATTCTTTTATTATATCAATCATTTATTTGTGTTTGATTATCAATTTTAAAATATCACCAAAATTCAATTCTATTTTTTATAATTTAATTAAGTTAAATAGATAATAAATGATTTTCAATATCCTTTGTAATCCTTTTTGATAGATATTTTTTGCAGAACTTCCTGTCATTTGATATATTATGACTATAATTATTAAAACAATTTTGAATGTACTCTTTTAGCTCCTGAGTAGTCTCATAATCAAAACATTTACCTGAATTTGTATCACTTATTATATTTTCTAAATCGCTGCCTTTATTTGCAAAACCTAAAATTTTTTTTCTAGATGATAAGTAATGAAAAAATTTACCAGTAATAACATCATTTACTTTAGGCATGTTTACAGAGGAAACCAGCAAAAGTTGAGATATAGAAATTTCGTTGTCTAATTTTTCTTTTGATAAATAGGGATAAAATGAACAATATTTTTTTATTTTCAAAAAATTCTTTGACATCAATATTTTTTTATCAATACTTCCTATCAAAAGAACTTCTAATGATTTTTTAAAATCAATATGAGAGTTTAATATCTCTTCCAATACAATCCACAATTTTTCTGGATTTTGAATAAACTTCATCGATCCTGAATATAAAATTCTAAACTTATTATGATCATTAGATTCTATAAGTTCATCAAATCCACTAGGAATAAATAAATATTTTTTTGATTTTTTTCTTAAAATATTTAAGGATTTTGATGCTATAAATACCGAATCACAATTATTCAAGATTTTTGATTCAGATTGTGAGTGTCTTTTGAAAGTAAATTTGAATCTGTTAATAATTCTATTTTGAAAAAAATTTGTCCACGGATCTCTAAAATCAGTAATCCATTTAATTTGAATTTTTCTTTTTATGTAATATCCAATATAATGCATCGAATGAGGTGGGCCTGAAGTAATTAAATATTTTAGTTTATTTTTTTTAATATACTTAGTAATATGTTTTGTAGATGATTTTATAAGAAACCTTCTAGTATCAGGAAAAAAAAATAATTCTCTAACTAAAGATTTGAAATAATTAATCAAATTATTATCGTTCAACAAATAACTTTCCTCTTTGGATTTTTTTTTAAAAAAAAGAGGAACTTCAAAACCTTTAATTTTAGATATTTTGATTTTTGGATTTATTAATTTCAATAAACTATTATCTATTATTGGATATTGAGGATTATCAAAAGTAAAAATATGCACATCCCAGCCTAGTTGACAAAGGTTATTTGAAAACCTTAACCATCTCTGAACACCTGACCCTCCAGATGGAGGCCAATAATACACCAATATTCCAATAGATTTATTATACATATACTTATAGAAAAAAAACAAATTTATAAGTTTATTATTTAATTTTATAATAATGAAAAATTTAGCTGTTCTCACATCTGGTGGTGATTCCCCAGGAATGAATGCATGTATTAGAGCAATTGTAAGATCTGCAAATCATAAAAATATTAATACTTTTGGAGTTCAATACGGCTATGATGGGTTGATCAATAATAATATAAAAATTTTATCACCAATCGATGTCAGTAATACAATTCATATTGGTGGTACAATTTTAAAAAGCGCAAGATCAGAAGAGTTCTTTTCAAGAAAAGGGAGAACAAAAGCTTATCATAATCTCAAATCAAATAGAATTGATGGAATGATTGTATTAGGTGGAGATGGATCTCTTACTGGTGCTAAAGTATTTTGTGATGAATTTAAATTTAAAATAATTGGGATTCCATGTACAATTGATAATGATATTTATGGTACTGACTACTCAATTGGGTTTGCGACAGCAAGAGAAACAATAGTAAATTCCATTGATAAAATAAGAGACACTGCAACATCGCATGAAAGAATTTTTATTGTCGAAGTTATGGGAAGAGAATCTGGATACTTAGCATTAGAATCTGGTGTTGCTTCAGGTGCAGAACTAATATTAATACCTGAAAATAAAAATTCAATGAAAGAGGTTATTGATACTATTAAAAAAATTAATAATAAAAAAAAATCAGTTATAATAGTTTATGCTGAGGGCTGTAAGTTTGGTTCAATTAATGAATTATCAATAAAAATTAAAGATAATATATCAAACAGTAATGTACGAGTTTCAATTTTGGGTCATATTCAAAGAGGTGGCATACCTTCATCATTTGATAGAATACTTGCTTCAACCTTAGGTTATGAATCTATTAATCAAATTACTCTAGGAGAAACTAATAAAATGGTAGGAATTAAAAATCAAAATCCTATACTTGTAGATATAGTTGATGCAATTTCAAAGAAAAAAAGAGTTGATATATCTTTAGTTGATATATCAAATATTATATCTAAATACTAATTTTTAATATAATTAATTAGTTCATCAATACACTTGTACCACTTGATTTCTTTATTTTTTTTAAACCAAGTCATTTGCCTTTTTGAATATTTCCATGTATTTATTTTAATTTGATTAATAGCTTCTTTTTTACTTATTTTTCCTTCAAAATATGAATATACTTCCGTATAACCCACACTCTTCAATGGGTTTAATTCTTTAAATTTTTGTAAGCTTTTTACCTCATCAAATAATCCCACTTTAATCATATTATCTACCCTAATATTAATATTTGATCTTAATTTTTCTTTGGATGGACATAAACCGTACCACATCAAAGAACAATTTTTTATTTTCTTGTTTTTGTTTGTTAAATATGATGAATAAGATTTATTTGTATACTGACATACCTCAAGTGCTCTTATTACTCTCCTATGATTTTTCTTATCAACTTCTTTAAAGTACTTCGGATCATAAATTTTGAGACTATTTAATAAATATTTTAAACCTTTTTTTTTGTATATTTCATTTAAATCATTTCTAAAAGATTCAGGAACATTTGGTAAGTCATCTAAACCATAAATGACAGAATCAATAAATAAACCTGATCCACCAACAAGAATAGCATAATCATTTTCTAAAAAATAATTATTTAAAAAAGCATTGGCTTCTCTAGAAAAAATCCCTGAAGAGTATTTATCTTCTACCGATATATTATTTATGAAATGATGATTTACTTCATTGAGCTCTTTTATTGTAGGTTTTGCAGTACCTATTGTCATTTCTTTATAAAATTGCCTTGAATCTGCTGATATTATATCACAATTAAATATTTTTGAAATGATAATTGAAGCCTCTGTTTTACCACTTGCAGTAGGACCAACAACTACTATTAATTTTTTTTTATTTATATTCATTTAATCATTAAGATGGAGATCAAATTAACAAAACAATTTCAAAATAAGTTAGAATCAATACTTATTTCTCAAGACTACAAAGTAAGATTTGAAAAAGGAAATTTTAAATCTGGTTATTGTATTATCAATAAAAATAAAATCGTAATTATCAATAAGTATTTTACGATTGAAGGGAAAATAAACTCGTTAATTGAGATAATTAATAAAATTAATATCGAAGAATACAAGTGTAGTAATGAACAAATTAAATTAGTTAAAAAAATTGAAAATTAAATTCCTTGGAACGGGTACATCACAAGGAATCCCCGTTATTGGGTGTGAATGTTTGGTATGTAATTCAAAAAAAGAAGAAGATAAAAGATTAAGATCATCAGCAATTTTAAGGACATCAAAAAAGAATATCTTAATTGATACTGGGCCAGATCTAAGACAACAATCATTAAAAAATAATATTAACAGAATTGATTATGTTCTTTATACTCATGCTCACCGAGATCATGTATCTGGTATAGACGAGTTACGATCTTTTAATTTTATTCAGAAAAAAGGAATCAAAGCCTTTGGAAATAGGGAACTTGTAAATCAATTAAGAAAAGATTATTCATATATATTCTCTGATTTCAAGTATCCAGGTCTTCCAGATATTGAATTAAATATTATAGAAAAAAACTTTTATATTGAAAATATAAAAGTAATTCCAATTAAAGTAAGACATCATAAATTAAATATTCTTGGTTATAGAATTAAAAATCTGACATATATCACTGACGCAAAAACTATAAATAACCATGAGCTTAAAAAAATAAATGGATCTGAAATATTAGTAATCAATTGTCTTCAAGTAAAAGAGCATTTGTCTCATCTTAATTTAAAAGAAATGTTAAAATTAGTAAGTAAGATTGATGTAGGTAAGGTTTATTTAACTCATATCTCTCATAACTTAGGCCTTCATAGCGAGGTAAACAAAAAACTTCCAAAAAATATAAAATTAGCTTATGACGACTTAGAGCTTAATTTATAAATCTACAACATTTATTTTCATCATATTTGTATGTCCCCTCCAATGTGTAGGCATTGAGGAAGTAATTATATACTTATCATTTTTAGATAAGTGCCCTTCACTAACTAAAATTTTTTCAATATTTTCAAAAGTACTATCAATATTTTCGTTTTTATCGTAATAAATAGCTCTTATACCCCATAACAAGTTTAATTCATTCCCAATTTTTTTATCATTAGTTACAATATATATTTTGGCTTTTGGTCTGCTCCCTGAAACTCTAAATGCTGAGTAACCACTTTTTGTCATTGCTACCAATGCTTTAGCAGAAATTTGATCACTTAATCTACATGCAACATTTATTAAGCTTTCACTCAACATGTCTTTTAATTTTTTTCTTTTTTCAAACTTGAAATAAATTTCTTTACTAGTTCTTTCTATTGAGCTAATTATTCTCTCCATACTTTCAACAGCAAGTATAGGATATTCTCCTGTTGCAGACTCTGCAGATAACATCACAGCATCAGCACCATCTAGAACAGCATTTGCTACATCATTAGACTCAGCTCTAGTAGGAGTCTTAGAATTTATCATACTCTCAAGCATTTGAGTTGCTATTATTACTGGTTTACATGATAAATTACATTTATTTACAATACTTTTTTGATGAACCGGAACAGTTTCCATAGGCATTTCAACACCTAAATCACCACGGGCCACCATTAAACCATCAGAAACATCAATAATTTCATTAATATTTTTTATTGCTTGGGGCTTCTCAATTTTTGCAATTACTTTTGTATTATACCCTTCTTTATTAATTAATTCTTTTAATTCAATTATATCAATATCTGATCTTACAAATGATAATGCTATCCAGTCTACATCATTTTTTAATCCAAACTTTAAATCTTTTATATCTTTTTCAGTTATTGAGGAAAGCATTATATCACTGTCAGGTAAATTAACACCTTTCCTAGGATATATAAAACCTCCCCTTAAAACTTTAGCATTAATATTATTTTTATTGATTTCTATAGCTTTTAGTTCCAACTTACCATCATCAATTAATATCCTTTCACCTACTTTTATATCTCTAATAATATCATTATCTATAGAAATTATACTCTTATCACCTTTAACTTTCTTTGAAGTTAACTTAAGAGTAGAGTCATCATCAATAAAAAAACTTTCTTCTTTTAATTCACCTATTCTAATTTTAGGACCCTGAAGATCTTGTAAAATTGTTATAGGGGTTTTAAATTCGTCACTAATCTTTCTCACATTTTTAATGGTTTTGATATGATCTTTATGAGATCCATGTGAAAAATTAAGTCTTATAACATCAACGCCTTTGGATATCATTTCTTTTAAAGTATTATAATCAGATGAGGCAGGTCCTATGGTTGCAATTATTTTTGTTCGATTTATTTTTATTTTACTCATAAGCTTAGGAAATAATTATCCTTTATTTTATTTATATCAACAAAATTAGCGAATTGAAATGTATTATTTGATTTAAGTCTCTTTATTATATCATAATCCTTAAATTCAAAAAACTTCTTAGAATATAAAATAAAAAAGTCAAAGTTTGATAATGCTGAAACAAGATAAGACCTATTTGAATTTTTTAATCTATTTGATATTAACTTAATATGTTTTCTCTCAAATTTAAATTCTAAATAAGAAATCATAATTTTTGATCCATCAATTAAATTAATAATTTCATCTTTCTTTTTAACCAACATAATATCAAGCAATTTATTTAAATGCCAAGCAATTTGATATTCTTTTGATGTCGAAACTAAACCAATAAGTTCATAATTGAATGAATCATCTGAAAAATCATTATTCTCATTAATTATCATTTTATCTTATCAATTTTAAGAAGTTTATTTAATTAAAACTATATAACTAAAATAGTTTAAGAAACGAAAAAATCATTAATTTTGCATTAAATTAAATTAAACTCTATGAAAAATCTTGAAAATAAAGTTAAAGAAATCATAATTGACAAGTTAGGTATAGAAGAATCAGAAATAACAGATTCTGCAAGCTTCACTAATGATCTAGGTGCTGACTCCTTAGATACTGTTGAGTTAATTATGGAATTTGAGAAAGAATTTAATGTATCTATACCAGATGAAGATGCTGAAAAAATTGGCACTGTAGGTGATGCTATCTCTTATTTAAAAGATAACGTCAAATAGTACTATCCCTAGCATGCATGGGTAATAAAAGAGTCGTAATTACAGGTATGGGCACAATTACCCCTATTGGTAATAATCTTAGTGAATACACTAGTGCTTTGAAAAATGGTGTTAGCGGATGCGAAGAAATAAAATCTTTTGATACTTCTAAATTCAAAACAAAATTTGCTTGTGAAGTAAAATCTTATGATCCCCTTGATTATTTTGATAGAAAAGAATCAAGAAAAATGGATATTTTTTCACAGTTTGGTATGATTGCAGCTGAAGAAGCAATAATCAATTCAGAAATAAACCTAGATAAAATCAATAAAAATAGAGTCGGTGTTATTTGGGGCTCTGGAGTTGGTGGAATTGAAACATTCCAAAATGAGTTAATAAATTTTGCCCAAAATGATAAAAATCCAAGATTTAATCCTTTTTTTATACCCAAGCTTATTCCTGATATTTGTCCAGGATTAATAGCAATTAAGTTCGATTTTAGAGGTCCAAACTTTGCAACTGTGTCAGCTTGTGCTTCCGGATCAAATGCAATAATTGATGCATATAACTATATAATTTCTGATACATCAGATATTATTATAACAGGTGGATCTGAGTCAGCAGTAAATGAAACTGGAGTTGGTGGTTTTAATGCACTTAAAGCATTGTCTGAAAGAAATGATTCTCCAGAAACTGCTTCAAGACCATTTGATAAAGATCGAGACGGTTTTGTTTTAGGAGAAGGTGGAGGCGCTCTCATCCTTGAAGAATATAATCATGCAAAAAGTAGAGATGCAAAAATTTATGGAGAAGTCATTGGTTTTGGGATGTCTTGTGATGCTCATCATATTACAGCACCACATCCTGAAGGTGAAGGAGCAAGATTAGTAATGGAAAATGCCTTAAAAAATGCTGAAATTCAAATTGAAGATATTGACCATATTAATGTACATGGTACCTCAACACCTCTAGGCGATAAAAGTGAAATAAAGGCTATTGAAAATGTATTTGGAAATCATGCTGAAAGAATAAATATTTGTTCTACGAAATCTATGACGGGTCATCTATTAGGAGCAGCTGGTGCTATTGAATCAATAGCTGCTTTAATATCGATTAATGAAAGTTTTATACCTCCAACTATTAATCATTTCAACCATGATGAGGAAATAAACCAAAAATTAAACCTCACTCTTAATAAATACCAAGCGAGAGATGTAAATGTTGCAATGTCAAATACATTTGGGTTTGGAGGTCATAATACTTCTATAGTTTTTAAAAAATATAATTAATTGATGTTTTTTTTTTCAATCTAAAGAAAATAAAGAGCTAATTAGAGCAATTCAATTTATATTGGGATATGAAACTAAAAAACCTGAGTTATTCAAATTAGCATTATTACACAAATCCATAAAATATGAGGAATCAAATGAAAGACTAGAGTTTTTAGGCGATGCTATATTAGGACTAATTGTAGCTAATCATCTTTTTAAATTATATCCTTTTAAGAACGAAGGTTTTTTGACAAAAATTAGATCAAAAATAGTTAGCAGAGACTCTCTAAATGATATTGGAAGAAAAATGGGTTTAAAAAAATTAATTAATATAAAAAGATTTAAATCTAAATCATACGATTCAATATATGGAGATGCGCTTGAAGCTTTAATCGGTGCTTGTTATCTTGAGAAGGGATTTGACTTTTGTGAAAAAAACGTAATTAAAAATATTATTTTACCTTATTTTGATTTGGAAAAACTTACAACACAAACCCACAATTTTAAAAGTAAAATATTAGAGTGGGCTCAAAAAGAGAAAATATCAATTAACTTCATTGTAGAAAAAACGTCTAAATCTAGTAGACTTAGTGAATTCAAATCCATTCTTAAGATAGATGGAAAAAATGTATCAACTGGATATGGAAAAAGTAAAAAAAATGCTGAGAAAGACGCTTCTAGAATTGCATGTGAAAAGTTACAGTTAGGTTAATGAATTTAAAAATTGCAAGTTCAAATCTTAACCAAACACCTTTAGCTTGGAAAAAAAACTTTTCTAACATAAGAAATAGTATAAATGATGCAAGAAAGAAAAATGTTAAGATATTATGTTTTCCAGAGTTAAGTATTACGGGCTACTCATGTCAAGATCTCTTTTTTAATAGCTGGTTTATTAATAAGTCAGAAAAATATCTTAATAAGGTTGTGAAGTTATGCAGCAAAATAACAGTATTTATTGGTCACCCTCTAAAATATAATGATAAACTGTATAATGCAGTATCTATTATTAAAAATAAAGAAATAAAAGGGTGCTTTATAAAAAGCAACTTACCAAATGATGGAATTCATTATGAAAAAAGATGGTTTGAACCATGGAAGCTAGGGGAAATAAAAGAACATATTTTTGATAAGAAAAAAGTTACTATAGGTACTATCCAGTATGAATACAGTGATTCTATAACATTAGGTTTTGAGATATGTAGAGATTCCTGGGTTAGTGAGAGACCTGCAAAATATATTAGAACAAAAAAAAATTTATTGATAATTAATCCAATAGCAAGTCATTATGCGTTTAGTAAATTCGAATTTAGAAAAAATCAAGTTTTAGAAAGCTCAAAAAAATTTAATTGTACTTATATCTCTACTAATTTACTTGGTAATGAGTCTGGAAAATTTATTTTTGAGGGAGATACAATTCTATCTCAAAAAGGAAGGTTACTTAACATCACAAAGAGATTTTCTTTCAAAAATTATAATCTAAATGTCTTTAATGTAAACCTAGAAAATGATGTAAATAAATACATTTATAATAAACTCAACTCAAACGAGGAATTCATATCTGCATTTTCACTAGCTTTGATTGATTATCTAAAAAAATCGGGTCTGAACGGTTTTGCTTTATCTCTAAGTGGAGGTTTGGACTCTTCAACAATTGCAATACTAGTATATGAATCAGTTAGAAGATATATTGATGAGATTGGGTTAGAGAAAGTTATTCAAAAACTTAAAATATCAAATTTTTCATCTTCAAATAATGAAAATGAAAACGTTAAAAATATTCTGAATAAAATTTTTATAACTGTATATCAGAAAACAAAAAACTCTTCAAAAGAAACTATGAGATCAGCGAAAAAACTATCCAATTTTATTGGCAGTAAACATTTTGAGTGGAACATAGATCAAGAAGTTAATTCTATAGTATCAAAAATTAGTAAAAATACTAAAGTTGAATATAATTGGAAAAACCATGATATATCGCTACAAAATATTCAGGCTAGAGTTAGATCTCCTTTCATCTGGTTTATTGCTAATACAAATCACTTCTTACTTTTAGCAACCTCAAATAGAAGTGAGTTGTCCGTAGGTTATTCTACGATGGATGGAGACTCAAGTGGATCAATTTCTCCAATTGCTGGATTAGATAAAATATTTATACAAAAATTACTAAAATACTTTTCAGAACATTACAACTATCATATTCTTGATTTGGTTTTAAACCTTAAACCCTCAGCAGAACTACAACCAATAAAATATAATCAAACAGATGAGGAAGATTTAATGCCATATAGATTATTATCTAAAATTGAATATCTAGCTGTTAAAAAAAGACTTGGACCTAAGGAAATCATTAATCAAATAAAGGGAGAAAAGGAAGAAATTAAGGAAAGCGTAAAAAAATTTTTTTTAAATTATGGAAAAAGTCAATGGAAAAGAGAAAGGGCTGCACCTTCTTTTCACTTTGATGAATTCAGTTTAGACTCTTCTCTATGGCACAGAATGCCAATATTATCAAAGAATTATTTAGAAGATATAAATGATCTATAGTTACCTTACAGGATCATGACCGTGCCCTCCCCAAGGATGACATTTAAGTATTCTCTTAACTGACATAAAAAAACCCTTTGCAAAACCATACTTCATGATTGCTTCTTTTGAATATTGAGAACAAGTAGGGCTATACCTACAAGATATTGGAAGAAAAGGAGATATGAATTTTTGATAAAAAAGAATAGGTAATATTAAAATTTTTCTGGTATACATGTTTTAAAAAAACTTTGCACATTTGCATGATAAAATGATATCAAAAAAATATTTTCTTACTTTTATTCTCATTTTGACTATTTTTTTTAGTGAATCTAGCATTAAACAAGATAGTGTTTTAAATAATACTATATCAAAAGTAATTATAAATAAGATTAATATTAATGGAAATAAAAAAACGAAAAAAAATATAATAACAAGAGAACTTAGCTTTAAGGAAGGTCAAGAGTTTGATAAAGAAAAAATTTTATCAATGATTAATGAGGATAAAAGAAAAATAATAAACACCAACCTATTTAATGAAGTTAATATAAATATTAAGTTATTATTACCTGATAATAAGGAATCTCAAAAAGCTGATATAGATATTGATGTAATCGAATCCTTTTATTGGATTCCATCAATTTTATTTGAATTATCTGATAGAAATTTTAATGATTGGTGGCAAAACTTCGATCATGACTTAAATAGGATAAATTATGGATTAGGATTGACACAATACAATTTAACAGGGAAATCTGATGAATTTGAAACAACATTTAGATTAGGGTTTATAAAAGAGTTTTATGTATCATATTACATTCCATACTTATCTAAAAAACAAAAAGGAGGACTAAAGTTCAACATTAATTATATAAATTATAATCACCTAGAGTTTAACACAGAAAATTATATTCCACTATTTTACAAATCTAAAAATTCATTAAAAAAACATTTAATTACCTCAGTTGAATACTCTCATAGGGAATCATTTTATAATTATCATTTCTTTGAATTAAAACATAACAACATAAATTTAAATGATTCAATTTTTATTCTAAACACAAATTATTTTTCAGAAATTATTAATTCAGATCTAGATTATTTAAGTCTCTCATATGAATTTGATAGAGATTTCAGAGATTTTAAAAATTATCCATTAGAAGGCTTTAGATTAAACGTAAATATTGAGAAAGATGGATTAGGTATCTTGGGTAAATTAAATAAATTAAAATTTAGAATTTATTACTCAAATTACATAAAACTAAAAAATAACAATTATTATTCTTTTAATCTTTCCTCAATGATTAGTAGCAAAAATCAACCCTACTTCATATATGAATATACTGATAATTTAAGAGGATATGAAAAGTATCTGATTCACGGACATTCAAACATCATTTTTAAGAATACGTTTAAAAAGCAAATGATTGCAACAACAATTAGTAGAAATAATGATAATTATTTTAGAAGAATAAAAAATATTCCATTTAAAATATACGGTAAAGTTTTTTTTGATTCTGGTTATGTATGGAAATACGATTTATCTCAAAATAATTTAAACTTAAGTAATACGTACTTATATAGTTATGGCATTGGTTTTGATTTTGTAACTATTAAAAATTTATCATTCTCTTCAGAAATTTCTAGAAACAACCAAAAAATCTATAATATTTCATTTAAAGTTGGTGCAGATTTTTAATAATGAATAAAGTAGCTTTTCACACATTTGGATGTAAATTAAATTTTTCTGAAACATCAACAATCGCAAGAATTTTTAAGGAAAAGGGATACAAAACCACTAAAATTAAAAATAATCCAGATCAAGTAGTTATAAATACATGTTCAGTGACAGAAAACGCTGATAAAAAATGTAAGGATTTAATAAAAAAAATTAATAAAATATCTCCAAATTCAAAGGTAACAATCGTTGGTTGTTATGCTCAATTAAAACCTGAAGAGATATCTAGCATTATAGGTGTAGACAAAGTTTTAGGAATAAAGGAAAAATTCGAGTTCAAAAACTATTCTAACTCAAGTGATAAGGTACAGTTTGAAAATATTACGAAAACCAAAGATTTTAAATTATCATATTCTTTTGATGATAGAACTAGATCATTTTTAAAAGTTCAAGATGGATGTAATTTTGGATGCTCCTTTTGTACTATACCTCTAGCTAGAGGAAGAAGTAGATCAACTAATTCAAGTAGTGTTATTAAAAAATTAGATGAAATGATACTTAACGGTTCAAAAGAGATAGTTCTTAGTGGAATTAACATTGGTGATTTTGGAATAATAGATGGTAAAAGGAAGGAAAGTTTTTTTGATTTATTAAAGAAAGTTGAACAAATAAAAGAAAAGATTAGAATTAGAATTTCATCAATTGAACCAAACCTGCTAGACGATAATATCATTGAGCTTATTGGTAAATCAAAAAAATTTGTAAATCATTTTCACATTCCCTTACAATCAGGAAATGACAAAATTTTAAAATCAATGTCAAGAAAGTATGATTCAAATTTATATTTTAAAAAAATAAGTAAAATAAGAAAAGAAATAAATAATTCGTGTGTAGGTGCAGATGTAATAGTTGGTCATCCAGGTGAAACAAAAAAAGATTTTGAGAAGACATTAAAATTTATAAAAAACACAAACTTGAACTATTTACATGTATTTCCATATTCACAAAGAGATAATACAAGATCAAATAAGTTTGGAGATACCGTTCCCTTAAAAACAAAAAATGAAAGATCAAAAATTTTGAGATCACTTTCGGAAAAATTAAAAAGGAACTTCTACGAAAAAAATATTAATAAAGAACATAACGTACTATTTGAAAATAAAATAAAAGAAAATTATATACATGGCTTTACTGAAAATTATATAAGAGTGAAAGTTCCATTCGACAAAAATTTAGTAGGAACAATAAGAAGAACATATATTATTGATATAGATAATGATTCATGTGCATTAGGTAAATTAGTATAATATGAAAATTATCTGTGTAGGTAGAAATTATGTCGAACATATTGAGGAATTAAATAATGAAAAGCCTAAAGAACCTATAATTTTTTTTAAACCTACTGTCTCATTAAATAAATCATCCGATTTCTCATTACCAGAATTTTCTAATGATATTCATCACGAAATTGAAATTATTTTTGAAATAGGAAAAGAAGGGAAAATGATAAAATTGAATAATAGTTTATCATACATCTCAAAAGTTGGTCTTGGAGTAGATTTTACAGCTAGGGATATTCAAAATAAGAATAAGAAAAAAGGTCTTCCATGGTCTTTTTCAAAATGTTTTGATAATTCAGCATCAATTTCTAGACTTATGAGCATTGACAAATTTAAAGACATAAATAATATTAATTTTTCTCTATTAAAAAATAAGGTAAAAGTACAGGAGGGAAATTCTAAGCTTATGATTTTTAATATTGAATATCTTATTCACTATATTTCTCAAAAAATTACTCTAGAAAAAGGAGATATAATTTTTACTGGAACACCAAAAGGAGTAGGAAAAATTTCTAACCAAGATATATTAGAAGGATATATAAACGATGAAAAAATTCTTAATATTAGTATTAATTAATTTTATATTTTTAGAGGTAAAAACTCAAGAAATTTTATTCCCTGTTAACCCTAACAATCAAAATTATTTATCAGGTAATTTAGGTGAACTTCGGGGTAGTCATTTTCACATGGGAATAGACATTAAAACTTTTGGTAGAATAAATGAACCAATTTATGCAGCAGACGATGGATTTGTTGAAAGAATTTTTATTTCGGGAACAGGATATGGAAAAGCAATTTATCTGAAGCATAATAATGGTACAAAAACAGTATATGCTCACCTCAATAAATTTAATAGTGAGTTAGATAAATATTCTACAAGCTATCAATACAGAAATAAACTTTTTAAAGTAAACCTCTTCCCAGGAAGTAGATTTTTTTATAAAAAAGGTGATTTAATTGGTTATTCAGGTAACTCAGGAAGTTCTGGAGGTCCTCATCTACATTTTGAGTTAAGAGATAGCTTAGATAATGTCTACGATCCACTTAGGTATGGGTTTAAAGAGATCAAGGATAATAGAAATCCTATTATAGATAAAATATCCCTAAAGACTCTAAATATCAACTCACGAATTAATAATGGGTTTGGTTTAAAGAAAATTGATTTATCTAAGTCAATAAACCTTAGAAAAAATAACTTTATTCAGGCAAAAGGAGAAATTGGAATATCAGTATTAGCATATGACAAATTGGACGGCTTTGAAAATAAAGTAGGTATAAAAAAAATAAGGCTTTACGTGGACGATACCTTAAGAGTAGAAAATGAAATAAATTTACTAAGTTATTCAGAAACAAAAAGCGTAAAGAGATATATTGAATATGATATATTTCAAAGAAACAGAGAGCAATTTGTAAAATTATATCAGGATGATGGAAACAAGTTAAACTTTCACCAAGATAGGGATAAAGGAGTCATAAGAATAGGCAAAAATGAAACTAAAAAAATTAAAGTTGTAGTTTTTGATTCTTTTGAAAATAATAATTCGTTTACTTTTTATCTTAAATCAAATGAAGTCAGCAAAAACAGAATTGAAAACTTTAACCTTTTCAAAAATGAATATTATAATATAGATAACACATTAGTTATAAGATCAAAACTAAAGAATCGAGACAACATAGAATATGAAGAAAATAGCCACTTAAGATCTATAGATTATTCTTTTAAGGATGAAAATTTCAAGTATTATCTATTTGACTTGAGAAAAAATAGTCCTTCTAAAATTATTTTAGATGATAGTAAAATAGATCTTAATTTTTTAGTTCCTGTTTTTATTGGAAAAAAATATAAAATTGAAGAGGATGATTTTTCAATTAATTTTTCAAAATCGTCTTTATTTGATACTCTATATTTTGAATTTCTAAAAGATGAATCATATAAGTTTAAAAACTCACACCCAATTAAAAATAACATAGTAGTTACTCTTAAAACAAAAAAAGCTAATGATCAAAATAAAACTCATATTTATGCTATTAATGATGATGATATTTCTTTTGTAGGAGGAAAATGGGATGAAAATGAAATATCTTTTAGTACGAATAGCTTATTAAATTACAAAATTTTAAAGGATACAATCAAACCAGAAATACAACCCATAACTATAAACCAAAATATAATTTCTTTTAAAATAGATGATAAAATGTCAGGTATTAATTCATATGAGGCAAGCATAAATAATGAGTGGATTCTATTTGAATACGACAATAAAAATAAGATGATAATTTCTAAAAAAAAGAACCCAAATATACCATTTAAAGGTAAATTTGTATTAATTGTTTCAGACAATGCTGAAAATAAAAGTATATATAATATAAATATTTAAAATATGTCATTAAATGTAGGAGATGAAGTTCCAAGTTTTGATTCAACTGATCAAAATGGAAATAGTTTTAATTTAGATAAATTTAAAAATAAGAAGATTGTCTTGTACTTTTACCCTAGAGACAACACTTCAGGATGTACAGCACAAGCTTGCGATTTAAGAGATAATTTTCAAGAATTTAAAAATAACAATTATGCAATTGTAGGTGTGAGTACTGACTCACCTAAATCTCATGTAAAATTTATTGAGAAAAATAATCTACCATTTGATTTAATTGCAGATGAAGATAAAAGTGTTCATAAACTATTTGGAACCTGGGTTGAAAAGAAAATGTATGGTAAAACTTATATGGGAACAGCTAGAAAGACCTTTTTGATTGACGAGAATAGAGTAATAACTGATATAGTTGAGAAAGTAAAAACTAAAGAACACACAAATCAGATATTAGGTGAATAAGAGTATTGAGGATTTAAAAAAGATTTCATCTCAAGTTAGAAGAGACATATTAAGAATGGTTCACAATGTTCAGTCTGGACATCCAGGAGGTTCTCTAGGTTGTACAGACCTATTAGTTTCTTTATTCTTTAATATTATGAAAAGAAAAGAAAAATTCGACATGAACGGTAAGGATGAAGACATCTTTTTTCTCTCGAATGGTCATATTTCACCCGTTTTTTATAGCATCTTATCAAGATCAGGTTATTTTGAGATTAATGAATTAAATACTTTTAGAGAATTAAACTCGAGATTGCAAGGTCACCCTGCAACTCACGAGGGACTCCCTGGAATCAGAATTGCGTCAGGGTCTTTAGGTCAAGGCTTATCTGTATCAATTGGATCCGCCTTAACAAAGAAATTAAATAATGATAAGAGTTTAGTTTATGTTTTGATGGGTGATGGAGAACTACAGGAAGGACAAATATGGGAAGCAGCAATGTTTGCAAGTCATAATAAAATCAATAATCTAATTGGAATTATTGATTATAATGGGCAACAAATAGATGGTCCAGTTGATGAAATAAATTCATTACTGAATCTTGAAGAAAAATTTAAATCTTTTGGGTGGAATACTTTTATATGTGATGGTCATAATTTTGAGAATCTTTTAAAAACATTTGATGACGCTAAAAAAAAATTAAAAGATAATAAACCTGTTATAGTTATAATGAAAACCATTATGGGTAAAGGTGTTGATTTTATGGAAAACTCTCATAAATGGCATGGTATAGCACCTGATGACGATCAATTAAAAAAAGCACTATCTCAACTAGAAGAAACCTTAGGAGACTATTAAATGGAAAGAAGAGAGTACAACTTTACTGAAAAAAAAGATACTAGATCTGGCTTTGGTGATGGTCTGTATGAAATTGGATTAAAGAATGATGATATTATTGCACTTTGTGCCGATCTAACAGGTTCTTTAAAAATGGGAAAGTTTAAAGACGATTTCCCCGAAAGATTTGTTCAGGTGGGTATTGCAGAAGCGAATATGATGGGTATAGCTGCAGGAATGACTATTGGTGGAAAAATACCATTTACTGGAACTTTCGCAAATTTCTCAACAGGACGTGTCTACGATCAAATAAGACAGTCAATAGCTTATTCAGGTAAAAATGTAAAAATTTGTGCATCACATGCTGGTCTCACACTTGGTGAAGATGGAGCCACACATCAAATTCTTGAGGATATTGGAATGATGAAAATGCTTCCAGGGATGACAGTAATAAATCCATGTGATTATAATCAAACTAAAAATGCTACAATAGCTATTGCTGAACATGTTGGACCTGTATACTTAAGATTTGGTAGACCAAAATGGCCTATTTTTACCGAGGATAATGAACCTTTTATTATTGGTAAAGCAAAAAAATTTGTTGAAGGTAATGACGTAACAATATTTGCTACTGGGCACATGGTATGGCAAGCATTGGAAGCAGAAAAAATTCTTTATCAAAAAGGAGTATCTGCTGAAATTATTAATATTCATACCATAAAACCTATTGACAAAGAATCTATACTGAAAAGTATTTCAAAAACAGGTTGTGCAATATCATGTGAAGAACATAATATTCTAGGTGGACTTGGTGAGAGTATATCCAGAATTATAAGTGAAAATAATCCAATACCATATAAAGTTTTAGGAGTAAATGATTCATTTGGTGAGAGTGGGAAACCAACTGACCTACTTTCTAAATATGGTTTAGACCCTAAAAACATCTGTACATTTGCGCTTGATGTAATGAAAAGAAAATGAAAAAAGCTCTTGTTTTATTATCAGGAGGTCAAGACTCAACAACTTGTCTTTATTGGGCACTTGAAAATTTTAGTTATGTAGAGGCAGTCGGATTCGATTATGGACAGAGGCATAGCTTAGAATTAAAGTTTGCAAAAAAAACTGCTTTGATAGCTAATGTTAATTTTGAAATAATCTTAATAAATAATTTATTCAAGAATTCAGCATTAATAAATAAAACTCAAGACTTAAATGCAAGCCATCCAAATAATAAAAAGTTACCTAGTTCATTTGTACCAGGAAGAAATATTTTATTTATCTCGTTAGCTTCTTCCATTGCATACAATAAAAAAATTGATAATATTGTAACGGGTGTATGTGAAACCGATTATAGTGGTTATCCGGATTGCAGAAAAGAATTTATAAATTCAATGAAAAAATCAATTTCTATTGGATTAGATTATAATATAGACATACATGCGCCACTTATGAATTTAGATAAAGCAAAAATTTGGAAGTTAGCTCAGGAATTAGGATGTGTTGAGATAATCATAAATAACACTATGACAGATTATAACGGTTCTCTAAAGAAAAATGAATGGGGATATGGGGAATTGGATAACCCTGCTAGTAAGATTAGAAGTCAAGGTTACTACACTGCTAAAAAAAATAAATGGATATAATATGAAGCTCAAAACTAATATAATAGATCCCTATGTAGGTCAAGAAGCTGAAGGAAAAAAAATCAAATTTGAATCGGTGGATAAAATTGAAGTTGAAGAACTCAAAGTTTTTTTATTTGATAATAAAAAAGAATACATAAAGATAACTTCAAAAGAATTTATTGCTGTCTGTCCATTTAGTGGTTTACCAGACGTTGCTAGATTAAAGATAGAATATTACCCAGAGGGAGGTTTCGCGGTTGAATTAAAATCGTTAAAATATTATTTAGTAAGTTTTAAAAATGTTGGAATTTATCAGGAAGAGGTTACTAACAGAATATTTAAAGACCTAAAAAAAATACTAAAGACAAAAAAAATAAGAATAACAACAAAGTACAATGTTAGAGGAGGTCTTTACACTACATGTAAAGTGGGAAATATTTAATTTGAATATTTTCTATTGAATCTATCATATAATATTTGTTGCTTTCCATTTAAGTTAATTTCTCTACCTGTTATAAATGCATGAACAATTTGACTTGTTCTCATGTCGAGAATATCTCCCTTAGAAACTATTATATTAGCATCTTTACCAACTTCCAGTGAGCCAGTTAAATTATCAATCCCTAAAATTTTTGCAGTATTATATGAAATCATTTTCAATGCTTCCTCTTTTGGTACACCATATGCAACAGAAGTTCCAGCTAAAAACGGTAAATTTCTTTGGGAGTGAAGTGAACCAGATGCAGTTAGACCAACAAGAATTCCTTCCTTATACAAAAGATATGGTAGTTTGTAGGGTAAATCAACATCCTCTTGATTTCTAGAAGGTGTCCTATGAATGTTGTTGAGTAAAATTGGTAAATTATTTTCTTTGATAAAATCAATAGTATAATAAGCATCATCTGCTCCAACAATAACTAAATTGTTAACACCGTGTCTCTTAAATGTCTGAACTGATTCAATAATTTGTTCTCTAGAATTGGCATGAATATATACCTTTTTCTCATCTGAAAAAACACCAAGCATTGCTTCTAACTTTAAATTTATTTCTTCAATATTATCTCTTCTATCAAAATAAGACTTTGAATCAATAAGAAATTTATGAATTTTATCAACTGTGCTTTTATAATTTATATTTGATCTAAATTCTGTTGAGCCCGACCTTCTACTTGGAGGATACGTTTTTCTTGGCCACTTAAAATGTATACCATTATCAACCTTATAAGCTGCATCCTCCCAATTCCATCCTTCCATCATCATAATAGAAGAATTACCCGTTATTAAATCTCCATCTGGAGTAACTTGTGATAAAAGTATACCATTATATCTAAATGTTGAAATCATATCCGAATCTGTATTATAAGATGTTAGAGCCCTAATATTAGAATTTATATCACCAATCTCGGTATGATCACGAGTAGCTCTAATTGCTGATATGTCCTCTAATCCAACCTTTGAGATAGGTAAAATTAGGCCAGGATATACCAATTTATTATTTAAATCAATTTGAATATAATTTTCAAAATTTCTAAGAATTGTATTATTAAAATCACCTACATGAGTAATTTTACCAGAATCAAAACATATATATCCATTTTCTATTATAATTCCGTTGCCTATATGAACTTGGGCATTATATAAAATTACAGGTCTATCTTGTTGACTTACTGGCTCAGGAACCTGAGAATTAATATTTTGTGATATAATAAAGAAAATAAAGAGATATAATTTTTTCATATTCTAAAATTAATTTTCGCTTGTTGATTGGTAATCATATTCATCTTCACAAGTAAGTTCAAAGTGAGCAGTTTTCACAGGTTTTCTCCGACTTCCAGATCTAATGTCTGAATTTTTCATTTGAGATATTATTCTTGCTCTCTCTTTTTTAATTTCATTTCTTAATTTTTTATCTTCTTCCAAATCATAATATATCTTACCATCAACAATAGTTTTTAGAGGTTTTGAATATATAGACAATGGATGACCATTCCATAAAACTAAATCAGCATCTTTTCCTACCTTAATACTTCCCATTCTGTGATCAAGATTTAATAATTTAGCAGGGTTTAGAGTAACCAATTTCACTGCCTCAATTTCAGATAAATTACCATATTTTATAGTTTTACCAGCCTCTTGATTTAATCTTCTAGCCATTTCTCTATTATCTGAATTAATTGCTGTTAAAACACCTGCTTGCGACATCAGAGCAGCATTATATGGAATTGCTTCCTTAACTTCATTCTTAAATGCCCACCAATCAGCAAAAGAAGCACCTCCTGCACCATGTCGAGCCATAATATCTGCAACCTTATACCCTTCCAAAATATGTGTAAATGTGTTTACTTTAAAATCAAACTTTTCAGCAACCTTCATTAACATATTTATTTCAGATTGTACATATGAATGACAAGTTATTTGCATTTGACCATTTAAAATATCTGTTAAAGCATCTAATTCAATATCTTTTCTTGGCATAACAGCATTAATCTTCTCTTTTTTTGATAATGAATTATAATACTTCCATTTGCTTTCATAAATTTTTGCCTTGTTAAATGCGTCAACAAATACTTGTTCTACACCCATTCTTGTATCTGGAAATCTTGTGCTTGAAGTAGCTCTAGATCTTTTAACATTTTCTCCTAGTGCAAATTTAATATATTTGTCTGCATCACTAATGATCATTTCTTCAGGTGAAGACCCCCATCTAAATTTCACAATTGCAGATTGTCCACCTATCGCATTTGCGGAACCATGAAGAAGTTGCGATGCAGTTACACCCCCAGCTAATTGTCTATAAATATTTACGTCCTCAGAATTAACTACATCTTTCATTCTTACCTCAGCAGTATTTGACTGTGAACCCTCATTTACTCCAGAAAGAGCAATATGTGAATGTTCATCAATAATTCCTGGTGTAAGATGCATGCCACTTCCATCAACTATCCTTGCATCATTTCCATTTACTGATATTTCTTCGCCAACTTCAATAATTTTTCCTTTATCAATTAACACATCTCCCTTCTCAATTATTCCCTCACCTTCTAAAGTCCATATTTTAGCTCCTTTAATAAGCATTCTCTCCTGACTTTTTAAGGTTTTTGATCCATATTCAACGAATGGATAGATAATATCTCCGATATTCTCTTTCTTACTTCTTGAAACCTTAAGGGTCTTTTCAATTATAATTTTATTTGCGGATTTTTTTACTCCAGTCCATTCGAACCATTCTAAATTGTTTAATGTACCCTTTCCAATAAACCTTCCGTTTGAGAAAAATCCAGATAATTTATATTCTCCAAATGAATTTTCTCCATTATCTTTTTTGAGATTAAATGATAAGTTAATATTCTCATCATCAATTAAAATTTTATTTGTTGATACTAAAGAATCTGTTAATATAATACTTCCGATTTTAGCAAGAGGCTTATCCTTATCACCATATATTGTTAGTAAAATATCATTTAATTTTTTATTTTCTGCATTAAAAGACAGAAGATAATCACCACTAAAGTCAATAAGATTGGAATCGTTTACTCTATGCCACTTTCCTTGTACCCAATTACTAATAATTTTTGTTTCTTCAGAAAAAATATCACCATCAGCTATGAAAAAGTTTGCAATAAAAGATTCATTCAAAGCACCTAATTTATTTTCCATTTTGATAAACTTGGATGGATTATAAGTAAGTGCCTTTAGTAAAATAGCTTTTGATGCGCCTCTCTCGTGAGATTTAATTAAATTATTCCTAAACTCAGATAAATTTTTTAAACCATTAGTAGTTATTGAAAAATCAATATTATTATTCTCAAGGAAAAATGGATTTGAAGGGGCTAATTCCCAATGTTTCAGTTGGGATAGTAAGATATCTTTATTCTTGAAAGGATCATCAACATTATACGGTTTAGGATAATTTATAGGAACTATTAAACTTGAATTACCTTCTTTTATTTCTTTTATCCTTTGATATTCGTCCCCTTGACCTTTTATTATAAACTTAATTCCAATCTCTTTCTCTATTTTTTGAGCTAGAAGTACTTTAAGCTTATCTCTGACCTCTATAATTTTAGGTAAATTATTATTTTTATATATTGCTGACAACGAGAGATTAGTTTCATTTATTTTTCCTGAATTGGCATAGTACCACTCTGCATCAAAAAAAGATTGCTTTAATAAGGATACAGCTCCCATCAGTGAACTTGGATACCTCTGTCTAGTTGTTCCCTTCATAAAAGAAAAATGATTTGAAACCTTATCTTTAATGATAATCTTTTGTTCAACATCTTCTGAAAGAGAGACTAAAGAACCAGTACCTCTCATAATTCCATCCATATTATGAGAAACTACTAACCCAAAACCTACACTTCTAAGTTTATTTGATGTTTTATTGTCAATTTTTATATAATCAACACTGTTGAATTCAGGCCTTATTGATTCATTCCAAGCAAAAGGACCACTCTTATTTGATAGCATCTGAGGATCATTATAACTTGAAATCCAATTTGAGGATATCTTTCTGGATTCACCTTCAATAATTCCATAATCAGTATATAAATCAATAAAAGAAGGATATACATAATTTCCTTTTAGATCAAATACTCTTATACCCTCAGGAATTGATACATCTTTTCCAACTGATGTTATCACACCGTTTTTAATAACTAGAATTCCATTTTCGAGTTTAGTTTTGTAATCAATGATGATGTTAGCATTAATAAATGCATAATGATTTTCTCTTACGTCATTAACACCATTGACTGGAAAGCCTTCCTGAGAATAAGAAAGAAAAGGAATTATTAAAACAAGTAGTAATATGAAATATTTTTTTAACATAATTTAAATAAGTTAATTACCTAACAACCTTACCTTTAATAAAAATCAAGGACCTTCTGTTATCATTGGAAATAACTGAAAGTGATTTTCTAAAAACTCCAGGTCTGCCCTTAGGATTATACTCAGCAATAATAAAGCCCTTTTTACCAGGTTTTATTTCGTCTTTTGACCAGTTAGGTGTAGTACAACCACAAGAAGGTTTCACTGTTAATATTCTAATTGATTCTTTACCATTATTTGTAAAACTGAACTTATGCGAGACTTTACCCTTATTTTCCTGAATATCTCCAAAATTATACTCAGGGGTTTCAAAAACAATTTCAGACTTTTGAGAAAAAGAATTAAAAAAAGAAAATAGAATAAGACTTAGGGTTAGTAGTTGTTTCATTATTTTTAAAAATATATAATTAAATTATATGAATCAATTACAATTCAATTATTTTTATAAATAAAAATGGCCAGAATTCTTACAGGTATTCAAAGTTCAGGCAAACCTCATCTGGGAAATATTCTAGGTGCAATAAAACCCTCCATTCAATTATCAAAAGATTCAGCTAATCAGTCACTATTTTTCATTGCTGATCTTCACTCTTTAATAAATATAAAAAACTCTAAAGTAAGAAATGAAAACACATTAGCAGTTGCTGCTTCATGGATAGCAATGGGTTTTGACTATAGTAAAAATTATTTCTACAGACAATCTAAAATTACTGAAGTATGTGAATTAGCATGGTATTTAAACTGCTTCACACCCTACCCTATGTTATCTAACTCCCACTCATTTAAGGATAAATCAGACAACTTATCGGACATTAATTCAGGGTTATTTACCTACCCAGTGTTGATGGCGGCAGATATATTATTATATGACTCAGATATAGTTCCAGTTGGAAAAGATCAAAAGCAGCATCTTGAGATCACAAGAGATATTGCAAAATCATTTAACCATAATTATGGAGATACATTTATAATCCCTGAAAGTAAAATAGATAAAAATGTACAAACTATTCCTGGCACTGACGGCAGGAAAATGAGTAAAACATATGATAATACAATCGATATTTTTGCTGATGAGAAATCGCTAAAAAAACAAATTATGACTATAGTAACTGATAGTAAAGGTCTCGAAAATAAGAAGAATCCAGATACATGTAATGTTTTTAATATTTTTAAATTAATAGCAAGTGAAAGTGAGACTGAGAAAATGAGAAAAAAATATATTGAAGGTGGCTATGGTTACGGACATGCTAAGACCCATTTATTAAATTATATATTAGAATTATATAGAGATGAAAGAAAATTGTTTTCAGAATTACTTAAAAATCAAGATCATCTTTATAGCATATTAGAGAAGGGTGAAAAAAAAGTAAAAATTATTGCAAGAAAAGTTCTAGATAGAGTTAGAAGTAAACTTGGGTATTAATTGAAAACGCAATCAAAAAAAAATGATCTTTTAGGATTATCAGTAACTGAGGCTAATAAGTGGCTCAGCTATGGACTCAAAAAAAAAGAAGAAAAAGAAGTTAATAATCTTCTTATTGAAGGAAATGAAGATCATTTAATAGAGAGCTTTCATAAAAAAATTGAATTTGGTACTGGAGGAATGAGGGGTCTTATAGGTATTGGTAGCAACAGAATAAATTCTTACACCATATCATTAACTACTCAAGGATTATGTAATTATTTGAAAAAAACATGCGAAAATACTATATCTGCCGTAATTGCATATGATAGTAGGAGATTTAGTAAAGAATTTGGTAATCAAACTGCAAAAATTTTCTCTGCTAATAATATTAAATCTTATATTTTCTCAGATTTAAGACCAACCCCTGAATTATCATTTGCAGTTAGAGAGTTAAACTGTTCTTGTGGAATTGTAATAACAGCCTCTCATAATCCAAAAGAGTATAATGGTTATAAGGTTTATTGGAATGACGGAGGTCAAATAACATCTCCTCATGATAAAAATATTATCTCTGAAGTTGAAAAAATAACTGATTTCAATCAAATAAATTTTAATTTCAATAATGACTTAATTATGGAAATAGACTCAAAAATTGATAAAAAATATATTGAAAAAATTCAAAGTTTATCACTTTATGATAATTCAAAATCTAAATTAAAAATTATTTTTTCTTCTCTTCATGGCACTGGAATAACTCAGATTCCACATGCATTAAAAGCATTTGGGTTTAAGAATATCATTAGTGTCAAAAGTCAAGAATTACCTGACCCAGAATTTTCAACAGTACATTCTCCGAACCCAGAAGATATTGATGCTCTTGATTTAGGTATAAAAAAATTAAAAAAAGAAAAAGGAGATATACTTATTGCTACAGATCCAGATTCAGATAGAGTCGGAGTAGCTCTGTATCAAAACGAAAAGATTAAAATATTAAACGGTAATCAACTCGCCACATTAATTGTTTACTATTCCTTAATTAATCTCAAATTAAATAAGATGAATAAAACTCCTTTTGTAGCAAAAACAATTGTGACTACTAGACTAATTGATTTGATAGCAAGAGATTTTGGAGTTAAATCCTACACCACTCTCACAGGTTTCAAGTATATAGCTGAGTTAATTAAAAATAATAAAAATGAAAAGTTTATTGCTGGAGGAGAAGAAAGTTATGGTTACCTAGTTGACAAATTTGTAAGAGATAAAGATGCAATTATTTCTTGTGCATTCATATGTGAGATTGCTAACTGGGCTAAAGAAAATGACAAATCATTAAATGATATTATGGAAGAAATTTATGATACTTACGGACTATTCATAGAAAAGCTATATACAATTAAAATGGAGGGAATTATGGGAACTAATAAAATTAATGAAATTATGGAGAGGTTTAGAACTAAACCACCTCAAACAATACTTGGAGATAAAGTAAAAGAGGTTATTGACTACAATAAAAAAGTAAAAAACCCTGTTATTAATGTTAAATCAAATGTTATCCAATTAATCTCAGAAAATAATTATTCGATGACTTTGAGACCATCTGGCACTGAACCAAAAATTAAGTTTTATTTTAGTTTATCGGATTATAACAGCGATGAAAATAAAAAAAAATTACTTAATCTTATTGACAAAGAAGTTGTTAAAATAAAAAAAAACTATGAGTAGTCTAAATAAATTATCTTCCTGGATAGATATAGGTAATCATTCTAAAAAGATTTCAGATAAATCCTTAAATGAGATGTTTAAAGAAGATAAAGATAGATTTAACAAATTTTCTATACAAGGGGAAAGCCTTCTTCTTGATTTTTCTAAAAATCATATAGACGATAAAATGATGAAGTTGTTTTTTCAACTATTAGATGAGATAGATCTTAAAGGTAAGATGAAAGATTATTATAATGGCAAAAAAATTAATACATCAGAAAATAGATCTGTTTTACACTTCCTCTTGAGAGGAAGTTATAATTCAAAAACTAAAGAATTATATTATAATGATGTCAAAAAAGGTCTTGAAAAATTAAAATCTTTTTCAAAAAAATTTAGAAATGGTGACATAAAGGGCTACTCAGGAAAAAAAATTAAAAACGTAATTAACATTGGTATTGGAGGGTCAGATCTTGGTCCAAAAATGATATGCGAAGCTCTAAAATATTATTCAAACAGAGATATTCAAAACTATTTCATATCTAATGTAGACCCTAGTAATCTATCAGAAGTATTACAAAATATCGATCCAAATGAATCAATATTTATTATTTCTTCAAAGTCTTTTGGTACAATTGAAACTTTAAAAAATGCAAATATTTGTAAAAATTGGTTTTATAATCATACTAAATCAAGTGAAAACGTCAAAAATCATTTTTTTGGAGTAACTGCTAACACTAAGAGGGCAAAAGAATTTGGGATAGTTGAAAATAATATTTTTCCAATCTGGGACTGGGTAGGTGGAAGATACTCTTTGTGGTCTTCAGTTGGTTTACCAATTATTTTAAAAATTGGCTTTGAAAATTTTGAGAAGCTACTTAGTGGAGCCAATGAAATTGATAACCATTTCAAAAATGAACCTTATGATAAAAATATTCCAATTATACTTGCATGTTTAGGTGTTTTATATAATAATTTTCATAATTGTGAAACGCATGCAATTTTCCCTTACGACCACTACCTTAAATATTTACCTATGTATCTTCAGCAAGCAGATATGGAAAGTAATGGTAAAAACACATCAAAAGATTCATTGGAAGTACAATATAGTACCGGTCCTATATTGTGGGGGGATGTTGGAACAAATGGACAACATTCTTTTTTCCAACTTATTCACCAAGGCACAAAAAAAATTCCATGTGATTTTATAGGATTTGTAAATTCAAATAATGAAAAGGAGGAATTACATGAAATATTACTATCAAATATGATTGGACAAACTATGGCATTGATGAAAGGGAAAAAAATGAAGGAGGTAGAAAAAGAACTTGGAAGCGAGACTAAATACCTAAATTATGAAATTCTAAAAAACTCTAAAGTATTTAAGGGAAACAAGCCATCAAATACGTTATTATTTGACAAGCTCACCCCATATAACCTTGGAAGATTGATTGCTATATATGAACATAAAATTTTTGTCCAAGGTTCTATATGGAATATAAATAGCTTTGATCAGTGGGGAGTAGAATTAGGTAAAATATTATCTGATAAAGTTTATAAAAAAATTAATAAAAATGATAGATCTAATATTGATAACTCTACAAGTGGTCAGTTAGATTTTATTAAAAAATTTAGGCAATAATAAACCCAGCAATATTTCCAGTTAAAAGAGTTGCTAAGGTAGCTGCAAGTAAAGCTCGAAGACCAAGTTTTGATATATCCTTTTGCCTTGATGGTGCCATAGACCCGATTCCTCCGATTTGTATAGCTATAGAACTGAAATTAGCAAAACCACATAAAGCATAAGTTGAAATAAGAATAGATTTTTCAGATAATAGTCCAGATGCTTTCATCTCAGCTAAATTCACATATGCTATAAATTCATTCAGAACAAATTTCTGACCTAAGAGGCTTCCTACTAAAACTGTTTCATGCCAATTTATGCCAATCATAAAAGCAAACAATCTGAAAATCTGACCAAGTAGAAATTCCATCGATAATTTATTAAACTGTCCACCTGATGATGATTTAATCCATTGATTGATTGTTGTTATGTCACCAAAAAACTCTAGAAAATAATTAAGCATATAGACAACAGCTAAAAAAGCTAACAACATTGCTGCAATATTTAATGCAAGTTTCAATCCGTCAGAGGCTCCCTTAGCAAGTGCATGTATTGCGTTAGAACCTAAATCTTCATTAGATAAATCTACATTTTTATTAATACTATAATCTTTATTTTCTGGTTGAAATATCTTTGACATAACTATTCCTGCAGGTGCATTCATTATTGATGCAGTCAATAATATTGTGGCAAATTTCAAAGATTGATCAACATCAGAACCACCAAGAAGAGCAACATAAGCTGCAAAAACTCCACCAGCAATTGTTGCCATTCCTCCTGTCATTAAACACATCAACTCTGATTTAGACATATTTTTAATATAGGGCTTAACTAGTAAAGGTGCTTCAGTTTGCCCTAAAAAAATATTTCCTGCAGCAGACAAAGACTCAGCTCCTGATAATTTCATGGTCTTAGACATTACCCAAGCTATTGACCTAACAATTACTTGAAGAATACCCATATAATAAAGAAAGGCACTAATAGATGAAAATAAAATTACTACCGGAAGAGCAGAAAATGCAAATCCATTAAATGAAGCATCTGGAAATAGAAATAAGGTTCCTTCTTTTGAAAAACCAATTAATAAAACAAAAAATTTGCTTATACTGCTGAAAATAGATTCTACAAAAGGAACATTAGTTATTAAAATTGCAAATACTAACTGTAATATAATTCCAGATAAAACTAACTTCCAATTAATATTTCTTCTGTCTGAAGAAAATAAAAACGCAATAGAGATTATAAAGATAAAGCCTATTATAAATCTTACTAATTCCATTAATTTCTTTTCTTTATTTCGTCTCTTATTCTTGCTGCAAATTCATAATTTTCTTCAGTAATTGATGAAATTAATTGATCTTTTAACTCTTTATCTGTCATATCCTTAAGAGTTTTAACTGAATCACTTTTTTTAGTTACTCCTTTATCAACATTAACTTCATCAAATAAGATACCTGCTTCATTTATAACTTTTTCATCAGCATATATTTCAGCATTAAATCTAATTCCTATAGCTATTGCATCTGAGGGTCTTGAATCAATACTTAAATTTTTGCCATCATAATCAATTTCAATTTTAGCAAAAAAAACACCATCCTTTAAGTCAGTAATAATTATTTTCTTTACTGAATATTTAATTTTCTTAGATAAGGATTTGAATAAGTCATGAGTCATAGGTCTATTAGGAATTATTTTTTCAATCTCCATTGCTATTGATTGTGCTTCAAACATTCCAATTATTATAGGGAGCCGTCTCTCTCCCTTTTCCTCTTTTAAGACAAGTGCAAAGGAACCTGTTTGAGTATCGACACTTGAAGAAAGACCTAAAATTTCTAACTTAACTTTTGTCATTTTTAATTTTTTCTAAACATTGTATAATTGTTGGAATTATTTCGAATGCATCCCCAATGATACCATAATCTGCGTTATTAAAAAAAGGTGCATCTGAATCAATATTAATAACTATAATTTTTTTTGAGGAATTTACTCCCGCGATATGTTGAATTGCTCCTGAAATTCCAATAGCAAAGTAAACCTCAGGTGATATTTTTATACCAGTCTGTCCAACATGTTCCGAGTGAGGTCTCCAGCCTAAATCTGATACAGGTTTACTACATGCTGTAGCAGCTCCAAGAAGATCAGCAAGCTTTTCGATCATTTCCCAATTTTCAGATGATTTCAAACCTCTGCCAGCCGAAACAACAATTTTAGCATCAGACAAAGAAATCTTATTATTTACATCCTTTTTATCTAATATTTTCATTTGAAATAAATGTTTTGTTTTTGACTTTAAATGAATTAATTCTGATTCCTTATGGTTTAAAGTGTCAATTTCAAATGAATTATTCTTTATTAAAAAAATACAACCACCCGATTGAATATTTATACCAGATATAACATTATTGTTATATGATGATGATTCACAATAAAAACCTGAATTTAAAACCTTTAAATTAATGATATTTGATACGACTGGTAATTTAAAAATCTCAGAAAGTTGTGACGCAATTTTTTTATTAATTAAAGAGTCTGACATAATAAAAAAACTATCCTCATATTTTTTAATTTCCTCATCATATAAAGAAATTTTTTCTATGTCATCAATAACTAATAAAGTATCGGCATTAATCGATTTAATAATTTTTTCATCATGAATATCAGTTATTGCTATTACATTTTCAGAAATTTTATTTGCTATAGAAACACATTCAAGAGATGAGTTTTCTATTTTATTATCATTTTTCTCTACAATTACAATACAGTTCACTTGAAAATCTTTAATTCTTCTAATAAGTCAGAAATATTATCTTTTGTGAAGTGTTTTATCTCAGATCTTTTTGGGGGCAAGGTGAAACTTTCATATTTCAGTTTCATTTCTTTTTCCTCTTTTTCAATAATATTTATCTCTTTTGATCTAGCTTTCATAATACCTCTCATATTAGGTATCTTCCAGTCTGCAATAGGTTCCTGACATCCTAAAATGACAGGAGTACTAATCTGAATTTTTTCTATTGAATTATTCTTCTCTAAATTAACCTGAAAAGTAGAATTATCAACTATTGATAGAGATGATACAGGTGAAAGAGAATTGTATTTAACTTTAGAACCAACAAGATGATGGACAATTCCTGAATTAAAATCTGTTGACTCCTTACCCATCAGTATCAAATCAAATTTATTTTCTCTAACAAAATCTGCTATCAAACTTGAAACTTGATTCGAGTCATTAGGATTGACGTTAATTCTAAAAGCTGAATCTGCTCCTACCGCTAGAGAGCGTCTTAGCAATGAATCATTCTCCTTTAATCCAACATTTAATACGCTAATGTTTATAGATTCATTTTCTTCCTTTAATTCAACAGCTCTAGACAAAGCGTAATCCTCATAAGGTCCAATTATAAACTGAATATCTTCTTTAGCTAGTTTATTATCATTAAAAACAATTTTAGAGGTTGTATCAGGCACACATGAAATACAAACTAGGATATCCATTTTTTAAAAGGGATCATTTTTTTCAGAATTAAAATTACCGTTAGACTTACTCTGATACTTATTAGTTTTCATGTCATCATTTGATGACATATCAGCAAACTTCGCAAATCTCTCTATGAACTTTAATTTTACTTTACCTGTGGGACCGTTTCTATTTTTTCTTAACAGAACTTCTGCAACACCAGCTGTAAGATTACCATCTTCATCTTCTGTTATATCATATCTATCAGCTCTATAAATAAATAAAACCATATCTGCATCTTGTTCAATAGAACCTGATTCCCTTAGATCTGATAAAACTGGTCTTTTATCTCCCCCTCTAGTCTCTACAGCTCTACTTAATTGGGATAAAGCTAATACAGGTATATTTAATTCTTTGGCTATGGCTTTTAATGATCTTGAAATTGAAGCAATTTCTTGTTCTCTATTACCAGAGGATTTTCCATAATCTCCAGACATCAATTGTAAGTAATCAACTATTATACATTGTATATCATGTTGAGATTTTAATCTTCTTGACTTTGCTCTTAATTCTAATATGCTAAGAGCAGGGGTATCATCGATAAAGATTTTAGCATTATTAAGTTGATCTGTCTTGTGTAATAACTGCTGCCACTCATAATCTTTTAAATTTCCTTTTTTGATTTTATCGCTATCTAATTCAGCTTCAGAAGAAATTAATCTGTTAACAATCTGTAAAGAAGACATCTCAAGAGAAAATAAGGCAATAGGCATTTCATGATCAATCGATGCATTCCTCATCATTGAAAGAACAAAAGCTGTTTTACCCATTGAAGGTCTTCCAGCAATAATCACTAAGTCAGAGGGTTGCCAACCAGAAGTGATGTTATCTAAATCAATAAAACCAGATGGAACTCCAGTTATACCATCCTTTTTTGTTTTTTTTGCCTGAAGCTCGTCAATAGCCTCCTTCATTAATCCTTTTACTTGAGAATAATTTTTCCTTATGTGAGACTCAGATATGTCAAATAAAGATTGTTCAGTATTATCCAAGAGATCAAATACATCGGTAGTATCTTCATAAGCTTCTTTTTGAACTTCACCTGAAACCTCAATTAATTGCCTTTTAATTGATTGTTCTAAAATAATTCTTGCATGGTATTCTATATTTGATGCAGAATTTACTCTAGTTGTTAACTGTGTAACGTAAAAGGATCCACCAACATATTCAAGTTTACCATTTTTCTTGAGTTGTGAGGTTACTGTTAATAAATCTATTGGTTCCGATTCATTAAATAAATCAATTATCGATTGGTAAATCTCTTTGTTTGCATCCTTATAAAAATTTTCAGGTTTGAGGATATCAATAACATTTGTCAATGCATCTTTCTCAAGCATTAAAGCACCTAGAACAGACTCCTCAAGATCTAATGCTTGAGGTGGTAGTTTCCCTAAATCTAGATTAGTATTTATATCTATATTAGAACCTCTTATATTTTTAATAAATCCTTTACTCTCTTTCAATTTTATATTTTGACAAACCTAAATAAATTTTAGTGTTATGTTAATTTATAATTTTTATAATTTTCCATATGTTATCAACAAATACAAACTAATTTATTTTATGTTTGATACAGCATGATTTATTTATATTTTTGATCGATGCATTCAAATAATAATATTCACATTATCTCAATTGGTGGAAGTGTAATGCATGACCTAGCTATTAATTTAAAAAAAAATGGAAATGTAGTTACAGGTAGTGATGATAAAATATATGAACCATCAAAATCAAACCTGAAAAAAAATAATTTATATCCTAAGAAACTTGGATATTATAAACAAAACATTACAAAAAAACTTGATTTTGTAATAACTGGAATGCATACTAAGAGTAATAACATTGAGCTTCAAACTGCAAAAAAAAACAGAATACCTATTTACTCATACCCTGAATTCATAAGAAAATCTTCAGATAACAAACATAGAATTGTAATAGCAGGAAGCCATGGAAAAACAACTATAACTTCTATTATAATGCATGTTCTAAAAATGAATAAAATTCACTTTGACTATGTTATTGGTGGAAGAGCAGACGGCTTTACTTCTAATATTAAAATTTCTGAAAATCCACTCATAATAATTGAAGGTGATGAATATTTAACAAGTCCTCTTGATAAAAATCCAAAATTTTTAAAGTATGATCACCACATAGTATTATTAAATGGAATAGAATGGGACCACTGTAACGTATTCCCAAATAAGAATATATATATAAAGCAGTTTAAATCTCTGATCAATAAAACACCAAAAGGTGGAGAAATAATATATTTTGATGGAGACAATAATGTTAAAAAAATAATTAATGATTTTAAAAATGAAGATGTAAGTTTAAAACCTTTTAATCGTGAAAAATCCATAATAAAAAATAATATCTGCTTTATATATAATGACTCCAATGAATTGATCAAAATAAATATTTTTGGTGAACATAATCTACAAAATCTTGCTGGGAGTAAATTAGTTTGCGAACAACTTGGAATCAAAAGTAAAAATTTTTATAAGGCTGTAAAATCTTATAAACTCCCAGAAAATAGACTCAGCTTAATCCAAAATAAAAAAAATAAAGTTTTTAGAGATTTTGCACACTCACCATCTAAACTATCATCGACAATTGAGGCAGTTAAAAAATTCCACAAAAAAAAATTATTAGTAGTTTATGAACTTCACAGTTCTAGTAGTTTTAATAAAAAGTTTTTAAAAACGTACAAAGATACCCTTTCGTGCTCAGATGATTCGATAATTTATCTATCTAAGTCTGTAGTAAAAAATAAAAAAATAAAAAAACCATCTATAAATGAAATGAAATCATCTTTTAACTGTAAAAAAATTAAATATGTAAATGATATAAAAAAGCTTGAAGCATTAATTAGTAAAAAAATATATATTAATCATAATAAGCTATTTATGTCATCTGGAAACTTCGATGGATTTAATATTCAAAAAATAGTTAAATGATAATTAATAAACCAATAGTAATTTTTGACATTGAGACAACTGGACTTGATATAATCAATGATCAGATAATAGATATTAGTCTTATAAAAATAGACTTGGATACATCGGAAAAATTAAAACAATATAAAATTAAACCAAGTATTAAAATATCAAGAGAAAGCTTGAAAATACACGGCATTAGTGATAAAGATGTGGAAAGTTGTAAACCGTTTAAGTTTTACTCAAAAGACATATTTGATTTTATTAAAGGATGTGATCTTGGAGGATTTAACATATTAAAATTCGACTTACCAATACTCATTGAAGAATTTATGAGATGTAATATTGAACTAAAATTAGAAAACATTAAAATAATTGATGCCCTAAGATTATACCATCTTATGGAAAAAAGAAATTTGAGTTCTGCATATAAATTTTATTGTAATAAAATTCTTGAAAATGCACACGATTCTTATGCAGACACAAAAGCTACAGTAGAGATCATAAAAAAGCAAATTGATTTTTATAAAAATCAAGAAGTTATTGATAACAAAGGGAATAAATTAGGAAAAATTACGAGTAATATTGACTCTATTGGTTCAGTTATAAATAATAATATTGTTGATATTTCTGGAAGAATAATAAAGAATTCTGATGGTAAAGAAATTTTTAACTTTGGAAAGTATAAAAATCAGCTTGTTGAGACTGTTTTTAAAGAAAATCCTCAATACTATCATTGGATGATAAATAATGATTTCCCACTTCACACAAAGAAAAAAATTTCAGAAATAAAACTTAGAAATATTAATGAAAGGTAATATCTATATCTCTGGAATTTTTACTGTTAATTGAAATATTAATACTAATATATTTATCTACAAAGAAAGAATATGCTATCTCCGGCCATTCAATAAAACAGTAATTTCCTGAATTAATATACTCTCCAAAACCAATCTCTACTAAATCGTTTATAGATTTTAATCTATACAAATCGAAATGATATATACTCTTTTTATCATCGTCTTTATATTCATTAACAATATTAAAAGTTGGGCTTGATGTATTATTATTAACTGATAATTTATTAGTGAAACTTTTTATCATGGTTGTCTTTCCTGACCCAACCTTACCACTAAATAAAAATATTTTTAATGACTTGTCTTTTTTTTGAATTAAATCAAAGAGTTTAATATAATCCGATTCGGAAATATTTTTAAATTTCATTTTTAAATTTTAGGATCAAGTTCAATAAAAGGAATTATCATTTCATCTAAAGAAATACCTCCATGTTGAAATGAATTAAAAAAGTTTTTAGAATAGTAATTAAAATCTTTAGGATAGAGAAGATATTGATTTTCAATAGAAAATAAATATTTAGTAAAAATATTTATTTGAGGCAATCCTATCCTTTCACCATTTTCAACTATATACAAGTCCTTATTATCTGTATTAATATTCTTACCAACCTTAAATCTTAAGTTTGTATTCGTTTCTTTATTTCCTTTTATTTTTATTGAATTTTCAACTTTTACTGTACCATGATCAGTAGTTAAAAAAACTTTAACATTTTGCTTTGATAAAAATGTAATCAATTCATTTAATGGTGAATTTTTAAACCAAGAACTTGTAAAGGACCTAAAAGATTTTTCATCATAAGCTAAATTTTTAAATAACATATTCTCAGAACTTGAGTGAGACATCATATCGATAAAATTAAAAACTACACTGTTCAAATCGTATTTTAGTAAATCTGATTTTTTTTTAGAAAATTTTAATCCATCAGAATGAGATATGATTTTATTATATGAATGCTTAATATTTAAATTATTTCTTTTAAGATTTTTATCTATAAAATCAAATTCATTATTATTAAATCCATCACTTTTATTCTCCCATAGTTCTGGATATTTTTTACTCATTTCAAGGGGGGTTAAACCAGAAAAAAGAGAATTTCTCGAGTATTCTGTTGTAGTAGGAAGTATTGCTAAGTATGGATCGTCATTTTTAACATTAAAAATCTTAGATATATCTGATTCAATAATTTTCCATTGATCATACCTCAAGTTGTCAACAACTATTAAAAAAATTGGTTTTGATCCTATATGTTTAAATACCCTTTTTGATAGAATATTATGAGACATAACTGGAGATGTTTCATTATGAGTTATCCAATCCTCATAATTGTTAATAACAAAATTTGAAAACTTACTATTCAGTTCTTTCTTTTGAGATGATAAAAACTCGTCAAAATTATTTTTAGAAGACTCCTCAATATTAATTTCCCAAAAAATAAACTCCCTATATAGGTTAATCCAGTCAAGATGAGATTTACAACTTGAAATTTTGTTATCCAAATCATTAAAAAAGTTTAAATAATCAACTTTAATCTTCTCACTTACTAGCTCGCTATTTTGTAAAACTTTTTTAATTGATATCAATAGTTGATTTGGGTTTAAAGGTTTAATTAAATAATCACTTATCATCGATCCTATTGCCTCGTTCATTATGTTCTCTTCCTCATTTTTTGTAATCATTATAATTGGAACAAAAGGTTTTCTATCCTTTATGTCTTTAATAAGAGTCAAACCAGTCTTTCCTGGCATATTTTCATCTAATAAAATTAAATCAAAATCATTATTTTCATCTATATATTCCAAAATTGAGTATGGATTATTAAACGTATGAATCTGAAAGTTTTTTTCCTCAAGAGTGAGAACATAAGGCTTTAATAAGTCAATCTCGTCATCAACCCACAAAATCTTATATCTTTGCATATCTAAATATTTATACCAAATATAAAAGAGAATGCAATGAATAGTATTGATTTTAAAATCAAAAATCTTGCTAAAATATTTGATGGAAAAATTATTGGAGATAAAGAGCTTACCATTAGTGGAGTTTCTTCTATTGAAAATGCTAATGAAGGGAATATAACATTTCTCAGTAATAAGAAATATTCAAAATATTTAAATGATACAAAAGCATCTGCTATAGTTATTGATAAATCAGTTAGCATTCCAAAAAGTTCAAAAAAAACATTTCTACTCGTAAAAAATTCATATTTAACATTTGCACTATTACTTACAGAGGTAAATAAAAAAATTGGAATTGAAAAAATTGGAATTGAAAATCCTAATTTCATACATAAATCTTCAAAAATTCAACAAAATATATACTTAGGCGCATTTTCTTATATAGGAGAAAATGTTGAGATAGGAAATAAATCAAAAATTTATCCTTATTCCTATATTGGTAATAATGTAAAAATTGGTGGGAATACAATTGTATATCCAGGAGTCAAGATATATGATAATTGTATAATCGGAGATCATTGCAATATCCATGCTAACTCAGTTATTGGGAGCGATGGTTTTGGGTTTGCTCCAAATTCAAAAAATGAATATACAATGATTCCTCAGATTGGAAATGTCATAATTGAAGATAATGTTAGCGTAGGTTCAAATACAGTAATAGATAGAGCAACTCTAGACTCAACAATTATTAAGAAAGGAACTAAACTTGATAATTTGATTCAAATTGCTCATAACGTAATAATTGGTGAAAATACGGTAATTGCAGCCCAAGCCGGAATATCTGGTTCAACAACAATAGGAAATAATAATTTAATTGGTGGACAGGTTGGAATTATAGGTCATCTTAAAATGGGCGATAATGTAAAGTTTGGTGCTGCATCAAAAGTAATCAAAAGTATAAAACAAAATAAAACTGTATTTGGATATCCATCAATGGAAAAGAATGAATTTTTAAAATCTTACATTATATTTAAAAAATTACCTGAAATTCAAGAGAAAATTAAGAAGTTAGAAAGTCTTTTAAAAATTAAATAATATGAGAAACTTTCAAAGAACAATAAAAAATGAGGGTAAAATCAAAGGAATAGGTCTTCATACAGGTAAAAATGCTAACGTTAAATTTCTACCAGCCATAATAAATCATGGAATTAAATTTCAAAGAAGTGACTTACAAGATGCTCCTATTATAGAAGCAGATATTGACTATGTTACAACTGTTGAGAGGGGTACAACAATAACTAAGAATAATATAAATATTTCAACTATTGAACATCTTCTTGCAGCAGTTGTTGGACTTCAAATAGATAATATCTTAATTCAAATTGATTCAGAGGAAGTCCCTATACTTGATGGTAGCTCTAAGGAATTTATTGAATGTCTTGAAAGTTGTGATTTTATGGATCAAGATGCTGCAAGAAATTATATTGAAATTCCAGAAAAAATTCTGTATAAAGATGATGAAAATAATGTAGAAATTGCAGCATATCCACATAGCAACTATAGAATTACATGCATGGTTGATTACAACTCTGAAGTTCTTGGAAGTCAGCATCATACATTAAATAAAATTTCAAAATTTAAGAAAGAAATATCCAAAGCAAGAACATTCTGTTTTCTTCACGAAATCGAACAACTTCATTCGAAAAACTTAATTAAAGGTGGTGACTTGAATAATGCTATTGTAATAGTTGACAAAGTCCTTAGTAAAAGAAAGTTAGATGAAATTTCTAAATTAATGGGAAGAGAAAGTGTTGAAGTTAAAGAAGAAGGTATTTTAAACAATACTAAACTACAGTATAAAAATGAACCCGCAAGGCATAAGCTTCTAGATATTATTGGAGATCTTGCTTTAGTTGGTAGACCGATAAAAGGACATATTATAGCTGCAAGACCTGGGCATAAATCAAATGTTGAGTTTGCTAAAATCATAAAAAAGTCAATTAAAAATGGGAATCTTAATGCACCAAAATATGACTCAAGTCAAAAACCTGTTTATGGAATAAATGAAATAAAAAAAATTTTACACCATAGGTATCCTTTCTTATTTGTTGATAAAATAACATATCTTGACGAAAGTCAAGTTGTTGGAATTAAAAACATAACTTCAAATGAACCATTCTTTAATGGCCACTTTCCAGGAAATCCAATTATGCCAGGAGTATTACAAGTAGAAGCGTTAGCTCAGGTTGGAGGCATATTAGTGATGAACTCCATAAATGATCCTGAAAATCATATACCTTATCTTGCTGGAATTGAAAAGTTCAGATTCAGGAAAATGGTCATACCTGGAGATACACTAATTATGAGATGTAAACTTTTAGCTCCTATTAAAAGAGGTATTGCTAAAATGAAGGTAGAGACTTTTGTAGATAACTATTTAGTAGGTGAAGGAAATATGACAGCAACAATAACCAAAAAAAATAATGAATAGTCAAAGTTATATTAATCATAAAGCAAAGATTGGTAAAAATACTGTAATTGAAGCCTTCAGTTATATTGATGATAATGTTATTATAGGAAACAATTGTTGGATAGGAAATAATGTGACCATATACTCTGGTGCGAGGATAGGAAATAATGTTAAAATATTTCCAGGAGCAGTAATCAGTTCAGTTCCTCAAGATTTAAAATTTGATGGAGAGGATACTACTGTTGAGATAGGTGATAAATCGACAATTAGAGAATGTGTTACCATAAGCCGCGGAACAAAAGATCGGTATAAAACCACAATTGGAAAAAATTGCTTATTAATGGCGTATAGTCATATTGCTCACGACTGTATCATAGAAGACAATTGCATAATAGTCAATGCTGTTCAAATTGCTGGTCATTCAATAGTCCAAGAGTATGCAATTATTGGAGGAGGATCCTTGGTCCATCAATTTACAATAATAGGATGTCATTCAATGATCTCAGGAGGATCAATAATTAGAAAAGATGTACCACCATATTGTAAAGCTGGAAAGGAACCATTAAGTTATAAAGGGGTTAATTCAATAGGACTTAAAAGAAGAAATTTTAATCAGATTCAAATCAATCAAATTCAAAACGTGTTTAGAATTCTTTATTTAGAAGGGAAAAATATTTCACAAGCAATAAATAAAATTTCTGAAGAAATTGAAGATTCAAAAGAGAAAGAAATAATATTGAAGTTTATACAATCGAGTGAAAGAGGAGTTGTTAAAGGGATATTAGACTAATATTATGAATATAAAGTTAGAAAATGTTTCAAAAAAATTTGGATCTAAAAAGGTAATTAAAAGTTTTACTAAATCATTTCATAAAAAAAAATACGCAATTATTGGAGATAATGGATCAGGAAAGTCAACACTCTTACAACTAATATCAAACCTAACAACTCCAACTGATGGAAAAATAATCTATTCCCACGATGACGTTGAAATTGATAAAGAGGTGTTTATTAAAAAAATTATTTTTGTTGCTCCTTATCAGAAACTGATTGAAGAGTTAACAATAAAAGAGTTTTTAAAATTTCATTATAAGTTTAGAAATTCTATAAAAGACCCATTTACTATTCTGTCAGAGTTTGGACTAGAAAATTTCGAAAATACTCAAATAAAAAATTTATCATCTGGCTCTGAACAAAAATTAAAATTATTAATATCTTTTAATACAAAAGCTGATTTCATCTTACTTGACGAACCAACCACTAATCTCGATAAGAAAGGGATTGCTATTTATACAAAAACAATAAAAAAAATTTCAAAAGATAAGGGAATTATAATTGCTACGAATAGAGAAAAAGATATCATATTTGGTGAAACTGAAATAATAGAGTTAATTTAATTTTTCTATCAAAACAATAGATTCCAAATCCCAAATCTCTGGTAAAACATAATAAATATATAAAGAAACAATTATAATAGAAATAATGTTCATTAATAAACCTGTCCTAATCATATCTTTAATTCTTAAATATCCTGATCCAAATACAACAGCATTTGGTGGTGTAGCTACGGGCAACATGAAAGCACAAGATGCTGCAATAGTAGCACTTATCATTATAATTAGAGGATTAATTCCTAACGAGATACTTACAGATGCTAGAATTGGTAATATCATAGAAACTGTTGCAAGATTTGATGTTATTTCAGTTAAAAAATTAACTGCTAATACTATTAATAATATTATAAATATTACTGATAAGTCATCTAAAAGATAAGCCTTTTCACCAAACCATAATGCTAGCCCACTTTCTTGCATTGCTGCCGCAACAGAAAGTCCACCACCAAAAAGTAAAATTATCCCCCAAGGAAGTTTAACAGAATCCTCCCACGATATAATATTTTGTTTTTTATCTCTTGATTTAAAAATAAATAAAAGAATAGCATAAAAAATTGCTATTATGGTATCATCAATAAAGTTTAAATAGTTTTCAATACCCTTTTTGAATATTAATGAAAATATGAAAAGAAAAAAGATTGAAAGAACAATAACTTCTTCGTATTTAATTTCACCTAATTTTTTAAGTTTTTCCTTAATTATATTATTATTAATCTTTGAGGATGAAGATATATCATATGAGAAATTAGTAAGATAAATCCAACATATGAGTAATAATGAAATAGATAATGGGAAAGCCATTACAAACCACTCGTCCCAATCTATTTTATAATTAAAAAATTGTTCAACATTAGATTGTAAGATTAGGTTTGGTGGTGTACCAAATAATGTTGAAAATCCACCAATTGAAGCAGAATAGGCTATACCAAGCATCAAAACTTTTCCAAAGTTACTATTTCTTAAGTTTTTGCTTAAAGAAACCTGAGATGCTATTGCAATACCAATAGGAAGCATCATAATACTTGTAGATGTATTAGATAAAAACATTGACAATACAGCTGTTGCCAACATAAATCCAAGAACCATTCTTTTTTTGTTAGTTCCAACAAAATAGATTATTAGAAGAGCAATTCTTTTATGAAGATTCCATTTCTCCATTGCTATGGCAAGAAAAAAACCTGCCATATAAAAGAAAATAATTTTATTACCATAAGCACTAGAAGTTGAGGATAAATCTAATCCATCTGTTATTGGAAATAAAACTAATGGAAGTAATGAGGTTATAGGAATAGGAATAGCTTCATTTATCCACCATATTGCTATCCAAAGGACTGAACAAAATACAGCAAATGAATCATCATTCATTCCCTCAAATGGACCTATAAAAAAATAAAAAAAACTAAATATAAAGGGGCCTAATAATATATTAAAACCTCTTTTCATGATCAAATTATTACTTGATAAAATCGAAAATCCAATTTCCAACTTTTAATCCCCCATCTACTGAAAAACTGATTCGAAGGGTTGTTTGAGTTACAGAAATATTCATTATAACATCATCATTTCTCAAAAGTTTTGATTTCTCATTATTCTGAAATGACCATATACCAGAATTTGGCCAAACATCAATATCAATCGAGTTAGAGGTAGAATAAGTACCACCAGAATTTGAGGAACCAGAAAATGTTAAAGTCAGGTTTTTAAAACCATCAACTACAGATCCATCTCTAGTTGCTGATGTTTCATTTTTAAGAACCCATTTCCCATTAAGTAAATTCGCCTGAATTTCTAGAGGGTCAGTTAACTCAAGATCTGGTTGCTTATTGTTTCCACAAGAAATAATTAATAATATAAATATGTATTTAAATAATTTCATACTTTTAAAAATAATTGAAAACAATTTAATAAAAAAAAGGTCACCAATATTAGATGACCTTAATTATTAGATATTAAAAAAGCTAGAAATTAAGTTTTAATGATAAATTAGTTGTTCTTCCCCAACCAGGAAAACCTTCACTGAATCCAACTCCGTTATCATCAATTCCTCTTGACCAATATATATTATCTAAGAGATTGTAACACTGAACTTGAAAATATGCTCCAATACTTCCAATATTAAATTTTGCACCAGCTCTCAAATCCATGACACCATAATTATCCATTTGATACGGTTGAAATCTGGATGCTCCAGAATCATCTCTATCGGAAACATCATAATCTGAATATAATTTTGCATTATATAAATATTGACCACCAATATCAATAGCTTTTGTTATTTGATATCTTGCTGTAATACCAAACTGATTTTGTGGATGATTTCCAACATATAATCCCTCAGAATAAATATTTACATAAGTAATTGTCTGATCTCCATCACTTCTCAATTCTCCTACAACGTCGTTAGCCCACTTCCAATCTCCAAGTGACATAATACCTCCTATATCAAAGTTAGGATTAGGTTTGATATTAAATTCTAATTCAATTCCTTTATGAAGTGCGTCTTGACCTCTGATTGCAGATCTTGTAGCAACTCCATTAACTGTTACTCTAGGAGATAACAATCCCTTATCAATCCACTTTGTCATGTATCCATTAAGTTTCATAGAAAAGTATCTTGACCTATAACCATAACCAACTTCTAAAGATCTGGCCTTTTCGTTTTCTAATGGATCAACAACAACATTTTGATAATTTGTAAAAACAAAATTAAAAAATGGTGCTCTTGAAAAAGATCCAGCATTTATATAAAAGTTACTCGCATCAGTAAAATTAAAGTTTAATCCTGCTTTTATGTTATGACCTGTTATATTAACCTTTCTAGACTCTTGGTTTGTACCTCCATTTTCTGTTCCTATATAATTCATTCTATCTACTCTGACATATTGAGTCCTAGAAACAGATCCGGCTAAAAATGCTGCTAATCTATCATTACTATATTCAAACTGACCATGGATACCTGCATATCTGTGAATACCATCATTATCATATGCAATTCTCTGGTTTTCAGGAGTTTTGACGAAAAATAATGCTGTTCTATTTTCGTTTGGATATTTTAAGTGATCCCTAATTCCACCATCACCATAAGAAGATAAACTTGAGTTTCTGCTATAGTCAACCGTATATTTATATAATTCAGTCCAATGACTACCCCCCAATAGGTTTCTAACTTCTCTGAAGTGTTCACCTCTATACGTTCTAGCATCGATACCAATTGTTAATGATAATCCATTTTGAAAATCATGTTCAAGGTTTGACAATACACCATACCATTTATGATTATTTACAGAATTTCTAAGTATAAGTGATGAACCTTGTGTTGTTGCAAGATCGTAGCTTGCTGCATCACCTTGTCTAGCTTCATTATCAGCAATAACTGCGTCCCAGTTTACTAAACCATCTGATGTTCTATCAAGATTTCCATAGAATCTGTCATAGTCACCTAAAGGACCAGATCCTCCACCTTTACCGTATGATGCGTATACTGAAGTATTTAAAGAAGTATTATCATCAATATTATAATAATGATTAAGAACAATGTGAGGTTTATGATAATAATTATTTCTACCATTTAACTTAATTGATCCCATAATACCATTTGAGCCTTCACCAGAATAATAACCCCAATCCCTATTGTATTTATGTCCATAAGTATTTAATTCGGTTTGAGTAATATACTGATCTCTTTGTCCATGATATTGAGGCGCCCCAACAGCTGTCAAAACTAAGGAGTTATCTTTATTGAATTCTTTTGCAATTGAGAGAAAATATGTATTTGCCTTCACATATGTTCCATCAACATACCCTTCACCGTCAGTTCTTGAATATAAAAAAGAAACAGCCCAGTCTCTTTTAGTTCTTCCTGTATTATAAGAAAGCGTTTCTTTAAATTGACCGTAATCAGATACTTGTTGCATAAATGATCCTCCTTTTTTTGATTCAATTGAATTTGTTACGATATTAATTGTTCCACCAATTGAACCAATTGCCAATTTTGAAACACCGAGTCCTCTAACAACTTGCATTTGCGAAGTTACGTCACCGAGTCCATTCCAGTTAGACCAAAAGACTCTTCCATTTTCCATATCATTTACGGGTACACCATTAATCATAACTGTAATATTTTCCTGTGCAAATCCTCTAATATAGACTCTCGAGTCACCTACTCCTCCTCCTTCTTTTGTTGAATAAACACCAGGTGTCATTTTTAATAATTCTCCTACTTCTTGAGTTCCAGCATATTCTTCCACATATTGTTTTGAAACGTTAGTATATGTTGAAGGTGTTTTTCTGTCAATACTAACATCAGCGGTTACCCTGACCTCGTCAAGGGTTAAGTTAGTAGATGTCATATTAATATTTCCAATATCTCCGATCTCTATATTTTCACCAACATATGCAATTTCAAGATCCTCATATCCAATATAAGTTACAAGAACAATTGGTGAAGAGGTTGAATTTGTCGAAAATGAAAATGATCCGTCAAGACCAGTAAAAGTACCATCTGTAGTACCCTTAACAGACACATTCGCACCAACTAAAGGTTCGTTAGTTGTACCATCTACAACTACACCAGTAACCAATGATTGAGAAAAAGAAGTGAAAGAGAAAAGGATAACTACAAAAAATTGTGATAAAATTTTGTAATAATTTTTCATATTATATAGTAAAGTTAAAACATTAAAAATCATTTGTTATACTGATTTTTAAAACGAATATTAAAATAAAGTTTATTTATAACAATAAATTCTACTTAACAAACTTAAATAAAATATATGTAAATTTGATCATGTCATCAAAGCTATTTAAAAACGATAAAAATTATATATTAAAAATTGTCCAAAAAGAAACTAAAACTCATTTGCTCTCCTATTTGATTAATGAGACAGTTGAAAAATATGAATTAAAATCAAACCCATTAGGTTTGGCTCATAAATCATATTTTATAAGTAAAAATTTAAATGTTAGAGATTTAATAAAACTTAATTTTTTTTACAGAAAAATTTCTACTATTTACAGATATAATTTTGGCGAGGTTCAACTTAGTTTTCTCTGGGATGGATCATCTCATTATGAATTCTACAAAACGAAGTGGATTTCTTTTTTTAAAAAAGAAACTTCTAATATGATAAATAATGAGACTTTTATTAAAAGCTTACTTATGTTAACAAAAAATCAAGATGTAAATAGGCTCCAATACAAAATATCTACTTTCATAAGAAAAAAATTTAATATCCAAGTTTATAAGAAAAAAGGTGTTGTTTTACATTCTTGATGAAACTTCTGATTACAATTTTTTTATTGCATTTACCCCTCACTGTTATTTCTCAAAGTAACGAATTGCAAAATATTGAAAATTTAATATTAGAAGAAAATTATGATTTAGCAGATTCAATTCTAAAATATAAAATTTTAAATAAAAAAAATGTGTCTTCAGATCTTACATTTCTTTTTGGGAAAAATTCATTTTTCCTAGAAAAATATAATCAATCAATTAATTGGTTAAATAAGTATTTAGAATTAGAAGGGAATGTTGGGGAATTTTCAGATGAATCTATAAAATTTCTGGAATTGTCTAACACCAAGAATATAATTCAAAATAATAATAACATTGAAAATATTTTCATAGAATTATATTCTTATAACTATATTCAATGTGAAAATGACAGAAAAGTATGTCCAATCTGTAAAGGAAGTTCGGTTATTATATTGGATACAGATGTGTCAAAAATTTATAAAACATGTCCTTTCAGTGACAATAATGGTTTTCTGACATGTGATGAATATAACTTATTTCTTAGGGGAAAACTTAAACCCAAAACTTCAAATTAATCCTTTCATAATTAAACCACATAACCAGGCTGCATAAGTACCTACAGCATAACCAAATACTGCCAAAAGTACACCTACTGCTGCTAATGAAGGATGAAAAGCAGAGGCAACAACTGGGGCTGATGCTGCTCCACCTACATTTGCCTGACTACCTACCGCTACAAAGAAAAATGGTGCTCTTATAAGTTTTGCAGTAACAAGTAGAACTATAACATGAAACCCAAGCCAAATAAATCCTATCAAAAACAAACCTGGATTACTAAATATTGAGCTGATATCCATTTTCAATCCAATTGTAAGAACTAAAATATATATAAAAAGGCTACCTAGTCTTGACGCACCAGATCCCTCTAACTCCCTTACTCTGGTAAATGACAGCATAACACCAATTGATGTTGAAATAATTACTAACCAGAAAAAACTTGACGTCAAACTCAAGGAACTTAGACTTGGGTAGTTATCAGTAATATATGATGAAAGGGTATTTCCAAAAAAGTGAGCAAAACCAGTAACACCAAACCCAATGGAGCAAATATATATTACATCTTTAAGATCAGGTATTTTTGAAATGCTAAGATTATATGCTTCTATTCTTTCCTTAATCTCAACAATAGAAGAACCATCCGCATTAAGAATATTATCATTAATATATTTATTTCTATTGACTCCAATTAGAAGAATAGCCAACCAAATATTTGCGCAAATTATATCAACTGCCACCATTTTAGAGAAAATTATTGAATCCACTTGAAATACCTCCATCATTGCTGCCTGATTAGCACCTCCACCAATCCAACTACCAGCAATGGTTGTCATCCCATCTGCAAGATCAGACAAATCAATTTCAACCATTGTGGGGAAAAAATATTTTACAAATAAAATTGAAATAGGGCCACCTAATAATATACCAATGGTGCCTGAAAAAAACATGATTAGTGCTTTAGATCCAAGCTTTGAAATTTCTTTGAGGTCAATACTTAGAGTTAGGAGAACCAGTGAGCAAGGAAGTAAATATCTGGATGCCACAAAATAAAGTTGTGAATTCGATGAATCAATTAATTTCAAGTAGTTAAGTAATGATGGTAAAAAATAGCATACTAGTAAGACAGGAAAAAAAGTATAAAATCTTTTCCAAAATATATTATTTAAATTAGAAGTGTAAAAAACAAAACCTAAAATCAAAATTAATATCCCAAAAATTACAGCATCATTATCAATCATATTTTCAAATCATATTATTAATACGTATTTTTACTAAGACTAATATAATTATATAAATCAACATAAATTTTTTCCATTCTTGAATAGAATGGATTTTTTTGTTATGAGGTTAAATAAACATAGTAAAACAATTACACAAGACGACTCTTTACCAGCCGCTCAGGCAATGCTTTATGGTATTGGATTAAAAGATGAGGATTTCAAAAAACCTCAGATTGGAATTGCTAGTACTGGTTTTGAGGGAAACCCTTGTAACATACATCTTAATGATTTTGCTCAAAACATAAAAGGTAGTATTTATAAAGAGGACATGCTTGGTATGGTATTTAATACTATAGGAGTTAGTGATGGTATTACAAACGGAACTACAGGAATGACATACTCACTGATATCTAGAGAAATAATTGCAGACTCTATAGAAACAATCGTTAATGCTCAATTTTATGATGGAATTGTTGCTGTTGTAGGTTGTGACAAAAATATGCCTGGAGCTATGATGGCTATTGGGAGATTAAATAGACCATCAATCCTTGTTTACGGTGGAACGATCAAATCTGGAAATTATAATGGTAAAAGTTTAAACATTGTATCTGCATTTGAAGCGTATGGAAAAAAAATTACTGGAAAAATTAACGAAAAAGATTATAAAGGAATAATTAAAAATAGTATTCCAGGTCCTGGAGCATGCGGAGGAATGTATACTGCAAATACTATGTCTTCTGCAATAGAGGCTCTAGGTATGAGCCTACCCTATAGTTCATCAAATCCTGCTGAAAGTATAGATAAAATTTATGAGACTCAAAAAATTGGTAAATCAATGAAAACTCTTTTGAAAGAAAATATAAAGCCGACTGATATAATGACAAAAAAATCATTTGAAAATGCATTGTCTATTACAATGGCTTTGGGTGGATCAACAAATGCAGTTCTGCATTTGATAGCTATGGCTAAATCAGTAAATGTAAATTTAACTCTTGATGATTTTCAAAAATTTAGTGATAAAACACCTTTTATTGCAAATTTAAAACCTAGTGGAGATCACTTGATGGAAGATATATATAAAATAGGAGGAGTACCTGTTTTAATGAAATATATGTTAGCTGAAGGTTATTTACATGGTGATTGCATGACTGTTACTGGTAAAACAATTGATCAAAACTTAAAGTCAGTTAAAGGTAAAATTGATAATAAAGTCATAGTCTCATTTTCAAATCCAATAAAGAAAACAGGTCACATTCAAATTTTAAAAGGAAATATTGCCCCTGACGGAGCTGTAGCAAAAATAACAGGAAAAGAAGGTGAAACATTTACTGGAAAAGCTAAAGTTTTTAATAACGAATTTGACGCCATCGAAGGAATCCAAAATAAGGTTAAAAAAGGAGATGTAATTGTTATAAAAAATTCAGGACCTAAAGGAGGTCCAGGTATGCCAGAAATGCTTAAACCAACTGGTGCAGTGATAGGGGCAGGATTAGGTAAAGATGTTGCTCTAATAACTGATGGAAGATTTTCTGGTGGTTCACATGGATTTGTTGTGGGACATATTTCTCCAGAATCATTTGTTGGCGGACCAATTAATTTAATTAAAGATGGAGATACAATAGAAATTGATGCAATTAATAATAAAATCGATTTAAAAATTGGTGAAAAAGAGTTTGAAAAAAGGAGAAAAAAAATAAAATTACAAAAAAGCAAATTTAATAGCGGAGTAGTTAAAAAATATATAAATTCTGTTTCCTCTGCTTCAGAGGGATGTATAACTGATTAGGATTCATGAAAGTAACTGGTTCAGAGGCATTAATTAAATCATTATTAGAGGAAGGTGTTGATACGATTTTTGGTTATCCTGGCGGTGCAATTATGCCTATATATGATGCACTTTACAGTTATATGGATAAAGTAAACCATATTCTAACCAGACATGAGCAAGGTGCTATTCACGCTGCTCAGGGCTATTCTAGAGTTTCTGGTAAAGTTGGTGTTTGTTTTGCTACCTCCGGACCAGGAGCAACAAATCTTATTACTGGAATCGCGGATGCTCAGATTGATTCTACCCCACTGGTTTGTATAACGGGACAAGTACCTTCTCATCTTTTGGGTACAGATGCATTTCAAGAGTCAGATGTAATTGGGATATCAATGCCTGTAACAAAATGGAATTATCAAATCACATCATCAAAGGAAATTCCTGAGATAATTTCGAAAGCATTTTACATAGCCAAATCTGGAAGACCTGGTCCAGTACTAATAGATATTACTAAAGATGCACAATTTTCTGATCTAAACTTTAAATACAAGAAGTGTGAAAAAATAAGAAGTTATCATCCCTATCCTATTCTCGATGAAAATAAGATTTCAGATGCTGCAAAGCTAATTGACAAATCAAAAAGACCTATGATTCTTGTTGGCCAAGGTGTCATATTATCTGGAGCTGAGAAAGAATTAATAAAATTTTCTGAAAAAAGTGGTATTCCTATGGCCTCTACTTTATTAGGCTTATCCGCAGTAAGCTGTAATCATAAAAATTATGTCGGTTACCTAGGAATGCATGGGAACTATGGCCCTAATGTCAAAACCAATGAATCTGACCTAATTATTGCTATTGGAATGAGATTTGATGACAGAGTAACTGGAGATACATCAAAATATGCCATTAATGCAAAAGTTATTCATATTGAAATAGATCCATCAGAAATTGATAAAATTATTAAGACTGAGGTAGCAATAAATGCAGATGCAAAAGAAGCATTAATAAATCTCATACCAAAAATTAAAAAAACATCGCATGAAGGATGGATAAACGAGTTCAAGGAGTGTGACAAACTAGAATATGATAAGATTATTGATAAAGAAATAAATAACAAAGAAGATAAAATTCTAATGGCAGAAGTTGTTAATAAAATTTCTAATCAAACAAAAGGAAATGCAATAGTTGTTACAGATGTTGGACAACATCAGATGGTTACTTCGAGATATTACAAGTTCAATAGGCCAAATAGTAATATAACTTCTGGTGGCTTAGGAACGATGGGATTTGCCCTACCAGCAGCTCTTGGATCAAAAATTGGAATGAAAAATAGAGAAGTTATAGCAATAATTGGTGATTGAGGAATACAAATGACAATACAAGAACTTGCAACAATTTCTCAATATAAAATAGGTGTTAAAATCTTGATTTTAAATAATAATTTTTTAGGCATGGTGAGACAGTGGCAAGAATTATTTTTTGATAATAGATATTCATTTACCGAGATGGAAAATCCAGATTTTAATATTATATCTGATGGCTACAGAATAAAAAATAACATAGTTGAAAACAAAAAAGATTTAGATGATGCAATAGAGGAGTTTATTAACTTTAAAGGACCCTATTTACTTAATGTTATTGTTGAAAAAGAGGAAAATGTTTTCCCTATGGTTCCATCAGGTGAATCGGTATCAAATATTAGACTAGAATGAAAGGCAAAGGTATATATCAAGTCAAAGGATCTGAGAAAAAGGTAAAAGAATATACATTATCAGTTCTTACTGAAGACAAGGCAGGTCTATTAAATCATATCACTATTATATTCAACAGAAGAAAAATGAATATTAAAAGTTTGAATGTATCAACTACTGAAGTTAATGGTGTAAGTAGATTTACGATCGTTGTAAATTCTACAAAAGAAAAAATAATTAAAATTTTAAATCATATAAATAAATTGATTGATGTTTTAGGAGCTTTTCTTTATGAAGAAAATGAAATTTATTTTCAAGAGATAGCTTTATATAAACTTTCAACTAAAATATTTATGAAGGGAGATATTGTTGAGAAGATAATAAGAAAGCACGGAGCTAAAATTTTGGAAATTGAAGAAGAACATACTATCATACAAAAAACTGGAAGTAAAAAAGAAACTCAAAATTTATACAATGATCTTGATAAATTTGGTGGTATTTTAGAATTTGCTAGATCAGGAAGAGTAGCTTTATCAAAGAAAAAAAGAAAAACAATTAATTTTCTAAAAGAATTAGAAAAAACAAAATCTAATAAATTAAATATATAGAATATGGCTAAAATTAACTTTGCAGGAACAATAGAAGAGGTGGTTACTAGAGAAGAATTTCCACTGGAAAAAGCTAGAGAAATATTGAAAGATAAAACTATTGCAGTAATTGGATATGGTGTCCAAGGACCTGGTCAATCCCTAAATTTAAAAGATAACGGATTCAATGTGATTATTGGACAAAGAAAAAATTCAAGATCATGGGATAAAGCGATTGATGACGGATGGGTAGAAGGAGAGAATTTATTCGAGATAGAAGAAGCATGTAAAAGAGGCTCAATTATCCAATACTTACTAAGTGACGCTGGTCAAATTCAAATGTGGCCTACCGTTAAAAAATATCTGACTAATGGAAAAACATTATATTTTTCCCATGGATTTGGAATAACATATAAAGAACAAACAAATATTATACCTCCTAGTGACATAGATGTAATTTTAGTAGCTCCTAAGGGCTCAGGAACTAGTCTTAGAAGATTGTTTGTTGAGGGCAATGGTTTAAACTCTAGTTTTGCTATTTATCAAGATCATACTGGAAATGCTAGAGATAATGTAATAGCTCTGGGAATTGGAGTCGGATCCGGTTATTTATTTGAAACTTCTTTTAAAAAAGAAGTATATAGTGATTTAACTGGTGAGAGAGGGACTTTAATGGGAGCAATACAAGGTCTATTTGCTGCTCAGTATGACATCCTGAGAAAAAAAGGTCATTCTCCATCTGAAGCATTTAATGAAACTGTTGAGGAAGCTACTCAATCTCTTTATCCCCTTATTGCTGAAAATGGTATGGATTGGATGTACGCTAATTGCTCTACGACAGCTCAAAGAGGAGCTCTTGACTGGTGGAAAAAGTTCAGAGATGCTGTCTATCCAGTATTTGAGGATTTATATGATTCTGTTGAAAAAGGAGAAGAGACTAGAATAACTATAGAAGCTAATCAAAAAAGTGATTACAGAGAATCTTTAGAGAAAGAACTAGATGAACTTAGAGAATCAGAAATTTGGAAAACAGGTAAGGAGGTTAGAAAACTAAGACCTTAACAATTTTATAGAAAAATGAATAGAAATATTCATAATTTGGATAGATACGATTATGAATTGGATAAAAAGTTTATATCAAGTTATCCTCTTGAGAAAAGAGAAAATTCAAAACTTTTAGTATATAAAGATAAAACAATTGTTGATTCTTTCTTTAATCAGATATCTAATCATCTTCCAAAAAATTCAACTTTATTTTTTAATAATTCAAAAGTAATAAACGGTAGATTATTATTTGCCAATAAAAATAATGCAAAAATTGAAATATTAATTACTAATAGAAATATAACAAGATTACTAAATAAAAAGTCTCCTTTGTTAGTTGATGCTATAATTGGAAATAATAAAAAATGGAAAAGAGGTGAAATATTAGAAAAAAAAATTGGTGACCTAATAATATCAGCTAAAAAAAATGAAAATAAAGTAAAACTTGATTGGAATAAAGATCTAATATTTGATAAAATACTTTCTAAAATTGGTATTATTCCTCTACCACCCTATTTGAAAAGAGATGCTGAGGATTCTGATTATGATAATTATCAAACAATTTACTCTCAAAAAAAAGGTTCAATCGCAGCTCCAACAGCAGGGCTTCATTTCAATCATAATATTATAAATGAAATTGAAAAGAAATACTCTATCGACTTTTTTACATTACATGTTGGCCTAGGAACATTTAAACCAATAACAAATAAAAACATTCAAAAACATGAAATGCATTCAGAGGAAATTATTATAAATAAACAAAATGTTTTAAAAATTTATAAAGCAAATAATATCACAGCTATTGGAACAACTAGCTTGAGAGTACTTGAGTCAATATATTATCTTGGATCAATTATTGACAAGCAAAAAAATGAATTTCAAATAACTCAAAATGTTATTAATAAAAGAATTGGAATAAGTTTAAAAGAATCCTGCGAACATATAATTAACTATCTTGAAATTAAAAATATAAACGAATTAAAATTCAGATCTAAAATATTTATTTATCCTGGTTACTCATTTAGAGTGTGTGATCAACTTATAACAAATTTTCATTATCCAAAATCGACTCTTATACTTTTAATTGCAGCTTTCATCGGTGATGATTGGAAAAAAATTTATAAGTTCGCAAAAGAGAATAAATATAGATTTTTAAGTTATGGAGACTCCTCACTCCTGTTTAGAAGATGATTAAAATAGGAAAAGACATTAATTATGCAGTAAATAAATTAAAAGATGGTGGTATTGTTGGAATACCTACTGAGACTGTATATGGCCTTGGGTGTAATGCATTAAATGAAAGTTCAGTTAAAAAGATATTTAAATTAAAAAGTAGGCCAAAAAATGATCCAATAATTTGCCATACTAACTCAGTTGAAAAAATAAGAAAATACGTAGATTACTTCCCTAAAAATGCTGAAATTCTAGCAAGAAAATTTTGGCCAGGACCTCTAACAATACTTTTTAAAAAAAATAAATTAATTCCAAACATAACAACATCTAATTCTGAATATGTTGGTTTTAGAATACCGAATAATAAAATTACTCTAAGTGTATTGGATAAATTAGACTTTCCTTTAGCCGCTCCAAGCGCAAATAAATTTGAATATATATCACCAACTAATCCTCAACATATTATTCAAAATTTTAATGATGGTATTGATTACATTTTAGGTGATGGTAACTGTTCAGTTGGTATTGAATCAACAATTTTAGGTTTTGAGAAGGAAAAAACTATAATTTTCAGACTCGGTGGTATAACTCTAGAGGATATAGAAAAATCTATTGGTAAATGTTACATTAATAAAGACAAATTAAAAATTCCTGGATCATTTAAAAAACACTACTCCCCAAAGAAAAAAGTTTATGTTGGTAACATCGAAAAACTATCAAAAAAATTTAAAAACAAAAAAATTGGCATTCTATGTTTTAATAAAAAATTTAAATTTGTTGACGAGAAATATCAAATTGTTATGTCAGAAAAATCTTCTCTTAATGAAGCAAGCCAAAATTTTTATTCCTCCTTGTATATATTAGATAATTTAGAAATAGATTTAATAATTACTAGTTATCTACCAAATTACCATGTGGGAAGAAGTATTAATGACAGAATAAGTAAAAGTTCAGAAAATGGATAATATCAAGTTCATAAATAGTGTGAAGTTTAATAATAAAGTAGCAATTGTTAGAGTTGACTTTAATGTTCCTTTAGATAAAAAATTAAAAATCACAGATAAAACAAGAATCAAAAATGGAATTTCATCTATTAAACACATAATTGATAGTGGTGGAAGATGCATAATTATTTCACACCTTGGAAGGCCTAAAGGTATAGGATATGAGAAAAAATTCAGTTTAAATAATATTTTAGATTGTGTATCAGAGGAACTTAAGACAAACGTTAAATTTATTGATGATTATTATGATGAAAATTTTAATATAAATAATGTATCCTCAAAAGTTATATTGTTAGAAAATTTAAGATTTTATAAGGAAGAAAAAAATAATAATATTGATTTTGCAAAAAAATTAGCATCGTTTGCTGAAATTTATGTAAATGATGCATTTGGTACATGTCATAGGGAACACACATCAATAAATATGTTACCAAAACTTATGAAACAAAAATGCGCTGGGTTATTGATTCAAAAAGAATTATTAAATATTGATAAAATCATTAAAAACCATAAAAAACCATTTACAGCAGTACTTGGAGGAGCAAAGATATCTGATAAGATTAAAGTAATAGAGAAATTTATAGAGTTAGCTGATAACATAATAATCGGAGGAGCAATGTCAAATACATTTATTAAAGCAATTGGCGGAAAAATAGGAAATTCATTACATGAGAAACAAAAGATTTTATTATCAATAAAAATTTTAGAAAAAGCAAAATCAAATAATGTCAAAATTTTTCTTCCAGTTGACTCAAGATGTTCTTTATCTTTAAATGACGACGATGTATTAATATTTAAATCTAATTCAATAAAAAAAAATTATTCATCATTTGATATTGGACCTGAATCAATCAAAATATTCCATAAAATTTTAATTAATTCAAAAACTATAATTTGGAATGGTCCAATGGGTGTTTTCGAGAATAAAAATTTTAGTTTAGGCACAAATGAAGTCGCTAAATCAATTTCAAATTCAACAAATAATGGATCATATTCCTTAGTTGGAGGTGGTGATTCTGTCTCAGCAATAAAAAAAAATAACAAAGAGTTTAATATTTCGTTTATATCTACAGGTGGTGGTGCTTTACTTGAATTAATAAGCAGTGGAAATTTACCTTCCCTATCGCTTTTAAATAATTAAATTGAAATCAAAATTTGATTATTTTTTACGAAATAAATATGTTTGTTATAATGAAAAGTAAATTACTGTTTTTTATTCTGATATTTTTTTCTGGTATTTCATATGGTCAAAAGTTAGAATTTGATTTTCTTTCCTCTAGCTTAGATGAAAGTATTCTTAAAGATATTCAGTATATTAAACCTCATTTTTTGGGTAACAAAGTTGCAAGAAAAGTTAAACTAATTGATTTAGCTTATAAATGGGAAGATCCACCTACAGCAATGAGAAATACACCATTAATAAAAATAGAAAAACAGCCTATTTATTTTGCTTTAAGAAAAGTTATTTCACCTCGTTTTTACAAAAATAAAATTAAATCTAATGATTTGAGTAAGGATGAAGCAATTGAAGAAATAATCGAAATTTTAGATATTGCACTAATGATCAGATATCAAGAAACAAATGAACTTGAGGGAATATTGAGGGGTGTGGATAATGGTGATAATGTTATAGATATTTTTAAAAATAAAATAGAATTAATTTATTTTTAATCAATCAAGTACAATTTTGTATAAATAGAATGTTAGTAAACCAAAAACTATATTTGGTGCCCAAACTGCTAACAAAGGATCTAAACCTCCGTTTTCAGCAAAAGCTCTTGTCATAACAAAAAATGTAATAAAAAGAAATGCAAGAGAAAAGCCTATAGCTATTAGATATCCAGTCCCTTGTCTTGATTTTTTAATTGCTATAATTACACCTAAAACTACAAGAATCATAACAGTGAATGGCTGTGCATATCTTATAAATTTCTCAATATAATACAACTTAACGTCGTCAGAACCTCTCAATATTTGTAGTTCAATAAATTCATTCAACTCACTTAAAGTTAAAGTCTCACTTAAACCATATTTATTATCAAAATCCGATGGTGAAATAAGTAATGTAGTATCAAAATCAATTCCATCAATAATTACTTCTCCATCATTATTCAAGATTCTTTTCTCCCATGACTTAAATTTCCAATTTTTTAATTCTTTATCCCATATTAATTGCTTTGCAAATAACTTATTCTTCAATTTAAGATTATTAAAATTTTCGATTGTAACATTATAACCTATATCCATATTATTATCATACCTCTCCAAGTACAAATAGGTTTGATCATCAATTTTAAAATGAATATTTTTATCAGAAAAATAAAAAGGACTTTTAATATACATTAATTCAAAAGAAATTCTTTCCTTATTTAAATATGGTATTATAAAAGCATTTAATGAAAAACTTATTATTGCTATAATGATGGAACCATAAAAAAAAGGTTTAATAATAGATAGATAACTATTACCAGAGGATAAGATAGGAATTATTTCTGTTCTATTAGCAAGTTGAGACGTCACATAAACTGTAGCAATAAAAGCAGTAATTGGAGTTACTAAAGATATAATATAAGGAATGAAAGAATAATAATAATTTAATATATCAATATATGATACATTATTCTTTATGAATTTATCATTTTTTTCAGTAAAATCAATAACAACAACAACAACAATCATTATTGCAACAACAAACAAAAAAGTTGTTAGAAATTTTCTAAAAATGTATTTATCTAATATACTCAAATTATAATCTTTTGATTAATCGTTTAATAATCCTTTCTTTCCAGATATGAAAGTCATCAGAAATAATACGTTCTCGTGCTTTTTTAACTAACCAAATATAAAAAGATAAATTATGAATAGTTGCTATCTGTGCTCCCAACATTTCTTTATTTATAATTAAATGTCTTAAATATGATTTTGAATAATTTGAACTTATAATTCCCAAATCTTCATCAATTGAGGAAAAATCTTTCTCCCATTTTTTATTTTTAATATTTATTATTCCGTTTTTGGTGAAAATCATTCCATTTCTCCCATTCCTTGATGGCATCACACAATCAAACATATCCACCCCCATTGATATACACTCTAAAATGTTTTCAGGCGTACCAACTCCCATAAGATATCTAGGCTTATCTTTAGGTAAAATATTACACACTAAATCAACATTTTCATAAATAATATCCTTTGGTTCACCAACTGATAAACCACCAATTGCATTTCCAACCATATTTTTATTACCAATAAACTCAGCAGATTTGGTTCTAAGATCCTTAAATGTTGAACCTTGAACAATTGGGAATAAAAATTGTTTTTTTTCATATAAATTTTCAGTCCTATTAAACTCTTCAATTGATCTTTCTAACCAAATGTGAGTTAAATCAAGTGATTGACTTGCATAAGAATAGTCACATGGATATTTTAAACATTCATCTAAAACCATACATATATCTGATCCAATTTTCCTTTGAGTTTTTATTACAGATTCTGGTGTAAATAGATGTTTTGATCCATCAATGTGAGAATAGAATTGAACTCCCTCATCCATTATTTTTACATTTTTGGAAAGAGAAAATACTTGATAACCTCCCGAATCTGTTAAAATTGGTTTATTCCAATTGATAAATTTATGTAATCCGCCTGCACTATTAATAACATCTAGACCAGGTCTTAGGTATAAGTGGTAAGTATTTGATAAAATTATTTCAGCTTGAATATCATTTTCTAATTCATGTTGGTGCACTCCTTTCACTGTACCTAAAGTTCCAACAGGCATAAAAATAGGAGTTGAAATAGTACCCCTATCAGTAAATATTTTTCCAGACCTAGCATTTGTTTTTGAAGATCTGTGTGTTAATTTAAAAAACATTAGTAAATTCTAATATAATTAGTATTCAATATCATAACCATTAATGGATAAAAAAAGAAAATTTTCCAAAAAAGCGTTAAGAGACTTTGATCTTATTGACGCAGCAATTGCAAGAAATGACCAGAGTGCTTTTGCTGAATTAATGGCTACTTACAAAAACTCAATTTACTTTACTATACTAAAGATGATAAGAGATCCAGATGATGCAGAAGATTTAACTATAGAGGCATTTTCAAAGGCATTTAATAAACTTGATAAATTCAAAAAAGATTATACTTTTTCAACTTGGTTATTCAGGATTGCCACAAATAATACGATTGATTTTATAAGAAAAAAAAGACTAAAAACAACTAGTTTAAATACTTCATTTACTGACGATAGTGGAAAAAATATCGATATTGATGTGAAAGATTTAGATAAGACTCCAGGTGAAGAGGCTATTCATAAGCAAAAAATTATGCTTGTTAGAAAATTTGTATCTAAACTTCCCGAAAAATATGAAAATTTAATCAAGTATAGATATTTTGACGAATTATCATATAACGAGATAGCTGAAAAGACTCAAGCACCATTGGGTACAATTAAAGCTCAGCTATTTAGGGCAAGAGAATTACTTTTTGAAATTCTAAAAGATAAAAAATCACAGATTTGAATGTATAAGTATTTTGATATTATAGATAAATACTTCGGTGAATTTGGTTTTAAAAAAAAAGAAAAATTATGTCTGCTTCACGATATATATAAATACCACAACAGTAAAATAAATTTAATATCAAGAAAAGATTTTGAAAACTTTTACCTACACCACGTTATACATTCTCTAACTCTAAGCAAATTTATTGAAAATAAAAAGTTAAAAGTTCTAGATCTTGGTACAGGTGGAGGTTTTCCAGGGGTTCCATTATCAATTTTTTTTGAAAAAAACTCTTTTTTACTTGTCGATTCAATAAGGAAGAAAATAAAAGTATTAGATCAAATAATTAAAGAATCAAATCTAGAAAATGTAAAAACCTTAAATGGAAGAGTAGAAGAAGTAAATGAAAAATATGACATAATAGTTTGCCGTGGTGTTTCAAGTATATCTAATATTGTTAACTGGACAGAAAAATGTACAAAAAGAGGAACATTAATTCTACTTTTAAAAGGAGGAGATGTTGAAAAAGAGTTAAAAAAAATTCAAATGAAAAACAAGATATTTAACTTAGAAAATATATATTCTGAAGAGTTTTTCACAGATAAAAAAATTATAAAAATAGAAGTGGAATAATATGTTTTTAACATTCGATACAGAGACTACAGGTTTACCCAAAAATTTTAATGCTCCAATTTCTGAAAGTGAAAACTGGCCAAGATTAGTTCAATTAGCTTGGCAATTAAATGATAATAATGGAAGACTTATTAGTGTAAATTCTCATATAATAAAACCCGATGGTTACTCTATTCCATATAACTCAGAAAAAATACATGGTATTTCTACTGAAATTGCATTAAAAGAGGGAAAGAAATTAGGAGATATTTTAAAAGAATTTGAAAAGGATCTTTTAAGATCAAAATATATAATTGGACACAACATAAAGTTTGATATAAATATAGTTGGGGCAGAACACTACAGAAAAAATTTTAAATCCTCCATTGAAGATAAACTGAAAATAGATACAGCTATAATTTCTAAATCTTTTTGTAACCTTCAAGGTGGTCTGGGTGGAGGATTAAAAATGCCAAAATTAATTGAGATGTACGAATCCTTATTTGGAGAAAAATTCTCAGATGCCCATGATGCATCATTCGATGTAAATGCAACCGCAAAAAGCTTTTTCAAATTGGCGGAATTGGGAGAATACAAAAATGATGATATTTCTAAAGAAAATATTCAATATGAGGAACCTAAACTAGGAAATTCAAACTTTGATAAAAAGATAAAAAAAACTGAAGTATCTGTTGAAAAAAATAAAAATGATATAAAGTCAGAATTCATACATATACATAATCATTCACAGTACTCCGTTCTTCAAGCAACATCCAGCCTAGAAAAAATTATTAGTAAGTCTATTGAGTATAAAATGAATGCGGTAGCAATTACTGATTTAGGAAATATGTTTGGCGTATTTAAATTTAATAAAATTGCTCAAAAAAATAATATTAAACCGATAATTGGATGTGAATTTTTTGTATCAGAAGAGAGAAAAAAAAATAAATTTACTAGAGATAACCCTGATAAAAGGTTTAACCAGGTTCTCATCGCAAAAAATAAGGATGGATATGATAATTTATCAAATCTATCTTCACTAGCATTCACAGAAGGTCTCTATGGTCAGTACCCTAGAATTGATAAGGAACTAATCAAAAAATACAAAAAAAATGTTATTGCATTATCGGGAAATATGTTTGGTATAATACCAAAACTAATTCTTAATCAAGGAATTGAAGCAGCAGAAGAAGAATTAAAATGGTGGTTAGATACTTTTGGGGAAGATTTTTACCTTGAACTAAACAGACATAATATAGATGAAGAAAATCATGTTAACGAAGTTTTATTAGAATTTTCTAAAAAATTCAATATTAAAATCATAGCTGCAAATGATGTATTCTATATAGAAAAAGAGGATTCAACTGCACACGATATTCTATTGTGTATAAAGCAAGGAGAATTTAAATCAACTCCAATAGGAAGAGGAAGAGGGAAAAGAATTGGATTAAAAAATGATGAATACTATTTCAAGTCTCAAAATGAAATGAAAAATTTATTTTCTGACATCCCAGAAGCTATAAACAACATATCTGAAATTATTAATAAAATTGAGATTTTTGATCTTGAAAGAAAGGTCGTTTTACCTAAATACAATGTCCCAAAAGAATTTAAAGATGACGAAATAACTAATTCTCAAACTGAATACCTTAAAAAAATAACCTATGATGGAGCTACAAAGAAATATAAGTCAATAAATAAAAATTTAAAAGAAAGAATAGATTTTGAAATTGATACAATTAAAAATACTGGGTATCCGGGATATTTCTTAATAGTTCAAGAAATAACAAATAAAGCTAAAAAACTTGGTGTAAGTGTTGGTCCTGGAAGAGGTTCCGCAGCAGGATCTGTTGTTGCATATTGTATAGGTATTACAGATGTAGATCCAATAAAATACAATTTGCTTTTTGAAAGATTTCTAAATCCAGATAGAATATCATTACCCGACATAGATATTGATTTTGACGATGAAGGAAGGGAAAAAATTATTAATTATGTGATAGATAAGTATGGTTATGATCAGGTTGCTCAAATAATAACTTACGGAAGCATGGCTGCTAAATCAGCAATTCGTGACGCTGGTAGAGTTTTAGAACTTCCGCTTAACGAAACTGATAGAATTGCAAAATTAGTACCAGAGAGGCCTGGGGTCAGTTTAATTGACGCATTTAAAGAAGTTCCTGAACTTTCAGATATAAGAAAAAAGAAATCATTAGAATCTGAAGTCCTAAAACAAGCTGAGATAATTGAAGGATCAATAAGGAATATTGGGACTCATGCATGTGGAATAATAATTACTCCTAATAAATTAACAAACTACATACCAGTATCTAAATCTAAAGATTCAGAGCTTTTAATCACGCAGTTTGACAACAGTGTTATTGAGTCTGCAGGTATGTTAAAAATGGATTTTTTAGGTTTAAAAACTTTATCAATAATAAATACAGCTCTTAGCAACATTAGAAAAAATAAAAACATAGATATTGATATCGATAATTTACCACTTGATGATAAACCCACATACGAACTTTTTCAAAGGGGTGAAACCAATGGAACATTTCAATTTGAGTCAGATGGTATGCAAAAACATTTGAAGTCACTTAAACCAGATAGGTTTGAAGACCTTATAGCAATGAATGCATTATATAGACCAGGGCCAATGGAATACATTCCAAATTATATTGCCAGAAAACATGGAAAAGAAGACATTCAATACGATTTACCAGAAATGAAAGAATATTTATCAGAAACCTATGGTATTACAGTTTACCAAGAACAGGTAATGTTGTTATCTCAAAAAATTTCAAACTTTTCAAAAGGTGAAGCTGACCAGTTAAGGAAGGCTATGGGTAAAAAAGATTCCAAACTTCTTGAATTACTGAAACCCAAATTTTTTGAAGGTGGAGTAAAAAATAATGTAGATGAAAAACAACTTGAAAAAATTTGGTCGGATTGGCAATCTTTCGCTGCATATGCCTTTAATAAATCTCATTCAACTTGTTACTCTCTTATTGCTTATAAAACAGCTTACTTAAAAGCAAATTATAAATCTGAATATATAGCATCTGTACTAACTCATAACCAAAATAATATCGACAAAATATCTTACTTCATGAATGAATGTAAAAAGCAAAATATTAAAGTCCTTGGACCTAGTATCAACAAGTCAGAAAATAATTTTGTAGTAAATGATTCAGATCAAATACTGTTTGGTTTAGGAGCAATTAAGGGTACTGGTAGCTCAGCAGTAAAATATATAATAGATGAAAGAAAAAGTAATGGTCACTTTAAAAATGTATTTGACTTTATATGCAGAACAAATTCAAGGTCAGTAAATAAAAAAACTTATGAAGCTTTAGCACTAGCAGGGGCATTTGACTGCTTTGAAAAAGAACATAGAAGACAGTTTATTTATGCAAGAGAAAATGAATTGTCTCTTATTGAAAATTCAATTATTTACTCAAATAAATTACAGAAAGAAAAAGAGACAAGACAGACATCACTTTTTAGTGGCGAGAATGGTAGTCACATCAAAGAACCCATAATTTTAGATATTGAACCATTCTCTGAACTCGAAAAGTTAAGGATTGAAAAAGATATTTTAGGTCTATATGTGTCTGGACACCCTCTTGATAAATATTCATTTGAAATTGAGAATATTTGTAATACAAACTTTAAAAAAATAAAAAATAATGATGTTAATGGAAAATCTACATTATTTGTAGCAGGTATTGTTACAGGCGTTGAACATAAAATATCAAAAAATGGTAAGCCGTATGGTAATGTAATAATTGAAGACTTTTCAGACTCATATAATTTTATATTTTTTAGTGATGACTACGTAAAATTTAAAAATTTCTTTGAAGAAGGATGGTTTCTTTTCTTAAATGGGAAAATGAAAAATAAATGGAATAATCCAAACGAGTTAGAGTTTAAGGTAGACAACATTAGTCTTCTTTCTAAAAGTAGAGAAAATCATATCAAAGAACTTCATATCAAAGTGGATATTGACAATATTGATTCAAATCTCGTTAATGAATTAAATGATAATTTTGATAATGCTAAAGATGGAAATTGTCATTTAAAAGTTACAGTGGTATCAAGGAATGATGGACAAAATATTTCAGTAGATATGATTTCTAGAAATAAAAAATTCTACCTTGACGATAACATAGTAGAAACCTTAAAATCAAGATCAGAATTAGAATTTTTAATTAATAAATAATTTATTTTAATTAAATTTACGAAAATTTAAATTATGGGAAAAGCAGTAGAAATAACAGATTCAAACTTTAATGATGTAATAAATAATGGAGTTGTTTTGGTTGACTTTTGGGCTGAATGGTGTGGTCCATGTAGAATGATTGCTCCAATGATTGAGGAACTTGCATCAGAATACGAAGGCAAAGCAATAATTGGAAAGTTAGATGTTGATAATAATCAGGAATCTAGTGTAAAATTTGGAGTTAGAAGCATCCCTACCCTTCTCATTTTTAGAGATGGTGAAATTGTTGATAGACATGTTGGGGCTGTTGGAAAGGATATTCTCGCTAAATCTATTGACTCCAATTTATCCTGAGTGTAAATTTTTATACGCACAATAAGTGTAAGATTCTATATCATTATTTTCCTCAAAAGGTTGATTAATATCAAAAATTTCAGAAAGTTTATTAATTAGTAATTCCTCAAACTCATCTAATAAAGGGTATACATCATATACCTTTTTATTATCGATTGAAATATTGATTGAAAAGTTTTTTCTTTTGATATCTCTTATATTCATTAAACCAGGCTCAATTTTTTCAACTTTATTTGTTTTATTTTTTAAAAGAATTGAATAAAAAAAGAGTTGAAATATCGCATCATTTCTTTCTCTTTTTTTATTTGAAAATAATGATTGAATACTTTTAATGTTTTTAGTATCTCCACCAGTTTTATAATCAATTATTCTATATATATTATTTTTAAAATCGATTCTATCTACTATTCCAGATATATTTATTTTATTGTTATTTTTAAGATTTAATGTTTTTAGATATCCTGATTTTTTATCTCCTTCTAAATCAATTATTTCAAATGGTGAATATTTTTCATCGATATCTATAACCTTAGAAATATAGTCATTCATTATCTCATAAAGAATTAAATTATTTCCTTCAATACATAATTCATTATTTTTTTTAAGATTAAAATGATTCTTAATTGTTCTATTAATTATCCCTTTAATTCCTGCTTTTATTCTAAAAAAATCATTTTTTGTTATTTGTGAGTTTCCTTTCCCCTTAATTATTTCTGAATAAATGTCTTCTAATACTTTATGAGAAATTCTACCAAAATCAGGTTTCAAAATATCAGCTGAAATAGGATAGGTTTCTCTAATATTAGAAATATATTTAAAATAGAATCTAAGTGGGCACTCCAAATAATCTTTTATACCAGATGGTGAAATATATCCGTTTTCAAAAAATCTTAATCTTAATTTTTCTAAGGTATTTTCGTCCTTCCTAATAATTACTTTTTTCTTATTTTTTGAAGATAATTTATCAGATATAAAAAAATTTTTAATATTAAACTTTGTCTCTGATTCAACCTGTCTAATATATCTACTTTTCTCACCATTTGAGTTAACTGATGCAGTTGTATTATAGATAAAAGTAATATTTTTAGCTCTCTGAATTACTCTGTAAAATAGATAACTATAAATTTTATCAATATTATCTGACGTATCTAAATCAAATGCTTTTCGAATATTAAATGGAATAAAGGAAATATTAAATGATGACTTGGGAAAGTTACCCTCATTCATACTAAGAATATAAACATCATCAAAATCAAGATTTCTAGATTCAAATACACCCATTACTTGCAACCCCTTTAATGGTTCACCTGAGAATGGAATCCTTATCATTTTAAGAATTTGGTTAATAAGTTTGAATTCATTTTCACAAGAATTTAATCTTAAATTAATGAGATCAATTTTATATATTATATCAAGAAATGATTTTAAATACTCCCTATCTAAAACACTTAAATTTTTTGATTCATTAAATAATGATTCACCGGTTTTTTTCAGTTTTAAAATCAAAGAGGATTTTACATCAAATAAATTTTCAAAAAAAGGTGATGATTTAGACAGTTGATCGTTTCTAATGTCAATGATTTTATCACTCTTAATATCATCTAAAATATTATTACAAAGAATATCATTGAATTGATAAATATATGGATGTGTTATTACTTCTATAACATCTTCGAAATAATGACAATATTTGAAGTCTCTCTTATATTTTCTATTATTTATTCTATAAATAAGTTTGACAAGCTGACTAATTGGTGTCTCCTGTAGAGAAAGACCCATTGTGACATTGATATTTTTAATTTGTGATGGAATAGAATTCAGCACTGGTAGGAGTAAATTTTCATCGGGTAAAAGGATTAAAACTTTATCCTCATCAAATGATTTATCAGTTACCCTTTTTGATAGAATGTTCCCAATTATTTTACACTGTCCAATATTTGATGAAATTCCAATAGATGACATTTTTTTATTTTTTCCTATAAAGTTGTTCGGTTTAATATCAGGAAATGTTGATTTTAATACCTTATCGTCATTGAACTCTCTAAATGATTCGCCTGCCTCCTGATTATAATCTTCGAAATAGTACTTATCAAAGTCCCAGAATGCCATAGAAGATTTCTTTTCAATAAAATATTTTATTATCTCTTTTTCACTTTTAGATAAAATATTGAATCCAACAAATAAAAATTCGGAATTAGATTCGAATTTCATTGTATTTATTTTTGATAAAAACTCCCTATAAACAAGACCTTTATATGCTAACTTTTCATTAATTAATTTTGATCTATACTCAGTAAATACATCAAGAATAATTTTCCAAGTTTCATTAAATTTTTTTTGATTAAGACTCATCTTAGGAAAAAACTTATTCCAAAAAGATTTTATCTTCTCAAAATTTTCCTTGTTTAAATAATCAAAAGAATTGTCAATTTCCTTTTGGTTTTTTACTGCTTTAAAAACTTTTGATTCATCAACTAACTCTAATTCTATATCATCAAAGTCTTTTATCATTACCTGACCCCAGTAAAAAAAATCTTCAAAATTTTCTTTATAATCACTTTTGCTATACTTAATTATGATCTTATATAAAATATAATTTAGCTGAATTGAATCGGTGACATCATTAGAAACTTTAATTTTAGAATACTTTTGAATAAAATCCTCCATAGTATATACTGAAGGAGACCATACTGACTTATTAATTTTTTTAGATAATGCTTTTTGAAAATAGAGACCAGCTCTCCTATTTGGGAATATAACATTGAGATTTTTGAAGTCAGAATACTTTTTAAAAGTATAGTCGACTACTTCCTCCAAAAAAAAACGTTTTTTGTTCACTATATTACTTTATTTAAATCGACATATATTAAATGTCCAACTATTGGTTTATCATAAATGTTTTTTAATAAACTGATATATAAATCAAGTTTATTAAGATATTTTTTATGTTCATAATCAACAATCTTACCAGTTTTATAATCCAATACATAAATTTCTTTTTCAGTCTCTACAACTCTATCCAGTCTATATGTATTGCCATTATCACTCAAAATTTCAATTTCGTTAAATGATTTATTTTTATAATCAAAAAATTTTATGACCTCTTTATTTTTTTTCAATGATGATATAATTTCCAAATCTTTTTTATTTATTAATCCTTCATCATATGCTATGGCTAACTTTTTATCAAAATGGTTTAAATGATAAATTTGAGATAATACTTGATGAATGATGTCACCTCTACTTTTGCCTTCAAAATTTAAATTTTCATCCTCAGTTGTTTTTATAATCAATCTCTTTCTCCAAGAATAAGAAGGATATTTAACAATTGCATTTAAATTATTTTTATCATGACTTTTAATTTTTTTAATTTTTCCAAATACATATTGATCTGAACCGGGTTTTGGTCCAAGTATTCTAAGTAGTATATCTGAAACAGTTTTTATATTTTTTCTTTTTTCACCTCCACCAAGAATAAATAGATTATCCTTAGGCCTGGTAAAAGAAACATACATCAAATTAATATTATCCTCATATGACTTGACCCTTTCATTCTTGTAATACTCATCAAATACACTATCATGCTCAGATTTGAAATACTTTATAGGATAAATAAAATCAAAATCTTTGTCATACTTTTTTAGATCAACCCAGATGATTTTTTCTCTACTGCCTCCTAGATTATCTAAACTCCAATCAAAAAATGGTAAAATAACATTATCAAACTCCAATCCTTTAGATTTATGAATGGTTATAATTTGAATTTCGTTATCCTGTTGAGTCATATTTAGTTTTCTATTTCCATTTTTTTTCCACCATTCAAGAAAAGAACCTGTTTCCTCTGACTGTAATACTTTGTACTCAATTATTATGTCTTGAAAAGATTTTAAATAAGGTATCTGAGAATCTAGAGTGTTCAATTTAAAAACTCTTATCAACTCTTCAACTAACTCATAAATTGGAAGTCTTGAAATTTTTAAAATGTTTTCAGAAAATAATTCTGGCAGTAATTTTAATTTATCATCATTGGATATTGAAAAGTGTGATATATCGTTAGATTTTAAGATATAGAAATAATAAAAATGAACAATTTCTGATAGTGCTAATCTGTCTCTTGAATTTTTAAGGTATTTAAATACACTAATAAAAAAATTTACAACTGGAGAAGAGTTTATGTCAAGAGCATCTGCTGAAACATAATCATAATTATAATTTTTGTCATTATATGATTGAATCGATAACATCTCAGCAATAATATTAGCTTCCTTGTTATCTCTAACAATTATACCAATGTCTCCTGCAGAATATCCATTGTCTTGAATTTTATTTATACTATTGATAAGGAAACTATTTACATTTTCTAATTTTTCATTTTCATTATCTCTAAAATTAACTTCAACATAACCCTCTCCCATTTTATCCTCTCTTATCTGCTGAACAATATCAGAATTAAATTTTAAGGAAAGATTATGAATAATAGAATCATCTTCGAAACATTCAGTAATTCTAGAAAAAATGCTATTATTAAATTTTATAATCTCTTTCGAACTCCTCCAATTTTTATTGAGGTTTCTAAATTCAATGATATCACTACCGAAATAAGACTCAATATCATAATCCATAATTTTAGAATCAGATCCTCTCCATCTATATATAGATTGTTTTGAGTCTCCTACAAATATGTTTTCATTACCAGATGCGACCGATTCATTTATCAAACGAATAAAATTTTTCCATTGAAATATACTTGTATCTTGAAATTCATCGATTAGATAATTAGAGTATGAATTCCCAACTTTTTCAAAAATAAAAGGAATTGATTCATCTTTTATTACTTGATATAAAAGTTCCGAGATATCACTAATTAGAATTACATCATTTTCATCTCTGTATTTAATTATTCTTAAATCTAGTTCACTTATTATACCATATGTATAAAGATTTCTTCCTATCTCATTTGAGGAATTATATATTGCAAAAGAAGATTTATAATATTTAATTAACTTATCAAAATCATCAATCAAATTGGATTTTATTATATCTAATATTTTATCCCGTTTACTATAATTTTTAACTACCCATTTTTCAGGATTATTAAAACATGATATAATTCTTTTAGAAGGATACTTTATTTCACCTTTAGAGTTTTTTTGAATAAAACCAAAAATTCCAGAATAACCAAAACTAAAATCATTCTCTCCTAAATCATTTTTTTTCATTATAAACATAAGTTCTGAGGATAGATGAATTACTTCTTCTTCAAATCTTTTTTTATTTGAATTTATTTTTTTTCTCAAAAGATCTATTTGGTCAATATAAGTTCCAGAACTTGAAACTTTAGCTATTGATTTATAATCTTCTGTAAATAATATTTTAGTAATATTTTTTAATTCATTATTAATCATAAAATCTTTACCAGAATTTATTTTTTCTCTAGAGAAATCTATTAACCACTTGGTTATTTTATCTCCTCTATTTAAATCCGATAAAAAAGAACTAACTACTTCATTTATAACAAATTCTAAATCCATCTCGATATTATATTTTCCTCTAAACTTAAGATCTCTTGTGAATGATTGAATTATTGAATAAAAGAAAGAATCAATGGTAGTTATATTAAAGTATGAGTAATTATGTAAAATATTTGTCTTTAAACTTTTTGCTTTAATTGATAATTCCTCTGCTGATATATTAAAATATTTTGATAATTCAATTATTAAATTTTTATCTTCTCCTATATATATTGAATTAATCATTTCTAGTATTCTTGATTTCATCTCCTCAGCAGCCTTATTAGTAAATGTTACTGCTAATATTTTTCTAAAATTATTTTTATTTTTTAGAGCTAGTCTGATATAGTTTTTTGATAAAGTATAAGTTTTTCCAGAACCTGCAGAAGACTTATAAATTTTAATTGATTTGAGCAACTTACTAATGGTTAATTAGATCAGCTATAATATATATAATAATAAAATAATATAAAATTATATAATAGTTTAAAGGGTTTTGGAAAAGAGCCATTCCATAAATTTCCCCTCTTCAAAAACATTATTCCACGAATTATGATAAATATTTTTGTACTCAGTATAAACATGGTGTGAATGTTTTTTTGATAACAAATCAAATGCTTCTTGCGACTTTTTAACAGGAACAACTTCATCTAATTCGCCATGAAAAATCCAATGAGGTACAGTTGAAGCGTTCTCTAAAATATCTAAATTGGCGCCACCACATATAGGCACAGCTCCAGCAAAAATTTCAGGTAGTTTTGATGTCAAATCAAAAGTTCCGTAGCCACCCATTGATAAGCCCATTAAATAAACTCTTTTTTTATCAATATTATATTTACTTACTAAAAAAGAAATTAATTGAATTAACATTTTTGAATTGTTTGATAAACTGTTTTTTTTATATTTTTCACTACTTATCCATGGATCAATTTCATGATTGGACCATCTACTATTTTTTTTACATTGTGGGAAAATCACATAACTATTAAATTCTATTAATTCAGTTTGTTTTAAAAAAAAATTACCTCCATGAATTAATTGTGAATTGTTATCATCTCCTCTTTCATCACTTCCATGGAGAAAAATTAAAAGCGGTTCTTTTTTATTTGTTTTTAAATACGGCTTTAATAGACGATAATTTAATGTGTCATTTTTATTAATAAATCTTTTGAAAAGATAAAAAGAATCATCTCTAATTTGAGAAAATGATAATGTTGGAATTAAAAAAATTAAATAAAAATACCTCACCTATGGAAAGATATATAAAATAAACTAGTCAGAAAATTCGGCAACAATTTTAATGTCAGCATTTATAATTATCCTTAGAGGATTATCTGTTGACTCAATATCCCCTGTCCATCTTAGAAATTTAAAATTTCCAGATGGAACAGCAGTTAGTTCAACATCAGAATTGTTATGATAACTTTCAAGACTTAGTGGACAACCTATCAGCTCATTCCAACCTACACAAGAAAACTGATCTATAATTCTACCTGAATTTTGAGGAAATACATCAAATTCAATAACTGATATTTTCTTTAAATCAGAGCTAGGTTTAATGAAGTCTATATCTCTAGAGCAAGAAATAAAAAAGATAGATAATAAAATATACTTAAACTTCATGTGTATTTCAAAACGAAATAAATATGAATTAGTTTAGTTAATAAAGCTTTATAAGTTGATTTTTCATTAACTCAAAATTTTGTTTTATATCGTTAATATATTTGTTATCTATTTTTAAAATTAGATCATTAATATCAACAACTTCCGTCATATCAACCTTATAGGTTTGTTCCATGTCATTACTTTCAAATTTGATAATATACTTTAAGTTGTACTCGAATATATTCACATTAATATCATCAATAAAAAAAGACTTAACTACACGCATCTAATTTCAAACTTTATTATTATTGATTATTTAAAATATTTATTATTTTTTGATCTCATCTAAACATAGTGATTTTAGGTCAGAATATTTTAATTTTAATTCTTTCAATTCACTAAGATATGCTTTAATATTTTTCCTTGACTCAATTAAATTTCCAAAGAATTCATCACTTTCATAAAATTTATTGTTAAACCTATATTTTAAAATTTCAATTTGATCAACTTCACTTACATCTGTTTTCCAATTATGTTCTAAAAAAAAGTTAACAGATAGTTTATAGTTAAAGTCAAGAAAAAAATTGTCATACTCTTTAGTATGAACATCATGCCTTCTCAAATCTTCATTAAAAAGTTTAAATAACTTTGTTTTAAGAGTTTCTAATTTTATTCTTTTAATTAGGTCAGAACTTATTAATTGATTAAATATTCCTTCTTGAGGAAAAAAAGACTTTAGAGCTCTTCCAACAGAGGAAATATGATACATAATCTTTTCCTCTGATAGGTTAATTTCATTATTTAAATTATTATATAAAATATCAGAGCTATTTAGGGATATTTCCTGCAACTTTATAAAATTATTTATCTGATTAATGTCTTGATCTATAACACTAACAAGTTGTTCTATTGACTTATTCTTTCTATCATTTTCTACTCTATCTTGTCTTGCACCCTCAAAATAAAGAGAAATTAATATCCCTAAAAAAATTACTAGAAACTCAAAGGAATATTTTAAAAGATATTCTTTCATCTAATACTCGTTAATTGAGTTGTCAACATCTTCCCTCCACCGCATTATACCACCTTTAAGATTATATAAATTATTGAATGAGTATTTTTTCTCAATCATTTTTATGATGGTTGCACTTCTATTTCCTGTTCTACAATAAAATATTACATCTTTCTTTTTTGAAATTTTATCAATATTGTTCATCATTGAATACATATCAATTTTATCACCACCAATACAACATATCTGATACTCAAAATATTCTCTAACATCAATTAATTGAAAATCCGTTTTTTTATTCATCATCTCTTTTAAGGAATTTGGAGATATTTC
>MDTB01184997.1_pt1 | contig 103525 bp, 94 predicted proteins | sample 811161 | NCBI WGS metagenome assembly MDTB01 (sample SAMN05326650, study PRJNA326480) | marine metagenome | isolation source: seawater | place: Mediterranean Sea | collected 2009
TATTCCTTCAAAGCCTCTATTTAATCTGCCAGAAAAAGGGATATACTTTTCATCTATTTTTTTTAAAGTCTCCTTTTCTAGTATAACAACTTTTCTACTTCTTTCTTCTGTAACAAAAATATATTCGTCGCTAACATAAATTCCTTCGGAATCCTCAAAATCAAGCGCAAAATAAGATGATGTGTCATCGCCACTTATCAACAGCTGACCCGAATCTCCCAAAACATATAGTTTCTTATTATCCCAAAAAATTGCTGATGATTCTTTAACGTTTGACGGTTTTTTTTCGATCAGAATTAAAGGATTTGTTATTAACAACAAAAGTATATTACAAAGTATAAACACAATGCAAATGTATGTTGTTTAGATGTTAAGCAGATTAACATAAACTTGTGTTAAAATTAAAAAATTGTTAAATTATATATTAGTTAGATTAAACAAATGTTAAATTATATAATTAGTTAGATTAAAAAAATGTTAAGCTGAGTAAAATATAATTTAAGCTTTTGTTTACATAACTTAATTGTAAAGACTATTTTTCGTGCGAAAAAAACAAACAATTAATATTTAAACATAAAATAGAAAATGTATTGCGTTTATTAAACTTATTAATTAGTTTTGATTTTTTAATATACCAAAATAATGGCCAAACTAATTATTGTATTTTTTGTTGTGCCGCTAAGCGGTTTTTCTCAGTTTTTTATGTCTACAGATGTTGCCGAAAGAAAAGATGCTGCTGGCAAAGAAATTACTTCTGTACATTTGCTAAATAGCTTGTCTGTTGGTACGCTAGTTAATAATAACTTAATTATAGGAGTCTGCGCAGAGCCTGCTGTTGCAGACTATATTAAAGATGGGTACAACCCCGTGCAAGACAGCCTTGTTGTTTCGGCATTTCAGTTTTTTCTAAGGAAAAATTTCCGCGACTATTTTGTTTTTATAAAACTTCCTGCTTATACAAATTTTGCAGATATTTCTACAACCGACAGAGCTAGAATAGGGGGCGGCTATATTGTTTATAAAACAGAACGTTTCAATTTAGAAATAAGTTATAGCGCACTGCTAAATGCGAATGAAAATGGCTTTCGTAAAGGTAAACTCAGTATAGGGGCTTCTACAAGCCTGGAAGAAATAAAGCGGTTTTTATTTTAACTCTAAATAAGCCTTTACCCTTGATTAAAAGCGTCCCATCCCTGGGCAATCAAATGGTGTGAAGATCCGTCTTTAGCAACAAAATTGTTTCCGTCAATTATATCGTTTACAAAACCTATAATTGTAAAATCAGGGTCTTTCTTTAATTTATCATAATGCTTCTGATCTACTGTAAACAACAGCTCATAATCTTCGCCCCCATTTAATGCACATGTAATAGGGCTAACGTTAAACTCAGCTGCTAAATTCATGACAGTATAGTCAATAGGGATTTTATCTTCATGTATAGTTATACCAATTTTTGAATTTTTTGAAATGTGTAATGCTTCTGAAGCAAGGCCGTCTGAAATGTCAATCATCGATGTTGGCACAATATTCATGTCGCTTAATATTTTTATATATTTTGTTCCTGCTTCTGGTTTTAATTGCCTTTTAAGAACATAATCGTTACCGCTTAAATCTGGCTGTATTTTTGGGTTATCTTTAAAGATCATATTTTCTCTGTTTAACAATTGTAACCCTAAATACGCGGCGCCTAAATCTCCAGTGCACACTACTAAATCATTAATTTTTGCTCCGCCTCTATAGGTGATTATATCTTTTTCAACCTCCCCTAAAATAGAGATGCTTAACATTAATCCAGACGTTGAAGATGTAGTGTCCCCACCAACCAAATCTATATCGTAATGATTGCATGCCAATCTAATTCCCTGATACAACTCGTCAACAGCCTCAACTGTAAACCTGTTACTCATTGCAATCCCTATCATGATTTGTTTTGGGACTCCATTCATGGCGCATATATCAGAAACATTGACAGCAACTGACTTATATCCTAAATGTTTTAATGGAGTATACGCTAAATTGAAATGAATCCCCTCGACCAGCAAATCAGTGCTTGCTAATTGATATTTATTGCCCGCTTCTATAACTGCTGCATCGTCGCCAACTCCAAAAACAGACCCGACGTGTTTAAGCTTAATTTCTTTGGTTAAACGATCAATTAATCCAAATTCTCCCAATTGTTTAATTGGCGTGTTATTAGCAAGAGTCTTTTTTAGCATTTTCAAAAACAAATATAATATAATTATACTGTTTATTTGTATATTTGCAATCAGAAATAAAGATGACGCAAGTATGATTACAGTTAGTGAAAACGCCAAGCAAAGGCTGTTAGAGCTTCAAAACAATGAAGAGGAAAATAATGAGTTTGTAAGAGTTGGTGTTGAAAGCGGTGGTTGCTCAGGCTTAAGTTACAAGCTAGATTTTGACAAACAACAAAACGAAGACGACGAGCTAATTGAAAACAATGGCATTAAACTTCTTATAAATAAGAAAAGCTTTTTATATTTAGTTGGAACAACACTAGAGTTTTCTGACGGGTTAAATGGAAAGGGCTTTGTGTTTAACAATCCTAATGCAAGCAGAACCTGCGGGTGTGGAGAAAGTTTTTCTCTTTAAAAAATAAATATGAGCGAAGAAAAAAAACAATCAGAAGAAGAGTTACTAAATAATATCACATCCTCTGAATATAAATATGGTTTTACCACTAATATTGAGTCGGACACCATTGAAAAAGGCCTTTCTGAAGATGTAATCCGTATGATATCATCAAAAAAAAATGAGCCAGCATGGATGTTAGACTATCGGCTTTCAGCCTATAAAGCTTGGCTTGAAATGAAAGAGCCAGATTGGGCAAATATTTGCTATAAAAAACCCAATTACCAAGACATAAGTTATTACTCTGCCCCTAAACAAAAACCAGTGCTTGATAGTTTGGATGATTTAGATCCTGAAATGAAAAAAACATTTGACAAGCTAGGAATCTCCATTGACGAACAAAAAAGACTGGCAAATGTTGCTGTGGATATTGTAATGGATTCTGTTTCTGTAGCAACCTCTTTTAAAGAAACGTTGGCAGAAAAAGGAATAATTTTTTGCTCCATGTCAGAGGCAATTCAAAAGCATCCTGAGCTTGTAAAAAAATATCTTGGGACGGTGGTTCCAACTAGAGATAATTTCTTTGCCGCGCTAAATTCTGCTGTGTTTTCAGACGGCTCTTTTTGCTACATTCCAAAAAACACAACTTGCCCTATGGAATTATCCACCTATTTCAGAATAAATGAATCGGGAACAGGACAATTTGAAAGAACGCTTGTAATCGCTGAAGAGGGGTCTAAAGTAAGTTACTTAGAGGGGTGTACTGCCCCTATGAGAGATGAAAATCAGCTTCACGCTGCAGTTGTGGAGCTTATTGCTTTAGATAATGCAGATATTAAATATTCTACAGTGCAAAACTGGTACCCTGGTGATAAAGAAGGTAATGGAGGCGTATTCAACTTTGTTACTAAAAGGGGAATATGTCACAAAAACGCAAAAATTTCATGGACTCAAGTAGAAACGGGATCGGCGGTAACCTGGAAATATCCTTCTTGTATTTTAAAGGGAGATCATTCTATTGGCGAATTCTTTTCTGTTGCAGTAACAAACAATAAACAACAAGCAGATACTGGAACAAAAATGATACATCTTGGTAAAAACACAAAAAGCACAATAATTGCCAAGGGGATTTCGGCTGGATATTCAGACGGAAATTATAGAGGGCTAGTTAAAATTGCTAAAGGGGCTGTAAACGCTAGAAATTTTTCTCAATGTGACTCTCTCTTAATGGGGGACAAATGTGGCTCTCATACTTTTCCGTACATTGAAGTGAAAAATAACTCTTCTAAAGTTGAACACGAAGCAACTACTTCTAAGATTGGAGAGGATCAAATATTTTATTGCAACCAAAGAGGTATTGGAACTGAAGAGGCGATCGCTTTAATTGTAAATGGTTATTGCAAAGATGTCTTAAACCAATTGCCAATGGAGTTTGCAGTAGAAGCGCAAAAATTATTAGAAATCAGCCTAGAAGGCTCAGTTGGATAAAAAAATAAGAAATGTTAGAAATAAAAAATTTAAAAGCTGGAATTGAAGATGTTCAAATTTTAAAAGGAATTAACCTAACCGTCCGAGCAGGAGAAGTGCATGCTATTATGGGGCCGAACGGCTCCGGAAAAAGCACTTTGTCTTCTGTAATTGCCGGAAAAGAAGAGTATGAGGTTGAAGGCGGGGAAGTTAATTTTGAAGGTAAAAGCTTATTAGATCTTGCACCCGAAGAAAGGGCTCACAAAGGAGTTTTCCTATCTTTTCAATATCCAGTTGAAATTCCTGGAATTTCAGTATCTAACTTTATTAAAACTGCTATTAATGAACGACGAAAAGCGCAAGGATTAAAAAAACTCCCAACTAGCGATCTGCTAAAAATGATGAAAGATAGAATGGATTTGCTAAGCATCAATAAAGGATATTTATCTAGAAATATGAACGAAGGCTTCTCAGGGGGGGAAAAAAAACGAAATGAAATTTTTCAAATGGCTATGTTCGAACCTAAATTAGCAATACTAGACGAAACAGACTCGGGGCTCGATATTGACGCGCTAAGAATTGTTGCTAACGGAGTAAATAAACTTAGAAGTAACAACAATGCTACTGTTGTAATTACGCACTACCAAAGGCTTTTAGATTATATTGTGCCTGATTTTGTGCATGTATTATATGATGGTAGAATCGTAAAGTCCGGGGGCAAAGAATTGGCCATTAAACTAGAAGAAAAAGGCTACGATTGGATAACAAAATAAAAAGAAAACGTGAGCTTAATTGACAATATAACCTCTTATGTGAGTCAGCTGAAATTAAGTCCTGAAAAAAAAGTTTTGTTTGATTCTTTTTTAAAAAAGGGCTTCCCTACTATTGATGATGAAGAGTGGAAATACACCCCGTTAAAAAAAATAATTAATTCTAGTTATACCCTCAACAACGCTCCTAAAAAAATTGATGAAAGATTAATTAAAAAACACAGTTTAGATCTTGATCATAAAATTGTTTTTTCGAATGGAGAAATAATACACTCTCCAACTATTAAAGGAGTGTCCATTTCAAGTTTTACTGAATTTAGCTGTAGAAATAATGATGCTATAACAGAGTTAAATTCTGCGCTAGCAAATAGGGGTTTTACCCTAATTGTTGACAAAGACACTGTTGTTAAAAATCCGATAGAAATTTTGTTTTTTAACTCAGCTGAAAATAGTTTTTCTCAGTACAGAAATAAAATTTTAGTTGAAGAAAACTCGGAAATTAAAGTCGTGGAAAAAATAATTGATTTAAGTAATTCTAATACCCTTGTCAATTGTTTCACGCAAATAAATTGCAAAAAAAATTCACAAGTAGAATTGAATAAAATTCAAAATAACGTGAAAACATCAAAATTAATTGATAGCGTAAATATTTTCCAAGAACAGGACTCTACTTGTGAGGTTAACACTTTAATTTTTGGGGGCGGATTTGTAAGAAACAATTTAAATTTTCAACAAAATGGGACTAATTGCGAAAGCAATATGAATGGGGTCTCATTATTAGACGGAAAACAATTTGCTGACAATCATACTTTTGTTGATCATAAACAAGCAAATTGCAGAAGCAATGAAATGTACAAGGGTATCTATCTGGAAGAATCAAAAGGAGTCTTTAACGGAAAAATTATGGTGAGAAAAGACGCTCAAAAGATTGATGCCTTCCAAGCGAACAACAATCTTCTTTTAAGTGATGGCGCGTCAATTGATAGCAAGCCCCAGCTAGAAATCTACGCAGACGATGTAAAATGTAGCCACGGCTGCACCATTGGTCAACTAGATGAAAATGTGTTATTTTATATGAAAAGCAGGGGGATTGGCACAGAAGAGGCAAAAGCTGTTTTAACATATGCATTTGCATCTGAAGTCATCGAAAATATTTCTATTTTAGAATTGCAAAAATTAGCTAAAAACCTTTTAGCTAAAAAACTAAATGTTGAATTAGACTTCTCTATATAACAATGGATGTATCCAAAATAAGAAGCTTGTTTCCAATACTTAACAATAAGATTAATGGGCATAAGTTAGTGTATTTAGACAATGGAGCCTCTTCTCAGAAGCCCCAGTCTGTTATAGATTCAATATGTAATTATTATGAAAACCAAAACTCTAACGTGCACAGAGGGGTTCATTTCTTAAGTGATTTGGCAACAAATAGGTTTGAAGAGACAAGAAAAGCAATTAAAACATTTATTGGGGCAAAGTACAGTCACGAAATTATCTTAACAAAAGGAACCACCGAGTCTATTAACTTAGTGGCAAATGGATTTAAGCACTTAATAGGCATGGGCGATGAAATAATTATTTCAGAACTAGAGCACCACTCTAATATTGTGCCTTGGCAACTTTGCTGTGAACAAAACGGCGCAGAATTAAAAATTATCCCATTAAAAGAAAATGGTGAGCTAAACTTAGAAAAGTTTGAAATTTTACTTTCTAAAAAAACAAAACTTGTAGCAATCTCTCATGTGTCTAACACATTAGGAACCATCAACCCTATTAAAGAAATTATTAAAAAATCTCATGGTGTGGGGGCAAGAGTATTAATTGATGGTGCTCAGGCTGCCCCACATATTAGCTTAAACATGCAAGAATTAGATGTAGATTTATATTGTTTTTCTGCACAAAAAATGTATGGGCCAACAGGCGTTGGTGTTTTATATGGAAAAGAAGAAGTTTTAAATGAAATCCCCCCTTATCAAGGTGGGGGTGAAATGATAAAAGACGTGTCTTTTGAAAAAACTACCTATGCAAATTTGCCACATAAATTTGAGGCTGGCACACCAAATATTGCTGGTGTAATTGCTTTTAAAGCCGCACTGGACTTTATCAACAATATCAGCCTAAAAAAAATTGCTAAACATGAAAATAGCCTTTTAACATATGCCACTGATAAGCTCTTAAAAATCGACGGATTAAAAATCTATGGGGTTTCTAAAAATAAAGCTGGGATAATTTCATTTAATATAGACAAGATACATCATTATGATATAGGTGTGATACTTGACAAAATGGGCGTTGCAATTAGAACTGGACACCACTGCACACAACCAATAATGAAACGATTTAATATTGCTGGAACTGCGCGAATATCGCTAGCTATTTATAACACAAAAGAAGAGATAGACTATTGTATAACAGCCATAAAAAAAGCTAAGCTAATGTTATTATAAACATGCAATCTATTATAGAAATACAAGAGGAAATAGTAGAAACCTTTAAGCTATTTGATGATTGGGTTCAAAAATACGAGTACATTATTGAGCTAGGCAAAGAATTAGCTCCTATTAAAAAAGAACATAAAATTGAAGAAAACATAATCAAAGGCTGTCAAAGTAGAGTGTGGATTAATGCGGTGGCTAAAGAAGGTAGGGTATTTTTTTCTGCAGATAGTGACGCAATAATGACAAAAGGGATTATCGCTATATTAATTAAAGTGCTTTCTGGGCAAAAAGCAAAAGATATTGCTGTAGCCAATTTAGACTTTATAAGCCAAATTGGATTAAACGATCAGCTATCCGCAACAAGGGCTAATGGTTTAGTTTCCATGATAAAACAAATGAAATTATACGCGCTAGCGTTTAACAAATAACATAATGAAAACTGAAAAAGAATTACAAAAAATTGGAGAAGAAGTAGTTGGTGTAATTTGCGAAATATATGACCCTGAAATACCTGTAAACATTTATGCTTTAGGATTGATTTACGATGTGCAGGTAAGCGAAAATTGTGATGTAAAAATCATAATGACCCTAACGTCCCCAAATTGTCCTGTTGCCGAAACATTACCCGCTGAAGTAGAAGAAAAGGTCAAAGTTATTACCGAGGTCAAAAAAGTAAATGTAAAAATTGTGTTTGAGCCAGCCTGGACAAAAGATATGATGAGTGAAGAGGCAAAACTAGAATTAGGTATGCTCTAAAATGAATAACAAGATTGTAAATAGAGTTGCAAATAGTGGGTTAATCACAATTGATTTAAGTGATTATGCTACTAAAAAACCTATTGAAAATTTAGATCTAAAAAAATTCCTGTTTGAGGGTCTCATTTTAAAAGAAAAAGATTTTAGATTCCGTTTGACGCAATTCGATTTCTCTTTCTATAAAAACAAAATAGTTGCTGTTAATTGTAGTGCTAATTCAATTTTACCAATGTGGGCATTTATGCTAATTTCCTCCCAACTGAATGAGGTTAACGCAGATGTATATTTTGGATCTAAAGAAGCGGTTTCTGAGCAAGTTTTTATAAAAAATATTGAAGCAATTAGTGAATATAAATTTGAAAACAAAAAAGTAATTGTTAAAGGCTGTGGAGGTGTTAACTTAACCGCGGGGGCATACATTGCCATCACTAACAAACTACAAAATGTAGTACATAGTCTAATGTTTGGTGAGGCCTGCTCTTCTGTACCTGTGTTTAAAAGAAGTCGTGCTAAATAGAGCGCCTTATCAATAACAACACTTGTAGATTTGCCCCTATTCTAAATCATTTTGCGAATCAACAGTTTTATAAGAGCCTGCAAGAGCTTTCTTTAAAGTGTGTAGCTCCTTAGTTTTAATATTGCGATATGCTCCTGTAGGGACATCCAATTTAACATTCATTATTCTAACTCGTTTTAATTTTATTACACTATACCCTAAATACTCGCACATCCTTCTTATTTGTCGGTTTAACCCTTGCGTAAGAACAATCTTAAACTTGCTTTTGTTAAGTTTTTGTACTGTACATTTTCGAGTAATCGTATCTAAAATTGGAACTCCATTACTCATTTTATACAAAAAATCTCTGTTTAAAGATTTGTTTACTGTTACTTCATATTCTTTTTCATGATTGTTACGAGCGCGTAAAATTTTATTTACAATATCGCCATCGTTAGTTAAAAATATAAGCCCCTCTGAAAGTTTGTCTAGCCTTCCAATGGGAAAAATTCTTGAAGGATAATTTATATAGTCAATAATATTATCTTTTTCTCTTTTAGTGTCTGTGGTGCAGACAACTCCTGGCGGCTTGTTAAATGCAATATATATTAATTTTTTTTTCCTTTTAGGAATCGGCCTGCCGTGAACACTTACCTTATCTTCAATACTAATTTTCTCGCCCATTAAAGCTATAACGCCATTAATTCTGACGCTTCCCTGGCTTATTAATTTGTCGGCTTCTCTTCTAGAGCAAAAGCCTATTTCAGATAAATATTTATTTATTCTAATTAAATTTACATTACCCATACAAATACAAAAATACAGTAAAATTTTATTCCTCCTGCTCTATGTTAAGCTTTGATTTTTAAATTTGCAACAAAAAATACACTCAATGAAAAAAACTTTTTTACATATCATTATTCTGCTGCTTTTCGCATTCCAAGCTGTCGCTGACGAAGGGATGTGGTTGCCGCAATTACTAAAAACAATGAATGAGGAAGATATGCAGGTTAGCGGGTTAAAACTTACTGCAGAAGACCTGTACACTTTAAATGGCTCTTCGCTTAAGGATGCAATAGTGTCTTTAGGGGGGTTTTGTACGGGAGAAATGATTTCTTCAGAGGGGCTGCTTCTTACTAATCATCATTGTGCACTTGATGCTATCCAAGAACATTCAAGTACAAAGAATAATTATTTACAAGATGGTTTCTGGGCTATGAATAGAGGAGAAGAATTGCAAAACAACGGTTTGACTGCATCTTTTTTAATTAGTATTGAAGATGTTACCAAACAAATCTTATCCGATTTAAACAATAATATGAGCGAAAAGCTAAGAAGCAAAAAAATTAGAGAAATATCGAAAAAAATTATTGACGAAAAGATAGACAGTACACATTATACCGCCCAAATAAAATCTTTTTTTGGTGGAAATGATTTTTATCTTTTAACATACGAAACATTTAAAGATGTGCGGTTGGTGGGAGCGCCTCCTTCTTCAATCGGAAAGTTTGGAGGTGATACTGACAATTGGATGTGGCCAAGACATACTGGGGATTTCGCTCTCTTTAGAGTTTACAGTTCTCCGAACGGATTTCCTGCAGAATATGCTAAAGAAAATATCCCCTATAAGCCAAAGCATCACTTGCCAATACAATTAAATGGTGTAGAAAACGGAGATTATACTATGATATTTGGTTACCCCGGGTCTACAAAAAGATACTTAACTTCTTATGGTATCAAGCAGGCTTTGACTATTACTAACCCTGCAATTATAAATATTAGAAATAAAAAATTAGCGATTATGAAAGAAGGCATGGATATTTCTAAAAAAACCAAAATACAATACTCTTCAAAATATGCAAACACATCTAACTACTGGAAATATTTTATCGGGCAATCTAAAGGGTTAAAGTCTATGAAAGTAGAGGCGAGAAAAGCGACTCTTGAAAATAAATTTAGAAGCTGGATTTCAAACGACACAATTCTTGCTAAAAAATATGATGACGCCTTAAAATTAATTGAGGGGGGATACCAAAAAAACAAAAACATTGAACTAAATAGGACTTACTTAAATGAAGCAATTTTTAGAGGCGCTGAAATTATGTATTGGGCCTTTAGCGTGCATAGACAGGTCAGCAAATTACCAAAAGAAGTGTCTGAAAAGAAAAGTGCGATAAGTGAAATTAAAAAAAGTGCTGACGAATTCTATAAAAACTACAATGTAGAGATTGATCAAAAATTATTCGCATCAATGCTAGAAATGTATTACTATAATGTCCCTAGAGAACAACATGCAAAAATATTTAAAACAATTGAGAATCAACTTTTCGGTTTTAAAAAATTAGACTTCGGCTGGTACGCAAAAAACACATATAAAAAATCTTTTTTTGCTTCACAAGAAGCATTTCTTAAATTTCTAGAACACCCCTCCAAAATAAAAATAGAACAAGACCCAGCGTATAAAACAATCATGTCAATATACAATGAGTATATTCAAAATATTGCACCAATTAGATCTGAAGTCAGAGAAGAGCTTGCCAAAGGGAGCCGATTGTTTATTGCTGGTCTTAGAGAGATGAGTCCTAATAAAAAATATTATCCTGATGCAAACTCAACTATGCGAGTTACTTATGGAAATGTAAGTGATTATACTCCGGGAGAAGCCATGCATTTTAAGCACTATACAACTATTGATGGTATTATAGAGAAAGAAGATGCAAAAGATGAAGAATTCCGTGTGCCAAAAAAATTAAAAGAATTACATGCCGCTAAAAATTATGGTCGTTATTCTGATAAAAACGGAGACTTAAGGGTTAATTTTATTTCTAACAATGATATTACCGGCGGCAATTCAGGGTCTCCTGTGATAAATGCTTGGGGAGAAATTGTTGGAACTGCTTTTGATGGAAATTGGGAGGCGATGAGTGGTGATATTGCTTTTGAAAAGGAAGTACAAAGAACTATATCGGTAGATATAAGATATGTTTTGTTTATCATTGATAAGTTTGCAGGCGCAACACATTTAATTAATGAAATGACAATTGCGCCACAACGGGAAAGAAAATAATGGAAATAGTAATGATACAAAAGAAGGGGTGTATGCCTTGCAAAAATTTTGCTCCAACAATAAAAAAATATGCTGAAGACAAAAAAATTGGATTTAAGAGTGTCCAGATGGAAGATATGCCAGAGAATATTCGCCCACCATTCTATCCTTATTTTTATTTAAGAAAAAACAACCAAATTATTGACAAGTGGGGTGGAGTCAACGAAAGAAAAATGGAAGCAGTCATCAAAAGGAACCTTAAAAAAACTAACCTATAATCAAATTTTATATTGAGAAAGGAGGCTTAAAAATTACCAAAAAGGTCAATACGCCCTTTCGTTTTTGCCCTGCATATAATTAATAAATGATTGATTTAACACCTTTACGCCGCCTGGGGTTGGATATTTTCCAGTGAAATACCAATCTCCCAAATGATTCGGGCAAGACAAATGTAGGTTAGAAATAGATTGATAAATAATCTCTACCTTAGCATTTACTTCTTCAGGAGTCAATAATTCTGCTATTTTCCTCGAAATTTCCTTTGCTGTAAAACGGTTGTAAATTTCTTGAACATAGTTTTGCATATCTTCTTTCGGTAACGCTTGTTGTTCTTTACATTTTTTATATATCTCTAGTAATAAGCCATCCTCTTCTCTCTCTTTTAACAGCTCAATAGCTGCCTGAAAGGCAATAAAATCTGATAATTTTGCCATATCAATACCATAGCAATCTGGATACCTAATCTGCGGGGCAGATGAGACAATAATAATCTTCTTAGGATTTAATCTATCCAAAATTCTAATAATTGATTGCTTTAACGTAGTTCCTCTAACAATACTATCATCAATCATAACTAAATTATCAGTTTCCTTTACTTGTCCATAAGTTACATCATAAACATGTGCAACTAAATCATCTCTAGCGCTGTCAGATGTAATAAACGTTCTGAGCTTTGCGTCTTTAATTGCAATCTTTTCTGCCCTTGTAGAAATCCCCATAATTGCTGCTATTTCATCTTTGTTAGGGTTGTCTCCTAGTTGTTCAATTTTTTTTGTTTTTATTTCATTTAAATATTTATTACAACTTTTTAAAAGGCCAAAATAACTAACCTCAGCTGTATTTGGAATATATGAAAATACTGTGTTTTTCACATCGTTATTTATTGCTTCTAAAACTTGGGGAAAGACCTTTTTTCCTAGTTCTAGTCGCTCATTATAAATATCCTTGTCATTTCCTCTACTAAAATAAATTCTTTCAAAAGAACAGGAAGCTCTCTCTAATGGTTTTCGAATTTGTTTTTCTTCTACTAAACCATTTTTTTTGATAATTAATGCGTGTCCTCTTGTTATTTCTTTTACTTTATTTGCATTAACATTAAACGCTGTCTGTATCACTGGTCGTTCAGACGCAACAACCACCACCTCATCATCTTTATAATAAAATGCGGGGCGAATCCCATTTGGATCTCTAAGCGCAAAGGAATCGCCGTGGCCAAGAAGCCCACATATTACATAGCCTCCATCCCAATATTTTGCTGATTGTTGCAAAATAGCTGGTAAATTCATTTCCTTTTCGATTACATTAGTAATCTCTTTCTTAGAAAGATTGTTTTTATGTTTATAATAAATAGAATCATTTTCTTCATCTAAAAAATGACCTATCTTCTCTAAAATTGTAACTGTATCAGTAGCTGCCTTAGGGTGTTGGCCGAGATCTATCAACTGCTGAAAAAGCTCGTCGACATTTGTCATATTAAAATTGCCCGCAAGCGCTAAGTTTCTAGTTTTCCAATTATTTTGACGTAAAAAAGGATGGCACTGCTCTATAGTGTTTCCGCCAAAAGTCCCGTATCTTAAATGTCCTAAAAACAATTCGCCAGTAAAAGGAAGGTTTTCCTTCATCCAAGTTGGGTTTTGTAGTTTTTCAGGCTCATGCTTTTGCAGTTCAACAAATCTTGTGTTAATATGGTGAAAAAGATCTTGCAATGGGTTTGGCGCAATAGACCTTTTCCTACTTATATATCTTTTTCCAACAGGCACATCTAACTTAACATTGGCTAGCCCCACGCCATCTTGGCCTCTATTATGCTGCTTTTCCATTAACAAATACATTTTGTTTAATGCATAAAAAGACGTGCCATATTTTTTATAATAAAATTCAATCGGTTTTAGCAGTCTTAATAATGCTATTCCACATTCATGCTTAATTAATTCACTCATTATATTCGGGTTTCAAAACACAAAAATAGTTTTTATTATGTGATAATTTTTGTTAATTCATTAATTCCTGGCTTTGAATAGATTTTACCGTTGATTTCTAAAGTTGGTATAACTCTTTTTCCATTGTTCACCCTATCTATAAAAGCAATGGTTTTTTCATTTTTAACAATAATATAGTCAAGCTCTACGGGTCTTGATTCTAAAAAAAAAATTACCTTAATACAGTCTGAACACCAACCAGCTCCATACACTTTAATCCTCATAGGAATCAAATTTAAAGATTTGTGTCTTTTGGATTATCGTGCACTGATTGCAATGAGAAAGATATGTAAATTGATATTGACTATTGACATCAAAATTTTTAGGGGAAACTCTAAAAAGTTTAGAGCACTCTAGTTCTCCTTCAAGAGAAAATCTCTCGATTCTATATAGCTCCTCTACTTTGTTTATAACAAACCATGAGCTCGCGCCGATCCCTTTAATTAACTGGGCTTTTTTTGATATGTTTTTAGGCGGAATAATCATACTTCAATACTTGTAAAATACGCTTGGAATTTAGTTTTCTTAATCTTAATGCAATTAAAATTATCCACCACATAATAATGGTGATTTGAAATAGATACGTTTCTTTTTGGGGATGGAGATATGCAAAATGGATATTTAAACCTTAACCTTTTAATAAAAGATGGGCTTGCAGATTGAGCAACACTAGAAACAAAACGAGAGCAATTTGTTCCATTTAATACAAAAGGACCATATGGTATCATTCCTTTTAACTGGATTTGTTTGGCCTTAATAAATGCTTTTTGGAAGTTTACTTCTTTCATTAATGCGGCATACATCTTGCCTTCGCCATGTGTTGCTTTTATATTAGATATTGTCAACAAGAGCTCTTCAATGTTTAATATTTTTCCGTCTTTAATTTTTACATCTATCAACTTTAGGTCTCCATCTGTTTCTATATCTCTAGCCCTGCCAAAACCAAGGGGGGTGTGGTATCTTCCAAAGTCAAAATAATACGCCTTGCAGGATTGAGAGTTTATCAAAACAATAGCTGAATGGCCAACCCTGTATTTCCCTTTTTTTGACAAAAACTTATCATACCACGCTCCTGAAGCAGTTACCATGCCCTCTGGCCAAGCTAAAGTAATGATAAAATCATTTTGCATAAGTGTAAATATATAAATTATATTTTTTTTATGTGTTCTTGGTGCTCTTCAGTAAATCTTTCTAATATCCCAAAAAATCTCGTCACATCGTCAAGCGAATTCTCCCCATTAACAATAACCAACCTAATAAATCTGTTTTTTTTAAAAGTGCCATAACCTACCATTAAACTATTCATTTCAAATAATTTAGTGCACAAATCTTCTGGATCAAAATTTTTATAATTAAAACAAATAGACAACGAGTCGTCAAAACTATAGAGTGAATAATCTTGATTACTTATAATGTATTTTCGTGCCGCATTAGCTAGTTGAAATTGTTCCTCAACAATACTTGCAATGCCTTTTAATCCTATTGCTTTCCACATTGTCCAAAATTTTAGTGCATTATTTCTTCTACCGCACTCAAAGGACGTTTGACCTAAGTTAAATTCGTTGCCGTGAGTCTGATATAAATAATTGGCCTTGCTATTAAAAGAGTTATATAAATCTTGCTTATCTTTAACTACTAGAATAGATGTGCTTAATGGGGCACCTAGTGTTTTATGAGCGTTGAAGCAAAATGAGTCTGTCAAGTTAACCCCTTTAACTAATCTTTTATATTTATCTGAAAAAATAACTGACCCGCCAAAAGCTCCGTCTAAATGCAGCCACATGTTATTTTTTTTGCAACATTTAGAGAGCTCGTTAACATTGTCAAATGCGCACAACACTGTAGTGCCTGCTGTAGCGTTTAAATAAAATGGTGTAAATCCATTTTTTAGGTCTTTTTCTACTTGCTTTTCAAACTCCATAACGCTAATTCTGCCGTATAAATCAGACTTTATATATCTAACATTACTTTTTCCTAAGCCAATAAAAGAAGCGTTCTTAGAAACTGAATAATGTGCGTTTTCTGAAGTATAAGCAACTAATTTTCGGGTAATTCCTTTTTGTTGTATTTCCAAATTAACTTTGTCTCTAGCCATGACTAAAGACATAAAGTTACTCATGCTACCTCCTGTAGGAAAGGTTCCTCCAGGATTTTTATTGTACCCAATTAATTTATATACTTGGCATAATATTTCTTTTTCAACAGACACCTGGGGCCCGGCAATCTTATATGTAGCCATACTATTATTTAGAATAGCGGCCAGCAAATCACCTAAAACAGCCTTGCTGTGCCTACCACCAAACAATTGGTTAAAAAATAATTTCGATGATGATTTAGGGGTGTTTAAAATTAATTGCTTTAAAGCCTCTTTAAATTTGTCTTTGGAAAGTCCATTGTTTTCCAATTTTATATCAAGCAATTGTTGGACATTATTTGGCTCTATATATTCTGTTACTGGTTTTAGACGCTCCTCTTCTAAAAAAACATCCACCAACTCATTAAAAAGAAGTAAGTCTTCTTTAATATTATTTGACATTTTATTACTAAACAATTAAAAGCAAAATTAGAAAAATAGTTCGCTTTATTAATTTATAATTCTAACAAATCACTTTATTTATCTAATTAAGCATCAGCAAAAACTAATAGTTAGTTTGTTTTGTACTTTTGTATTATGAATTGTCCTCGTTTATTATGCCTCCTAATAACAGTTATAGCTTACATATTTCCGTTAAGCGGCCAAATTGTTATAAACGAGTATACCGCTGCGAATTATGATAGCCACGACGACAATTATGGTGAAGATGAAGATTGGATAGGGCTATATAACACTAGCTCAAGCGGTATCGATATTAATGGTTGGTTTCTAACTGATCGTCCAACAAACCCAACAAAATGGACGGTTCCTAATTCTTTTATTGTTCCTGCTAATGGTTTTGCAATAATATATTGTTATGGTGGAAACGAGCTTGTGGGTGGGACGGTACACACTATAAAACCAAAAGCGAATTGCCTGCGGGGACATATGTTTATCAAATATATTTCCAAGATCATGAGGGATGGAAACACCAAGAAACATCTAAACTTCTTATTATCCGCTAAAAATTAAGATTTTTTATTCTCCGTCTGTAATTGTCTATCTTAAATGCAAAAACTATATTTGCGTAAATTATATTTTTTAATATTATGAGTAAGTTTAAAGAATACGAAAAGCTTGACCTGCCCAACATACACAAAGAGGTTTTAGAGGACTGGAAAACATCTGATGTTTTCAAAAAAAGTATTACAGCAAAAAAAACCAAGCCAACATTTACCTTTTATGAAGGCCCTCCTTCAGCAAATGGACTGCCTGGAATTCATCATGTAATTGCTCGTACTATAAAAGACCTTTTTTGTAGATACAAAACCCTTAAAGGATTCCAAGTTTCAAGAAAAGCTGGGTGGGACACTCATGGCTTGCCAGTAGAGCTAAGCGTAGAAAAAGAACTAGGCATCACTAAAGAAGATATTGGGACTAAAATATCTATAGAAGAATATAATAATGCCTGCCGCACTAATGTAATGAAATACAAGGGCACGTGGGAGTCTATTACTGAAAAGATGGGATACTGGGTTGATATGAAGAATCCTTATATAACTTATGACAACAAATACATTGAAAGCGTTTGGTGGCTTCTCTCAAAAATGTACAGAAAAAAGCTGCTTTATAAGGGGCATGCTATTCAGCCGTTTTCTCCAAAAGCAGGAACAGGTCTAAGTACTCACGAGCTAAACCAACCAGGTTGTTATCGCGATGTAAAAGACACTTCGTTAATTGCTCAATTCAAAATAAAACATACAGCAGAGTCTAATTTGCTATTTGAAAAAACCCCTAACAACATTTATTTTCTAGCCTGGACCACAACACCTTGGACTTTGCCGTCAAACACAGCTTTAGCAGTAGGAAAAAAAATTAACTACATGCTAATTGAAACAATAAATCAATATACAGGTCAGCTCATATCAGTGGTTATGGCAAAAGACTTAATCGGCAAGTACTTCAAAGCTGAAAATTCAAATATTAAATTTAGTGATTATAAAACTGGAAGTAAAGACCTTCCTTTTAAAATTGTGTCAGGGTATCTTGGTGCAGATTTTCACAATATCATATATGAACAACTATTACCATATGCGCAGCCTGAACGTGGTGATGCATTTAAGGTTTTAATGGGTGATTTTGTAACTACCGAAGATGGCACCGGAATTGTCCATATCGCACCAAGTTTTGGTGCGGACGACAACAAATTGGCAAAAAAAAATGGGATTGGCAGCCTGACTCTAGTAAATAAACAAGGAAAGTTTATTGATATCGTTACTGATTTTGCAGGAATGTATGTAAAAGAAGAGTTTTATATGCAGGGAGAGTCAAAGCCAAAACTATCTGTTGATATACAAATTGCTATAAAGTTAAAGGGTGAAAATCTTTGTTTTCACTCCGAAAAGTATAACCATTCTTATCCTCATTGCTGGAGAACAGACAAGCCTATTTTATATTACCCTATTGATAGTTGGTTTATTAAAACTACGGAGTTGAAAAATCGAATGATTGAGTTAAATAATACAATTAATTGGCAACCAAAATCAACAGGAGAAGGGCGGTTCGGAAAGTGGCTGGAAAACTTAGTAGACTGGAATTTATCTCGTTCAAGATTTTGGGGGATTCCTATTCCTATATGGAGAACTGAAGATGGAAAAGAAGAAATCTGTATTGAATCTGTCGAACAATTAAAAGCCGAAATTAACAAGTCTATTCAATCAGGATTGATGACCCGCAATCCATTAAAAGATTTTGAACCTGGCGATATGTCAGAAAAAAATTACGACACTTTTGATCTTCACAGGCCTTATGTCGACAACATTATCCTAACTTCTAAAAGCGGCGCTGCTATGAAAAGAGAGCTAGATTTAATCGATGTATGGTTTGACTCTGGAGCTATGCCTTATGCTCAATTACACTATCCTTTTGAAAATAAAGCATTGTTTGAAAAAAATTTTCCGGCCGATTTTATTGCTGAAGGGGTAGACCAAACAAGAGGGTGGTTCTTTACTCTACACGCAATATCAACAATGCTATTCGACTCAGTTGCATATAAAAATGTGCTTTCTAATGGTTTGGTCTTAGATAAAAATGGAAATAAAATGTCCAAAAGACTGGGTAATGCTGTTGATCCATTTGTTACAATTGATAAATATGGTGCAGACGCGACCAGATGGTACATGCTAACAAATGCTCAGCCTTGGGACAATCTAAAATTTGACGAAGGAGGCGTTGTTGAGGCGCAACGAAAGTTCTTTGGAACCCTTTACAATGCGTATGCTTTTTTTGCTCTTTATGCAAATATAGACGGGTTCAGTTATTGCGGAAAAACCATTGAAACAAAAAACAGGACAAAGCTAGACAGGTGGATTTTATCTGAACTACACTCTTTGATAAAAAATGTAGACAATGGTTATGCGGCATATGAGCCCACTACCGCAGCTCGTTTGATCCAAAATTTTGTTATAGACAAGTTGAGCAATTGGTATATTAGGCTCAGTAGAAGAAGGTTTTGGAAAGATAATTTTGGAAGCGAAAAAATTGCAGCATACCAAACTCTATATGAATGCCTTGAAACTATTTCAATTATATCTGCTCCGATTGCCCCATTCTTTATGGATAGGCTTTTTAAAGATTTAAATGGTGATGACTTGCAATCTTCCGTGCATTTATCCAAATTTCCAGAATACAGCGATTCGATTATTGATTATAATCTAGAAAAAACCATGACCTTAGCACAAAACATAACTTCATTAGGTTTGTCTTTACGAAAAAAAGAGGGTTTACGAGTAAGACAGCCGCTTAAAAAAATTATGATACCTGCTCTTAATAATAACAATTTAGATGTTGAGAGCATCTCTGAAATTATTAAACAGGAGTTAAACATTAAAGAAATTGATTTTTTAGTTGAAAACGATTTGTTTTTCAAAAAACAAATAAAACCTAACTTTAAAACCTTAGGCCCAAAATTTGGAAAAAACATGGGATTAATCACGAGTACAATCAAAAGTTTTTCTACAAATGACATTAAAAAAATTGAAGCTAACGGTCGTTATAAAATTAATGAAGATATAACGATTGAGCTAAGTGATGTTGAGATTACCTCCGCTGGAGTTGCTGGCTTTAGTGTTGCCACAAACAACGGGATAACAGTTGCACTAGACATTACTCTATCAGAGGAATTAAAAGAAGAGGGGTTGGCCAGGGAGTTTGTCAATAGGATTCAGAGGCTGAGAAAAGAAAATGGGTTAAAGGTTACTGACACTATAAAAATTTTAATTAAAAAAAACGACGCTATTACAAGTGCAATTAAAAATAATTTGGCTTATATTTGTGAGGAAACTTTGGCATCTGATATTAAATACGTAGACAATGTTTCTAAAAACGTAATAAAAATTCAATTAATTAATAATATATCACTAATTATTGCTTTGGTAAAAAATTAAATCTATGGGTGAAAAAACAGCATATTCAGCAAAAGAACTAAAAGAGTTCAAAGAGATAATTCTTGAAAAAATTGACAGGGCGCAAGAAGATCTGACCATACTTAGGGCTGCTACAGCCAACGACTCTGACAACGGAACAGAAGATACCTCTCCATCTTTTAAAGCGTTTGAAGAGGGGTCTACAACTCTTTCAAAAGAAGAAAATGTCAAGCTAGCAGAAAGGCAGGCAAAATTTATTCGAAGTCTTCAAAATGCTTTAACCAGAATTGAAAATAACACTTACGGCATTTGTCGTAATACTGGTAAATTAATTTCTAAAGAGCGGCTAAGACTTGTGCCACATGCAACGTTAAGTATCGAGGCAAAAAAAGCTCAATAGGTGTTTTGAAAAAAATATTCATAACAACCTTAATTGTAGTCCTTGCGGACCAAATTCTTAAAATTTGGATAAAAACCCATATGGTTTTGGGACAAAATTTTGAAATATTTAACTGGTTTATTATTCATTTTACTGAAAATAATGGCATGGCATTCGGCATAGAGTTTGGCGGAGCAACAGGTAAAATAATTTTAACTCTTTTTAGAATAGCGATTGTTATAGCAGGTGTTTTTTATATCAAAACAATTATAAAAAACACTTTCCCAAATGGCGCTCTAATTGCTCTTGGATTAATAATAGGAGGGGCAATTGGAAACATAATAGACAGTTGTTTTTATGGTCTTATTTTTGAAGATAGCTATGCTAATGTTGCGTCTATTTTTCCTGAATCTGGAGGCTACGCAGGGCTGTTCAGCGGCAAGGTGGTAGATATGTTTTACCTGCCTATAATAAATACCTCTTTGCCTGATTGGCTGCCGATTTTTGGCGGTGATCAATTTGTTTTTTTTAAGCCGGTTTTTAATATCGCTGACGCTGGAATTTCGGTAGGAGTTTTTATGCTTTTACTTTTATACCGCAACAACTTTAACTAGATTTTTTTAAAGCCTATTTCTTTGTATGTCGCCATAAATTGTTCCGTGGGGACCAGTTTTGTTGGAATATTTTTTAAAATATCTATAATATAAACATCGTAATATTGATAATGTTTTAAACTGTATTAAGCTTTTCAATGGAGGTGTAATTACGCCCCATTCTTTAGGGAATGACAGGTTATGCCTCTCTAAAAAAGGGGCAAAAACATAGATCGCTTGTTCTTTTATTTCTTCTGTATAATACTCAAGAATATTTGTGCCCTTTCCTGACGTTTTGTTTGCAATAGGCAGGGGTCTTGGGCTTGCAACACCTAGCTTTTTCAAGGTCGAAAAAAAATCGTCAGCTATACTTTCATAATTAATTACATGATCGCAATGATGAATAGTTAAGCTTGCAAAATTATCATATGGTTTGTTAAAAAACTTGCGAAAATACTGCTGAAATGTTGCTTTTTCACATTGTATAAAATTAAATATCTGTCTGTCTTGCTTTGTAATATGCCCCCCGTTTTCGACAAATAGATCTTTGTTAGTAAAATTACCTTTAGCGTTTACTTTCATCTTTTCATAAAGGCTAATTACAATATCCATAGGGTTTCTTAAAACAGCAAAAACAAAATATTTGCGCTCTTCTTGCTTGGCAATCTTCTTAAAGTCATAATACAACGAGTGTTTTCGTAAAACAGCCTCACCCCCATATTGCAAGTATAATTCTTTTGAAATGGCAGAAGATGCTGAAAATGGAAGTCCAATAAATACAAATTTATACTTATGACTAATTATCATTTTACAGTAAGTTGTGTGAAATTAAATATTCTGCAATCTGAATTGTATTTGTCGCAGCCCCTTTTCTTAAATTGTCCGCAACAACCCACATGTTTAGCGTCTTTGGCTGTGTAAAATCTTTTCTGATTCTACCAACATAAACGAGGTCTTTTTTATGACAGCAAATCGGCATCGGATACTCGTTCTTGCTTGGCCTGTCTAGAAGTTCTAAGCCTGGCATTTGATTAAGCGCGTGCCTAACTTCAATTATATCAAACTCTTTTTCAAAGGTCACATTAATGCTTTCTGAGTGTCCTCGAATTAAAGGCACCCTAACGGCAGTAGCGACTACATCTATCTTTGCACATAATATTTTCTTTGTTTCATTAGTAAGCTTCATTTCTTCTTTAGTATATCCATTTTCCGTAAAGTCATCACAATGAGGCAAAACATTATCAAAAATTTGATGCGAATAAGCTGGTGCACATTTTATGTTTTTTGTTTCATTATTTAATTGCTCAACGGCCTTTTTTCCCGTGCCACTAACTGCTTGATATGTTGAAATAACAGCTCTTTTTACAATAAACTTTTTATGCAGAGAAGCCAGCGCTATTACCAGTTGAATAGTTGAGCAATTCGGATTTGAAATTATCATGTCATCTTGACTAAGCTCTTGCCCATTAACTTCTGGCACAATTAGTTTGTGATTTTCACTCATTCTCCAAAAAGAAGAGTTATCAATTACTTTTATTCCTTTTGCTGACAATTTTGGGGCCCAAACTTTTGAAACATCTGCTCCTGCTGAAAAAAGAGCTAAGTCTATCTCACGATATAACAATTCTTCTAATGAAATAATTTTATATGACTGTTTTTTAAACTTTATCGTTTGACCACAAGATCTTTGCGATGCAACAGGAACTAGTTCTGTTAAAAAAAAATCTCTTTCTTCAAGAACATCTAGCATCTCTCTGCCAACCAGACCCGTAACACCTATAATTGCTAATTTCATAATCTAATAATCTCCAAGGCTCAAAAATACTATATTTACACGCTATAATAAAACAGATGTTGATTTTTATGTTTTGACTGTTATTTTTATTGCAATTACAACAGATATTGAAAGGTGGCTACAGAAAAAAATTTAATTCGAAAAATTAGTGATTTACCAAATAAAACCGGTGTATATCAATACTATGACAAAAACAAAAACTGTATCTACATAGGCAAGGCAAAGTCTCTTAAAAAAAGGGTTAACTCTTACTTTACAAAAACCAATTCAAATATAAAAACCCGCGCTCTAATTCGCAAGATAAAAAGTGTTGATTGTGTTGTTGTAGAAACAGAGATGGACGCTTTATTGTTAGAAAACAACCTTATAAAAAAATATCAGCCCAAATATAATGTTCTACTAAAAGATGGGAAGACTTATCCGTGGATATGTATTAGTAAAGAGCCAATACCAAAAATATTTCAAACAAGAACTATAAACAAACAGAAAGGCGAGTATTTTGGCCCCTATATTTCTACTAATATTGTGCGAACGCTGCTAGGGGTTTTTTCAGACTTATTTTATAGTCATGGATGGACGCCTGTTACTTATTTAAACAGAATTGTTAAAAACGACCAGGAACTGCAAAGCTATCTGTCTATAATTAAAGATGTTCGCAAAATATTAAAAGGCAATTTGCCTTTGCTTATTAAGGAATTAAAAAAAGAAATGATTGCAAGTGCAGACAATATGGATTTTGAAAACGCCGAGATAATTAAACAAAAAATTAATCTATTAAAAAAACACCAGTCAAAATCTATAATTGTTAATCCTAAAATAAATGATATAGATGTTTTTACAATTGTTTCTGAAGGGAATATTGCTTTTATCAACTTTCTAAAAATCAATAACGGAGCTGTTGTGCAGGCCTACAATGGGGAGTTACAAAAAAAACTTGATGAGTCTGATGAAGATTTGTTAACATATTCTATAATTAATTTAAGACATCGTTTTGAAAGCACCTCAAAAGAGGTTTGTTGTTCACATTTTTTAAAGGATTCGTATAAGAATTTTATGGTTTCAACACCTAAAATAGGTGACAAAAAAAAACTAGTTGACTTAAGTTTAAAAAATGCAAAACATGCGCTTTTAAACAAGAAAAAAGAAAAAACAAAAGATATAGATCGAAAAAACAATACCCAAATTTTAAAACAACTACAAATAGACCTGCGTTTAAAGACACCGCCAAGACACATTGAGTGTTTTGACAATTCAAATCTGCAAGGGTCAAACGCTGTGGCTGCCTGCGTAGTATTTAAAAATGCGAGACCAAGTAAAAGTGATTATCGACATTTTAATATTAATTCCGTAACAGGGCCGAATGATTATGCAAGTATGGAAGAGGTTGTATACAGAAGGTATCGCCGTTTGAAAATCGACAAACAGGATCTTCCAGATCTAATTATAATTGACGGTGGAATTGGCCAGTTAAACTCTGCTATTAAAAGTCTTGAGAAATTAAAACTAAAAAATAAAATTGATGTCATTAGTATCGCCAAAAGACTAGAGTTAATCTATTCACAAAAAGAAAGCGGGCCGCTTTTTCTAGACAAACGATCGCAAAGCTTAAAACTAATACAGCGCCTTAGAAATGAAGCGCACAGGTTTAGTCTTAAGCACCACAGAAATAAAAGAAGTAAACGCGCCTTAGAAAACTCGCTAGAAAAAATTAATGGCATCGGCAAAAAAAGCGTACAGTTATTGCTGTCACATTTTGGGTCGACAGAAAAAGTAATGGCAGCAAAAAAAACAGAAATAATCAAGTTAGTAGGAAAAAGCAAGGCAGATAAAATTCTTAAATAACAATCTTTTTATGTTACCCTTTTCCCTCTGTTTTTCCCTTGTATTTGGTAATACCTCCTGCTAAATTAATCGGAGCCTCAAACGCCAGCACTTTTAATTGTGCCTGGACCTGGGCAGACCTTACCCCAGATTTACATTGAATAATTATAGGCTTACATTTTTCTTTTTCTAATTCTGCAACTTTAACAAAAAAATCAGATAGCGGAATTAAGCGGTCAACACCGACAATCCTTTTCTCGATATATTCATGTTGCTCTCTAACATCTATTAGTAAAAAGTCTGCGGCTCCATCTTCTCTCATACATAAAAGATGTTCTAATTCATCAGAGTTTATTTCTTGTTTTGCTAATATTTTTTTGGCGTCATACATAACAATTAATATTCTTTTTTAGGTTTCATTTGAGGGAAAAACAACACATCTTGAATAGAATTTGAATTTGTCATAATCATGCTTAACCTGTCTATGCCTATTCCTAGTCCTGCAGTTGGAGGCATCCCGTGCTCTATAGCGGTCAAAAAATCTTCATCTAAAACCATCGCCTCATCATCACCCTTTTGACCTAATAATTTTTGCTGTTCAAACCTTGCTCTTTGATCAATTGGATCGTTTAACTCTGAAAAGGCATTACATATCTCTTTGCTATTACAAAAGCCCTCAAAACGCTCTGCTAAAGCTTTGTTTTTCCTGTGTTTCTTAGCAAGGGGAGACATTTCCACTGGATAATCTGTAATAAAGGTTGGTTGTATTAATCGTTTTTCACATCTTTCTCCAAAGATCTCATCAATTAGTCGGCCCCGACCCATGCTTTTGTCTACCACAACACCAAGTTTTTTAGCTGTGTTTTTCAGCTCCTTCTCATCCATTTCTGATATATCTATTCCTGTAAAATGAGCAATAGCATCATACATAGTATATCTTTTCCACGGTCTTTTAAAATTAATTAAATTCTCTCCAACCTGTAACTCAGTTGTTCCGTGTAAATCTAACGCTACAGTCTCAACCATCTCTTCTACTAAGTCCATCATCCAAGAATAGTCCTTGTAGGCAACATATAACTCCATTTGTGTAAACTCAGGATTGTGAAACCTGCTCATACCTTCATTTCTAAAATCTTTTGAAAACTCATAAACACCATCAAATCCCCCCACCACCAGTCTTTTCAAATATAGCTCATTAGCAATTCTAAGATATAGCTCTGTATCCAAAGCGTTGTGGTGTGTTTTAAATGGCCGGGCGGCAGCGCCGCCATAAAGAGGTTGTAAGATAGGGGTCTCCACCTCTAAATATCCTTTTTGATTCAAATACGATCGCATTGAATTAGTTAGCTGTGTTCTTTTAATAAACGTGGTTTTTACTTCTGGGTTTACTACTAAATCTACATACCTTTGTCTATATCTTTTCTCTGGGTCAGTAAACGAATCGTGAACGTTTCCATCAGAATCTACTTTTGGCAGGGGTAGTGGGCGTAAGGCTTTTGCAAGAATATCTAGCTTCTTTACTTTTATCGATATTTCACCAACTTTGGTTAAAAAAACTGTGCCCTCTATTCCAATTATATCGCCAATATCTAACAACTTCTTAAACACCGAGTTATACATTTTTTTATCTTCAGTGGGGCATACTTCGTCTCTATTAACATAAATCTGTATTCTTCCCGCGCTATCTTGTATCTCGCCAAAAGCAGCCTTACCCATAATTCTTCTACTCATTAATCGCCCAGCAACAACAACATCTAAAACATTTCCTTCTGAAAAGGATTCCTTTATTTTCTTTGACGTAATATTTACATTAAACATCTTGGCTGGATATGGGTCTATTCCGAGCTCTCTAAGTTTAGCCAAAGAGTCCCTTCTTATCCTCTCCTGTTCTGAAAGTGAACTTTTCATGATTTTATTTTTTACAAATATAGGAAATCTATTATCGTATTATTTCGTATTTTTGACTTCTTTTAACAGGGGGCTTTTAACATCCCCGCTCAAATCATATAATGATGAAAATGAACGACTATATTAATGATTTTACTAATCATTTAAGGGAGGCAATTGAAATTGGTAACAATACAAAACTGGAGGAAAACACAAAAAAAATTAGAACTATTCTTATTTGTGGTTTAGGTGGTAGCGGGATTGGCGGAACAATTGTACGTGACATTATTTCTGCAAAAACAGAAATTCCAATTGCTACCACTAAGGACTATAGTATTCCAAATTTTGTAAATGAGCATACGCTTGTTATTGCAAGTTCTTACTCGGGAAACACGGAAGAAACTCTTTATGCTTTGGAAAAATGCCTTGAAAAAGAAGCAGAAATTGCTATTATCACTTCTGGTGGGAGGTTAAAAACGATTGCTGAAAAAAATAATTACAATAAAATAATTATTCCTGGAAACCATCCACCAAGAGCTATGTTTGGCTATGGATTTACTGAGTTGTTTTTTATACTAAACCATTATGGAATTATTGATGATTCCTTTAAGTCTGATTTTACTAATGCTATTGCGCTGCTTGATGCTGAAAAACGCGACATTCAAAAGCAAGCAATGAATTTGGCAAAAAAAATACACAAAAATACTCCCATTATTTATGTTGCGAATGGATTTGAGGGGGTTGCTATCAGATTTAGGCAGCAAATAAATGAAAATAGTAAAATGCTTTGTTGGCATCATGTTGTTCCCGAAATGAATCACAATGAGCTTTTAGGGTGGAGAACAAATGTAGACGATTTAGCAGTAGTTTATTTCCGCAACAAATCAGATTATGAAAGAAATCAAATTCGCATAGACATTAATAAAAAGGTAATTGGCAATTTCACTGAAAACATTACTGAGGTTTGGAGCAAGGGGGGGTCTGTAATTGAAAATTCTCTCTATCATATTAATTTAGGGGACTGGGTTAGTTGGTATTTATCAGAAATGAATAATGTGGATGCAATTGAAATTGATGTGATTGACTTTCTTAAAAAAGAGTTGTCAAAAGTATAATGAATAAAATAGTAGAGTTTGAAGATCTGGGCCTAATAGAATACAAAAAATGTTGGGATTATCAAGAGCGCATTTTTGCAAAAATTCTGGCTATTAAGTCAACTAATAGAACTAATAACGAGAATCGCTCTACTATAAACCACCTTGTTTTCTGCGAGCACCCTCATGTATATACGCTTGGAAAAAATGGTGATAAAAACAATCTTCTAGTTACTAAAAAAATCCTAAAAAACAGAGGGGCAGCCTTTTATAAAATTAACCGAGGGGGTGATATAACCTATCATGGACCTGGTCAAATCGTTGGGTATCCAATTTTAGATTTAGAAAATTTTTTTACGGATATTCATAAATACCTACGCCTTCTTGAAGAGGCGGTAATTTTAACTTTAAACGATTATGGAATAAATGCTGAGCGTTCTGATGGGGAAACAGGTGTTTGGATTGATGCTGAAACAAAAAAGGCAAGAAAAATTTGTGCCCTGGGAGTTAAAAGCAGCCGGTGGGTAACTATGCATGGCTTTGCATTTAATATTAATTCTGATCTATCTTATTTTGAAAATATTATTCCTTGTGGTATAACAGATAAAAAAGTTACTTCTTTAGAAAAAGAAAAAGGATATAAAATAAATATTGATGAGGTAAAAAATAAACTTAGAGGTTATATTGCTAATTTGTTTCAAATGAAAATAACCTGTCTTGAACAAACTATTTAAGCTTGCTTTATTTATTGTAATTATTGTAAACTTGTTTATAATCTTAAGTGGGAAAAACTGGTTATATAAAGGTATTGCTATTACATATTTAAAAGGATACACCTCCTCGTATATTGATGATTTTATATATTTCCCATTCAACAAAATAGAGGTGGGGGCTCATCAGCCGTGGAAAATTTCAAAAAAATACAATAAAACTAACTTGCCAAAATTTTTACAAAATCTTAATGACTCATTAGAAACAACCGCGCTTATGATAATTATAAATGATAGTATAAGATACGAAAGATATTGGGACGGCTATTCTTCAGACTCTATGTCTAACTCTTTTTCAATGTCCAAAAGTTGGGTGTCAACATTAGTTGGCGTTGCAATTCAAGAGGGGAAAATTAACAGTCTTGATCAAGCGGTGTGTGACTTCTTGCCTGAGTTTTGTAATGGCAAAAACTCGCAAATAACTATAAGGCATCTTTTAACTATGAGCTCTGGGCTTAACTGGAAAGAAGATTACCACAATCCCCTTGGGCAAACAGCTGAAGCATATTATGGTAACAATATAAAAAAGTTGACAATGAGCTTAAAAGCTATTGAAGATCCTGGAAAAATATTTAAATACCACAGTTCTTGTACACAGCTTTTAACATTTGTTTTAGAAAGCGCAACCAAAAAAACCATAAGCAAATACGCTTCTGAAAAGCTATGGGTTCCAATAGGGGCAAAACACCCTGCTCTTTGGAGCACAGACTCTGAAAATGGAGATGAAAAGAGTTTTTGCTGCATTAATTCAAACGCCCGTGATTTTGCGCGACTAGGCAGGCTTTACTTAAGTTTTGGCAGCTGGAATGGCGCACAAATTCTAGACAGTTCATATGTTTTGGCGGCAACTTCAAGCTCAAATCTATTAAACAAAAAAGGGGATAAAAACACTTCTTACGGATATCAGTGGTGGGTTGCAAATTATAAAAAATTAAAAATATATTATGCGCGGGGATTGTGGGGCCAGTATGTGATTTGTATTCCTGCAAAAAACATGATTATTGTTCGGCTTGGAAAAAAAGGCGACGAACTACTCCAAAATGGACATCACAAAGATTTTTATTTATTTGTTGAGGGAGCGCTTAAAATGTATCCTTAATTTAATACAAAACACAAAGCATTTTGTTATTTAAATAATACCGTTTTTGTTCTTTTAAAATATTATCGAAACAACTCTGTTTTGGTGAAATTATAATGCTAGCAAAAATCATAGCTAATTAATACGAGAATAAAGCGTGTAAATTCCGTAAAAAACTCTATTTTTAACAGCATAAAAACTAATACTGCATGCAAAAAAAATTATTAGAATTTAAGAATTTAACTACAGAGTTTCACACAGAAGGGTCTGTTGTAAAAGCTGTTAATAACGTAAGCTTTACCCTTAATAAAGGAGAGACTGTTGGTATTGTTGGAGAGTCAGGCTCTGGCAAATCAGTTACCTCTCTATCGGCAATGCGATTAATACCGAGTCCTCCTGGTGTTATTAGTGGAGGTGAGATTATTTTCCATCAAAAAAATGGGTCAAAAATTGATTTATTGCAAATATCTGAAGAAAAAATGCGAGGCTTTAGGGGTAATGAATTAGCGATGATTTTTCAAGAACCTATGACCTCTTTAAATCCTGTTTTCTCATGTGGAAACCAGGTAATGGAAGCTATTATACTTCATCAAAAACTAAACGTAAACGACGCCAAATTATTAACTCTAGAACTGTTTAAAAAAGTACAACTTCCAGATCCAGAAAGAGTATTCAACACATATCCTCATCAAATTTCTGGGGGGCAAAAACAGCGGGTTATGATTGCTATGGCAATGAGCTGCAAGCCGTCAGTTTTAATTGCAGATGAACCAACAACAGCGCTGGATGTAACGGTACAAAACACCATTTTACAGCTAATGCAAAAATTACAAGCAGAAAACGAAATGGGAATAATGTTTATTACCCACGATTTAGGTGTAATAGCTGAATTAGCAGACAAAGTGGTCGTTATGTACAAAGGGCAAATTGTAGAACAGGGTAATGTTTGGGATATTTTTAGTGCCCCTAAACATCCTTATACAAAAGGGCTTCTTGCTTGCAGACCTCCATTAAACAGGCGGTACACTTTCTTGCCAACCGTTTCTGATTTTATGAAAATCGATGATGAAGGCAATATTATAGATAATGGTATTTCTGTAGCAAGTTTTACAAAAAATCTAGTTGTTTCTGATAACGAAAGAGCCCTTTCGCAGGAGCAGCTTTTTAGCAAAAAGCCCGTATTAAAAATTAATGGCCTTAAAACTTATTTTCCTATAAAAGGAGGGTTTTTTGGTGGAACAACTGGTTATGTTAAGGCTGTTGATGATGTTAGTTTTGACGTCTATCCGGGAGAAACTCTTGGGTTAGTCGGGGAAAGTGGTTGTGGCAAAACTACAATTGGGCGTACAATTATACGACTAGAAGATCCTGTTTCTGGGGAAATGATATACAACGGAAAGGATATTGGCAAAATGAGCACGGAAGAGTTAAGCGTATTTAGAAAGGATGTACAAATTATATTTCAAGATCCATACTCTTCGTTAAACCCAAGGATGACAATTGGCAGTGCAATCATGGAGCCTATGCAGGTACATAATATTTTAGGCAATGACGAAGAGAGAAAAGAGCGTGTAGAAGAGTTACTTAAAAAAGTAAATTTAGACGCAAACCACTTTTACAGATACCCTCATGAATTTTCGGGTGGGCAAAGGCAAAGAATTGGCATTGCAAGGGCTTTGGCTGTTAATCCAAAGTTTATTATTTGTGACGAGTCTGTTTCTGCTTTAGATGTTTCTGTGCAGGCGCAAGTACTTAATTTATTAAATGAATTAAAAAAAGAATTTGAGCTTACTTATATTTTTATTTCTCACGACCTTTCAGTAGTAAAGTATATGAGTGATAGAATGGTTGTAATGCAAGAAGGGAGGGTAGAGGAAATGGGAGATGCCGATCAAATTTATAACAGCCCTAAAACCGATTATACCAAAAAATTAATTAATGCAATCCCTGAAGGAAAACTAGAAGATATCAAGCGGCATTTGAAGCAGAAGGGGTCTTAGTCGTTTTATACAGACATAATTGGGATCTCTCCTGTAACAATTAAACTAGCGTCTGTCGCATTTTTAATTTCTTGAACACTAACTCCTGGGGCCCTTTCTACAAGTTTAAATCCTTTTTTAGTTATCTCTAAAACCGCTAAATTAGTAACTACTTTTTTTACGCATTTTACACCTGTAATAGGTAGGGTGCAAGATTTTAAAATTTTGCTTTGTCCTGCTCGATTAGTATGCATCATTGCAACAATAATATTATCAGCAGACGCTACCAGGTCCATAGCTCCGCCCATACCCTTTACCATTTTTCCAGGAATTTTCCAATTAGCAATATCCCCAGATTCTGACACCTCCATCGCTCCTAAAACTGTAAGCTGAACATGTTTTCCCCTAATCATAGCAAAAGATGTGGCCGAGTCAAAAAGTGCTGCCCCTAGAGTTGTGGTAATTGTTTGTTTGCCCGCGTTAATCATGTCTGCATCTTCTTCTCCTTCAAAAGGAAACGGCCCCATGCCTAACACTCCGTTTTCTGATTGAAACTCAACCTCTATGCCTTTGGGAATATAGTTGGCTACCAAAGTTGGAATGCCGATACCAAGATTTACATAGGTGTTGTTCTGTAGCTCTTGTGCTATTCTCTGCGCTATTTGATTTTTGCCTAAGGCCATTTTATTTTTCTCTAATTGTTCGCTGCTCTATTCTTTTTTCATAATTTTTTCCTTGAATAATTCTTTGCACAAAAATTCCTGGGGTATGAATATAGTTGGGGTCTAAAGCTCCTACAGGAACTAGCTCTTCTACTTCCGCAACCGTAATTTTTCCAGCCATTGCCATAACAGGGTTAAAATTTCTAGCTGTTCCTTTAAAAATTAAATTCCCAGCGGCGTCTCCCTTCCACGCTTTGACAAATGCAAAATCTGCCATTAATGCTCTCTCTAAAATATGTGGCCTCCCATTATATTCTCTAACCTCTTTGCCATTAGCAACTTCAGTGCCAAAACCAGCCGGAGTATAAAATGCGGGTATACCCGCTCCTCCTGCTCTACAACGCTCAGCTAAAGAGCCTTGTGGTATTAGGTCGACCTCCAGCTCGCCTGCAAGCATCTGCCTTTCAAACTCTGCATTTTCACCAACATAGGAAGATATCATTTTTTTTATTTGTTTTCTTTTTAATAAAAGTCCAAGTCCAAAATCATCAACACCTGCATTATTAGAAATACAGATAAGATCAAATATTTCCTTTTTGGATAATGCCAAAATACTATTCTCCGGAATACCCGCAAGGCCAAATCCTCCAAACATTAAGGTCATGTTACTTTCTACTCCAGATAACGCGGCATCCATATTTTTTTGTACTTTATTTATCATATTCTGTTATTCAAATTCATTATTTTCTTCTGTTTGTATATGATGACTACAATCTAATTTTTGATCTATATATCTTGGTATATCAAAATCAATAGGAAAAACACCTGTGTTTATTGTATCAGCATATACTCTTTGCATGTATTCAGCAAAAACAGGAAGCGCCATATTTGCGCCCTGCCCATATAGAATATCCCTAAAATGAACCGATCTGTCTTCACAGCCACTCCAGACTCCTGTCACTAAATTGGGGGTAATGCCCATAAAATATCCATCTGAATGATTTTGTGTGGTTCCTGTTTTTCCCCCCATCTGATTTGTAAAACCATATTTATATCTTAACCTCACTCCAGTGCCTAGAGTTTTATTTGTGGTGACGTTATGAACACCGTCAACAACTCCTTGAAGCATTCTCACCATTATATTTGCTGTTTCTTTGCTCATTGCCTCCTGTGTTTTAGGTGTAACTGTTTCTAAAACAATTCCATTTCTGTCCTCTATTCTTGTTATAAAAACCGGCTCTATCCAAATACCCCTGTTTACAAATGTGGAATAAGCCCCCACCATTTCATATACTGACAAATCAAACGTTCCCAAACAAAGTGATGGAACGGCTAAAATTTCAGATTGAATTCCTATTTTTTTAGCTAAATCAACGACAGAATGTGGCCCTAATTGCTTCATAATATAAGCTGTTATTGTGTTAATAGAATTGGCCATACCAAATTTCAGCGTTATAGGTAAATTATCAAAATCATTACCCGAGTTTTTTGGAACCCAATCTTTTTCTAGCCTCCATCTTGCCTTGTCAAAAACAACTGGAATATTTGGCACTTCATAACATGGTGAGTACCCCTCTTGAATAGCCAACGAATATAAGAATGGTTTAAATGTGGAACCAACTTGACGTCTACCTTGGGTAACATGGTCATACTTAAAATATTTATAGTTTATTCCCCCAACATAAGCCTTTACATGACCGGTGGTGGGGTTCATACTCATCATTCCTGAGTGAATAAAAAACTTATTATACTTTATAGAGTCTATAGGAGACAAAACAGTATCGATCTCCCCATTCCATGAAAAAAGGGTCATGGGTGTTTTTCTGTTAAACACTCGTTTTATCTCTTTTTTTGATGCGCCTGAATTTTTTAATTTTCGATAGCGCTCTGATCTTCGCATAGAATGATCAAGTATTACATCTATTAAACTATCAGTAAACTCTTCGGGAAAAGGAGCGTTAGTATACCCGCGCCAATGTCTATAAAAATCTTGTTGTAATGTTGATATGTGTGTTCGCATCGCCTCTTCCGCAAAACCTTGTAGTCTAGAGTTTATTGTTGTGTAAACCTTAAGCCCGTCAGTATAAATATTGTAATTTGTGCCGTCTATTTTTTTGTTTTTAGAACACCATTTTTTCAACTCTGCCCTGAGGTGTTCTCTAAAATAAGGGGCTGGGCCATCGTTGTGGCTAGCCTGCTTAAAATCTAATTTTATTGGCTCCTTTTTTAATCTCTGAAAAAGAGTGTCTGAAATAAATCCGTACCGATTCATTTGAAACAAAACAACGTTTCTTCTTTGCTCAGTAAGTTTCATCCGTCTGTTTGGGTTGTATAGGGCTGGATTCTTTAACATCCCCACCAACATTGCAGACTCTTCTAGTTTTAAATCAATAGGTTTTTTATTAAAATAAATATTTGCCGCTGAATTTATTCCAACAGCATTATTTACCCAATCAAATTTATTTAAATACATACTTAATATTTCATTTTTTGTGTAACGCCTTTCCAGTTGAGCAGCAATAACCCACTCCTTGAGTTTTTGCATTATCCTACCCACTCCAGAGCTTGGTTTTTCCGTAAACAACATTTTAGCTAGCTGTTGAGTAATTGTGCTGCCTCCTCCAGTGCTATTTTTGCCTATTGCCACACCTAAAAAAGCTCTTATTAAGGCTCTTGCGTCAACACCTGAATGATTTCTGAACCTAATATCTTCGGTTGCTATTAAAGCATTTATCAGTTCCTGTGGTAGGTCGCTATATCTGGCTTTTGTGCGGTTCTCAAAAAAATATTTGCCTAACACAACTCCATCTTCAGAAATAATTTCTGTTGCCAAATTAGTTTGAGGGTTTTCTAATTGAGAAAAAGTTGGTAAGTCTCCGAAAACTCCAAATGAAGTTAGTAAAACCAACAAAAAAAGTGCAAAAAAGGGGCTTAAAATGACTCCCCATAAAAAAACTTTTTTTAACCTGCTCATTGCTCTGAAACTATTAATCCAACATCCAAAATTTGTTGTAAAACCTCTATCTTTTCTTTTTCTCCATATCGCATTGCTTGCTCTATTTTAACACTATATGTTCCCTCTTTAGAAAAACTCCTTCTTTTGGCAATAAAATACTCAACCTCTCTAATATTACTAACCCCTTTCCCTAACCACTTTCCACTTTTTGTTGCTAAATTTATTTCAACAGTATCCTTGTTTTTGTCCTCTAAAAAAACAAACAAATTACGAAATTCATAATCAACTGTATGCCGAATCTTTAGTCTAAAATTATATGTCTTATTTGTATCTGTAATAATGTAGTTAAAAGTTATGGTGCTATCTGTATGCCAACCTTTCTCGTGAAAAGAGTGGTAGTTTTCATGTGTATTCTTTTCACATGCAATAAAAATTATACTCAATAACAGATAACAATAACGCATTTTTTATCTTTTTATAGCTTTATTTAAACTCTTTTTGCTTCTGTTTTTCTTTTTATACCTCTTTTTTTTATCGAATCTAGTGATGTTTTCTTGCCCTACTACATCTTCAAAGCCTATTTCAACTATAGGTTGATCAGATTTAAATTCATCAAAACTTTCTGGAATCTTTCCTTTTTTATTAAGGTATATTAACTCTCGAACACCCTCAACATCTATTTCTATTAATTCAGAAGTTGGGTTTTCTGGATTAAAATAAAACATTGCGTTTTTAAACACATCTAGTTTAATAAATTTTGCGGTTCCTTGTTTGGTTTTTAAACGTATTTTTGAACTAGGGAAGTCTTTTATTGCCTCTACATAAGCGTCAAGCTCAAAATTTAGACAACATTTTAATCTGCCACACTGACCTGATATTTTTTGTGGATTAATTGATAGTTGTTGATATCTCGCAGCCCCAGTAGTTACAGATGGAAACTCTGTCATCCACGTAGAACAACAAAGCTCTCGGCCACAACTTCCAATTCCTCCAATTTTTGCAGCTTCTTGTCTGGGGCCAAATTGACACATTTCAACCCTTACTCCAAACCGCCTTGAGTACTCTCTAATGAGCTCTCTAAAATCTACTCGCTTATCTGCTGTATAAAAAAACGTAGCTTTTGAATTATCTGCCTGAAACTCCACATCTGTCAGCTTCATGTCTAGCTTAAAGTCATCTATTAATCCTTTGGCTTTTTGTAAGACCTTGGGCTCGCTTTCAATGGCTTGCTTCCAGATTTTTTTGTCATTTTCCGTGGCAATTCTGTAAATTTTTTTTAAAGGCTCTTTTTTAATGTCCCTCTTTTTTCTTTTCATTTGAAGCGCCACCAACTCACCAATCATAGTGACTGTTCCTATATCGTGGCCAGAATATTTTCCCTGAACAGCAACGCTGTCTCCATGCTTAATTTTTTCCACATCATAGTTTCTATAAAAGTCTTTTCTGTCTCCTTTAAATTGTACCTCAACCAAATTAGTGTTGTCTGTTTTTGGCCCATCAATTTGATACAGCCAATCAAAAACCGTGCTAACACCACAGCCTCTGTTTTCTGAAACCTCACACGTACTACAGCCTCCTCCTGTTCCGCAACTCATAATATAATTTTATTCAATTGCAAACTTATATTCCTTTTTTAAAAATTTAGCCATTTTTAGCGAAAGATCAAATAGTAAAATTTTAGAATTTGCATTTCTATTAACTGCCTGTATAGCTTTTTCCAGCTCCTCTACAATTACAACACTGTTTTGTCCATTAATAAATGGGGCAAATTTTGATATAAACGCCTGCTCTTTTACATTTTTTTGCTTTAAAAGTGATTTAGACGCAAAATTAAAAATTAAACATTCTCTTATCATTTTTATTGCATAGGATAAAAATAGCTTTTGGTAATTACGGCCCATGACCGAAATATCTTCAAGCCACTTAGAAATGTTTACCACGTCTGATTTATATGTAAGCCTCATCCATAATTTAAAATGGTTAAAAAACGCACCTTCACTCGAATCGACTTGTAATAGCTGTATCATTTTACCTAAATCTGAGTCCGCGATCTGGTGAATAGTTTTTATTTTTTCAGCGCTTACATTGTCTTTTTTAAAAAAGTCTAGCATATCGCTAATAGAAAAATCATTTATTCTAGTGTGTTGTAGTCGGGAATATACTGTTGGTAGCAGCTTGAAAGGGCTTTGTGAAACTAATAAAAAAACTGTTCCTACCGGAGGCTCTTCCAGTATTTTTAGCAGCTTGTTTGATGTTTGTTTATTCATTAACTCTGGCATCCATATTAAAACTATTCTATATGGTGATTCAAAATTTTTTAATGACAACTTTTTGTGCAACAAATTTGCCTCGTCTTTATAAATAGCGCCAGTGTTGCCCGGCTTGTTATCAGCGCTAAAAAAATCGACCCAATCATTTGCGGACAAATAAGGGTTTTTTAATATTGCTTCACGCCACAAAGCCACAAAATCATCACTAACGGCTGTTTTTGCGCTCTTTAATTTCAAAACAGGAAATGTTAAATGTAAATCCGAGTGTGATAGTGAATTGTATTTAATGCACGAATTGCATTTTCCGCAAGAATCTATCGCCCCCCTTTTTTCACAGTTAATATACCTAGCATAAGCAATTGCCAAGGCTAATTTGGCGCTACCACTGCCGCCAGAGAATAATTGTGCATGGCTAATCCGACTTTGCTTTACTGATTTAATTAATTGTTTTTTAATAAGCTGATTGCCTGGAATTTGTTTAAATAACATTTAGAAATTTATTTATGTCAAATGTAACTAAATTGTGGTTATTTTTAGTATTTATTTTATTTTTGCATAATGAATATTATTAACGTCCCCTCTCTAGAAGGAAAACGGGTGCTGATTAGGGTAGATTTTAACGTTCCTTTAGATAGTGATCTCAGAATTTCTGATGATAGCAGAATGATTGCCGCCCTACCAACAATAAAAAAAACTATTAAAAACAATGGGAAGGCAATCATTATGTCACACCTTGGTAGGCCTAAAAATTGTTTTGAAAAAAAATTCTCATTAAAAAACATTGTTAAACACCTGTCTGGGTTATTGCAGACTAACGTTGAGTTTAGCGAATATTGTATTGGACCCAAAGCCTATAAAAGAGTGCAAAACCTAAAAAATGGAGGGGTTTTAGTTTTAGAAAACCTGCGTTTTTATTCTGAAGAAAAAAGTGGAAACGAGCATTTCGCAAAAGAATTAGCTAAACTTGGCGATATTTATATTAATGACGCGTTTGGGACGGCCCACAGGGCTCATGCGTCCACATCTGTTATTGCAAAGTTTTTTCCAAAAAACAAATATCTAGGGTCTTTATTTATGGCCGAAATGCATGCGCTTAACAGAGTGCTCAGCGCCCCAAAAAGACCACTTACAGCAATTATTGGGGGGAGTAAAATTTCAGGAAAAATCAATATTATAAAATCCCTTATTGCTAAGGTTGATGTTCTAATTATTGGCGGGGGCATGGCATATACCTTTGCCAAAGCTCTAGGTGGAAAGGTTGGAAAGTCTTTGGTTGAAGACGAAAAAATAGCTTTAGCAAAAACACTACTTAATGAAGCAAAAAACAACGGTGTCGATTTTTTGTTACCTACAGACTCAATAAATGCCGACCAATTTAGCAATAAGGCTGCAATCAATAATAGCCCTATTTGTTCTATTGATGAAAAATACATGGGGCTTGATATTGGTAATGAATCTATTTTAAAATTTTCTAAAAAAATACTCGCCTCTAAAACAATTATTTGGAATGGGCCGATGGGGGTTTTTGAAATGAGCAATTTTGAATCAGGAACAAAAAAGGTGGCAAGTGCTATTTGTTTGGCAACTCAAAAAGGGGCGTTTTCTTTGGTTGGTGGGGGGGATTCTGTTGCTGCTATAAAAAAGTTTAATCTAGAAGGGTGTGTTTCTTATGTTTCAACAGGGGGCGGGGCTATGCTTGAATATCTTGAGGGGAAAAAACTTCCCGCAATTTCTGCTATTCTAAGTTGATTTTTTCATCTAATACTTTTTTTGCTTTTTCAGTTTCTTCTTGTGTTGCCTCTATAAAAACTTTCTTTTTTTTATTAATCTCAGGAATAATAAGCTCCGTCGCTAATTTAATTGGTTTAAAACAAATGGACGTTTGTTTTGTTTGCTTGTCTATTAAACGATAGTTATTTGCCAATAAAAAGAAGGCGCAACAAACTAAAAGCAACTTTAGCATTCCAAAAATAGCACCTAAAAACCTGCTAATTAGACCAAGTGCTAATAATTTGGTAAGCCTGTTAATAAGCTCTCCAACCGACTTTATAATAATTAAAATGATGATGAAAACAATTAGAAACGCCACTAAGGGTATTGCGTTTTTATAATTATTGAAAACGTCTAAATTAAGATACGGGTGTATAAACTCTGAAAAATGTACCCCTATATAAATAGCTAAAAAGACTGATATTGTGTTTGTTATTTCTTTTATTATACCATTCGAATACCCCTGTATTAGGCCGTACAACAATAAAATAGAAATTACAATATCTAAATAATTCATGGCCATAAAGATATTAAAACTTTACCTTTGCTTTTATGAATAGTCTAGAAAAAAAATGGGCAAATCTTATGTTAAGGCTTGAAAAACAATTTAATGACGAGGTATCTTTAAAGGGGGTTTTATATTTGATAGGAATACAGGAGCTCAATTTTGGCGTTACAGATTTTAGTAGAGAAGAAAAAATAAACGTCTTACATGTAGCAACTTGTAAGTTGCTTAGCAAATATGGTTATTATAAATTTGATCGCGTTGACAAGGATGGATGGCCCCACTACAAAGAGTTAAAAGCTATAAAAAATTTGTCTGAAAAAGAGCAGCAAGATTTAATGAAAAGAGCTATTCTTTCTTATCTTAATTAATTTCAACTATCTGAGTAACCGTTTTCTCTTTTAACAGCCTAATAACATTGGTTCCTGTATAAGTGTTATTTCCTTCTTGTTTTTGCACATCAACCTGTAGTATCGCTTCCAGAGGATATGTAAACTCAGCCCTTCCGTTTGCATCTGTTATGTCTTTTTTTCGTAGTTCCGAAATAGGGTTTTGTCCCTGTGAGCTTACCGCTCCGTCTTGATGTAAAACAACTTTTGCGCCCGCAACATTGTTTCCCTCAACATCTTTTACTATAATTATGCCTATCGTGTCTTTAGCCTTTTGACACGACATAAGGGGTGTAAAAAAAACTGCGGCCAATACACCTAATATTACTGTTTTAAAAATTTTATTTAACATAATTATTGTTTCTTTGTGTTTGATTTAACAAAGATATAAATTTATTGCAATGTTAAAAAAGGTTAGGTTGTTATTAAAAGAGGTTGAAAGTTTTAACCCTTGCTCTAAAAAAGAACTAGAAGATTTTCGGTTAAGATTACTTGGTAAAAAGGGTGAGTTAAACAAGCTCTTTGCTGATTTTAAAAATGTTCCAAATGACAACAAAAAAGAGTTTGGGGTCTCTATAAATCTACTGAAAAAAAATGCTCAAAAAAAAGTTGCAAAATATAAAGGTTCTTTTAAAACAGATACAAATACCGAAAATATTGATTTCAGCAAAGATGTTGCGCTAGATAATTTAGGAAGCAAACACCCTATATCTATAATTAAAAACCAAATTATAGATATTTTTAGTCGAATTGGCTTTGTTATTTCAGAGGGGCCAGAAATTGAAGATGATTGGCATAATTTTTCAGCTCTTAATTTGCCAAAAGATCATCCTGCTAGAGATATGCAGGACACGTTTTTTATACAACAAAACCCCGACACACTACTAAGAACTCACACCTCTTCTGTTCAAATTAGGTATATGGAAAACAACACCCCTCCTATTAGAACTATCTCTCCAGGAAGAGTGTATCGAAATGAAGCGGTTTCTGCAAGAGCACACTGTATTTTCCACCAAATAGAGGGTTTGTATATTAATACTGGTGTCAGTTTTGCAGATTTAAAACAGTGTATTCTGTACTTTGCAAAAGAAATGTTCGGCGAAAACACCAAAATTCGCCTTAGACCCTCATACTTTCCGTTTACAGAGCCTTCTGCAGAAGTAGACATCTACTGGGGGTTACAAAACGAGGATGACTATCGTATTACCAAGGGTACCGGTTGGTTGGAAATTTTAGGCTGCGGCATGGTAGATCCGGCTGTTCTGAAAAATTGCGATATTGACCCTAAAAAATACACTGGATATGCTTTTGGAATGGGGGTTGAAAGAATTGCTATGCTAAAATATGGAATAACCGATTTGAGGTTGTTTTTTGAAAATGACGTGCGATTTTTAGAACAGTTTTCCTCTTTATAAATAAATTAACTTTTATGGTGTTGTGCAGGTTTTACCCCATTAAAGACTGTTACAAAGTGTTTACTTGCAGGATTTTTTTATAATCTTTTATTTAAAATTCCAATTATAATTATCTAAATTCTCAACGCTAGCCCTTAATAAATCAATAGACGCTCGAACGTCCTTTTTATGAACCATTTCTATTACCTGATGTATATGCCTTGTCGGTATAGAAACCGCGCCCGCAATACTCCCTCCAGGGTTCATTCTTTGAACACCCGCAGTATCTGTTCCTCCGGCAGGCAAAATTTCTAATTGTGTTTTTATTTTTTTCTTTTTTGCTATTTCTTTCATATAAGCAACCATTCTATAGTCACAGACCGTAGAAGAATCCATCACTTTAATACACGCCCCTTCTCCAAGGGCAGAAACCTGTTCTTGTTTTGTAGACCCCGGAGTATCAAAAGCAATGGTCGTGTCTAAACCAAAACCAAAATCAGGATTTATGTCCATAGAAGAAACATTTGCCCCTCTAATACCTATTTCTTCCTGAACAGTAAACGAGGCGTAAACATCATAAGGGGGTCTGTTTTTCATTTCTCGCAACATCTCAATTAATATAAACACCGAAACCCTATTGTCTAAAGATTTACAATTAAAACAGTCCCCCATTTCAATCATTTTTCTCTCTCTAGTAATAGTATCGCCAACACCTATTAATTTGTCCAGCTCTTTTTTGCTTATTCCCGTGTCTATAAAATAATCTTTTATCTTAGGGACTTTTGCTCTGTCTGCAGCATTCATTAGGTGAATTGGCTTGGTTCCCATAACACCTATTACATCTTTTTTTCCGTGAATAACAACCCTTTGGGCTGTAAGAGTTTTTGGGTCAAACCCTCCTAGTGTATGAAAATAGACAAAACCGTTGTCGTCAATATGTGTAACCATAAAGCCTATTTCGTCCATGTGGGCGGCTATCATCACTTTTTTCCTGTCTTTTCCTTTTTTTATTGCAACAACATTCCCCATGTTGTCAATTTTTATTTCGTCAACAAGAGGCTCTATCTCTCTTAACACAACTTCTCTCACGCGTTGCTCGTGTCCCGGAGCACCTGCGGTCTCGCAAATTTCTGCTAATAACTTTGTGTTTATCATATTATACCTTGCTTATTTTCATCATATTGGTAGTTCCTTTTTCTCTAGCTGGCATGCTTGCAATATTTACCACTAGGTCGCCTTTTCTTAGGCGCTTTGATTTTTTTAAAATTTCTTTTGTTTCTCTAATTGTTTCGCTGGTAGTGGCCGCGCCTTCATAATAAACGCCTTGAACGCCCCAAACCAGACTTAGTGTATTTAAAATAGTATGATTGTTGGTGAACGCATAGATAAAGGCGTGTGGCCTAAAGCTAGACACTTTAATTGAATTGAATCCCGAGTAGGTGTTTGTAATTATTGCTTTTGCGTTTGATTGTTCTGCAATACTAGTGGCGTTCAAACATATCGCATTTGTAAGAAACCTGTCGTCTTTTTGTATTTCGCCAGCCTCGGTGTTCTTTGAAATACTGTGATCGCTAGCCTCTATGCCTCTAATTATCTTTCTCATTGTATCAACAGCCTTTAAGGGGTGTTTTCCTATAGAGGTTTCTCCACTTAACATTAATGCGTCTGCCCCATCAATTACTGAGTTTGCTACATCATTTGCCTCTGCTCTGGTGGGGGTCGGGCTTGTGGTCATGCTCTCTAACATTTGTGTTGCTATAATTACTGGTGTTGATCTTTCTATACACTTATTTACGATCATTTTCTGGTAAACAGGAACTTTTTGAGGTAGAACCTCCACTCCCAAGTCTCCTCTTGCCACCATAATCGCGTCTGAACAATCTATAATAGAATGGATGTTTTTTATCGCTTCTGGCTTTTCAATTTTTGCTATTACTTTATGTGATGCTCCAGCTTTTTTAATTATTTTTTTTAGGTCTTTAATGTCTTTGGATTTTCTAACAAAAGAAAGACCTACCCATTCAATTTTTTGAGATAAAATAAAGTCAAGATCATTAGAGTCTTTTTGTGTTATACTAGGCAGAGAAATTGTTGTGTTTGGAAGGTTAACCCCCTTTCTTGAATACAGAGTTCCGCCAAAAAGCGTTTTTAAAACTACTGTGTCCCTTTTGTTTGTTGAAACAACCTCTAACCCAAGCTTTCCGTCATCCACAAGCACTCTGTCTTTTATCGCCACCTCTTTAGCAAATCCTTTATAATCTACCGGTATCGTGTTTTTTTTGTTTTTTGTGCAAAAAACAACCTGCTCCCCCTTCTTTATTCGAGCTGGTTTTAGAATATCTCCCAGCCTAATTTTTGGACCCTGCAGGTCTGCCAAAATTGCAGTATGAGAGCCGAGCTCCCGATTAACTTCTTTAATGTTAGAAATTACTTCTCTTGCTTTTTCATGGGAAAAATGTGAAAAATTTAATCTTATAACGTTCGCCCCTCTTTGTATTAACAGCCTTATCATCTCAAGGGAAGCTGTTTTGGGGCCAACGGTTGTTATTATTTTGGTTTTCCTTATCATAGCACTATAAACCTATCACTGTTTTGTTCTTTTTTTAGATCTATTTCAAACACCAAAAGTATATCATTTATTGTTCTTAAACCCGCCAAAAGACTATCTTTTTCATATACCCAGGTATCTTTTTTTGTGATTAAGAAGTAATTTATGCTTTTATTTGAGGGTATCATATACCCTTTTTTGGATCGATTTGAAACCAAATCAAACCTTGCGCCACTATTTTTAGAAGTATACCTGCTAAACAAAAGGTCTTTATTAATTTTATGATCCTGTGTCATTTCAAAATTTAGACCAAGTGTTTTGTTTAACATCCAGCAAAGTTTATACGCCTTGCAATGGCTACTAATTGCTAAAACCACAAGGTTATAATCAGTATTGCAGTTTAGTTTATAGTTTTTTTTCATTTGGTAAAAATACATTTTTTAACGCATTTTTTGCCGCTTCCTGTTCCGCCTCTTTTTTAGTGCTTCCACTACCTTCTGCGGTTTTTTTATCATTAATCAGCACTGAGGCTAAAAACTTTTTTTGGGAATCTAGCTCCTCTTTTTTTTCTACTAAATATTGGGTTTTCACCCCTTCTTTTTGGCTGATCCTCAGCAGTCTACTTTTATAATCTAACCCCAACAAACTCGGCAAAAAAATAGAGTTATAAATGTTTTTTTTAATAAAGATTCTTGCTTCATCAAGGCCTTTGTCTATATATATTGCTCCTATTAGCGCCTCGAGTATGTTTCCAAAAACATTTTCAGGCAGAGGGTTTAACCTGCTCTTTATTTCCTTTTCTGGTATTATTGCCCTACCCACTAAGTTTAAATGTTTTCTAGCCACAATAACAGACCTTCTTTTAGACAAAAAACCCTCTTCTTTTTTAGGGTGTTCTAGAAACAATAGCTCTGCCACAACTAGCGACAATACAGCGTCTCCTAAAAACTCTAATTGTTCGTTATGATTATGCTGATTAAATGATTTGTGAACCAGAGCTGTTTTATAAAGCGGGTTTTTAATTTTGTATCCCAAAACTTGACACAAAAATGCTGGCGTTTTATTAACAAAAAAACTATTAAATAATATTCTTCTTAATCTATTTATTTTTAAATCTTTTTAAACAATATAGAGGCGTTATGACCTCCAAAGCCAAACGTGTTGCTAAGGGCGTGGCGCACAGTTCTTTTTTGAGACTTGTTAAGAGTTAGGTTGAGTTTTTCATCTATCTCTGGATCTTTGGTTTCATGATTAATTGTTGGGGGAATAACCCCTTCTTTTATTGCCATAATGCAAGCTATGGCCTCAACCACTCCTGCCGCCCCCAAAAGGTGTCCAGTCATTGATTTTGTAGAGCTAATATTAAGGTTGTAGGCGTGTTGGCCAAACAAGTTTTTAATTGCCTTGGTTTCTGCAATATCTCCAAGGGGTGTTGATGTTCCGTGAACATTTATATAATCAACATCTGACATTTCTATCCCCGCCTCGTCAATAGCCTGTTTCATTACGTTTTTTGCACCTAAGCCTTCTGGGTGGGGAGCTGTGATGTGGTGTGAATCGGCTGTAAGTCCGCCACCAACAATCTCGGCATAAATATTTGCCCCTCTATTAACGGCATGATTATACTCTTCTAAAAAAAGAGCCCCGCCCCCTTCGCCCATAACAAAGCCATCTCTGTTTTTGTCAAATGGGCGGGATGCTGTTTTTGGGCTATCATTTCTTGTAGATAACGCCATCATTGCATTAAACCCCCCTATTCCGGGCTCAAAAATACACGCCTCTGAACCGCCAGCTATAAAAAAGTCTGCCTTATTCCATTTAATATAATTAAACGCGTCTATTAACGCGTTAGTGGAGGATGCGCAGGCAGAAACCGTTGTAAAATTGGGTCCTCTAAAATTATACTTAATAGAAATGTGGCCCGCAGGAATATCCGATATTAATTTTGGTATAAAAAATGGGTTAAACCTTGGTTGCCCATCCCCTCTTCCAAAATCAACAGTTCCATTAAAAAATGTTTCCATCCCGCCTATTCCAGAGCCCCAAACAACACCCGCTCTATCTGCGTCCATATTCTCTAGGTCTATTTTTGAGGCCTTAACAGCCTCTTCTGCAACAACAAGGGCGTACTGGCTAAACTTATCTAATTTTCTTGCTTCTTTTTTATGAATAAAATCCGCTGCCTCAAAACCTTTTACTTCACAGGCAAATTTAGTTTTAAAATTAGTAGCGTCAAAATGCGTAATTGGCGCCGCCCCACTAACCCCGTTAACTAACGATTGCCAATACTCTTGTAGGGTATTGCCTATAGGTGTTAGAGCTCCCATTCCTGTAACAACCACTCTTCTGTTGTTCATTTTTTATCCTTTAACGTCCTCAATAAATTTTATTGCATCTCCAACCGTTGAAATAGCCTCAGCCTTATCGTCTGGTATTTGGACATCAAATTCTTTTTCAAACTCCATGATTAGCTCCACAGTATCTAGTGAGTCTGCCCCTAGGTCGTTTGCAAAATGCGCGTCATCAACCACCTCTGTAGTATCAACACCCAAATTGTCAACAATTATTGCTTTTACTTTTTCTGCTGTCTTAGACATTTCTAAATTTGTTTTTAGTTAATAGACTGCAAATAAAACTATAAAATCAAAAACTTGCAAACTTTATTATTTTCTATTTTAACATCTCTATGTTTATACTATTTTTGAATAAAATTTAAGTTTCATGAAAAGACTGGCTATTTTTGGTTCAAAATCAGGAAGTAATGCGGAAAACCTTTATAATTATTTTTCAGGCTCTAAAGAGGTTGCTGTTGTTTGTTTTTGCACAAACAACAAAGAGGCTTTTATTGTCAAGCGCGCAAAAAAACTAGCTATTCCCGTGATTTTTACGTCAAAAAAAGACTTGCTTAAATTTGATTTATTATCGAAAAGACTAAAAAAGTTTAGGGTAGACTACGTTATTCTTGCTGGATTTTTACTAAAAATTCCAGAAAAAATGGTGAAAAGCTACCCGAAAAAAATAATCAACATACACCCCTCTTTATTGCCTAAGTATGGGGGCAAGGGCATGTATGGCCCTAATGTTCACAAGGCTGTTTTGGCAAACAAAGAAAAAGAAAGTGGAATTACCATTCATTTTGTAAACAAAAACTATGACGAAGGAGAAGTTATTCTACAAAAACGCTGTCAAATAGCCTCTTTAGAAACGGTTGAAAGTTTAGAAAAAAAAATACGCGCGTTAGAATTTGATTGTTTTCCTAAAACGATTAAATCACTCTTATTAAAATAACATGTCTATTATTATATATACAGACGGAGCGGCCAAAGGAAATCCCGGTAGGGGTGGGTATGGCGTTGTCTTAATTAGTGGCAATTACAGAAAAGAGCTTTTTCAGGGTTTTAGACTAACCACAAACAACAGAATGGAGTTACTAGCTGTAATTGTGGCTCTTGAAGCAATTAATAATCGTGCGGCAAAAACAATAATATATTCTGATTCAAAATATGTTGTAGACTCAATAGAAAAAAATTGGGTTTTTAAGTGGGAAAAAACCAACTTTAAAAACAAAAAAAACCCTGATCTTTGGATACGGTTTTTAGCAATTTATAAAACAATCGATGTTTCTTTTGTTTGGGTAAAAGGCCACAACAACAATTTAGAAAATGAGCGCTGCGATTTTTTAGCGGTTAAAGCCTCTGAAGGAGAGGTGCTAGAACACGATCATTGGTATGAAAATAATATTGCAAAAAAAGACGGCCGGCTATTTTAATTCTGGTGCAAATTTTACCAGCTCTACAAGTTCCTTTGTTCGGCAATGTATGTCTCGCTGAGTAATTCCAACAAGGCCTTCTATGCCAAACTTTTGCACACAAAAAGACGCCATAACTGTTCCTTGAACAACTGCTCTTTTTATGTTTTCAAAAGAAGTGTCTTTTGTTTTTGCTAAATATCCTATTAATCCGCCCGCAAAAGAATCTCCTGCTCCCGTTGGATCAACAACACTTTCAACAGGAATTGCAGGAACATAAAACGCTTGTTTTTCTCCAAACAAAAGCGCGCCATGTTCGCCTTTTTTTATAATTAAATACTTTGGTCCCATTTTTAAAATTTTTCTCGCCGCCGTAACTAAAGAGTACTCTCCTGAAAGCTGTCTAGCCTCTTCGTCGTTTATTGTTAATAGGTCTACTTCTTTTAACGAGCTTTTAAGATCTTGCATAAAATTGTCCATCCAAAAGTTCATCGTGTCTAAAATTATCATCTTTGGCTTTTTTTTCATCTGGCCTAACACTTGTTTTTGTATGGAGGGCATTAAATTTCCAAGCATTAAAAATTCAGCGTTTTTATACTCCTTTGGAACTGCTGGATTAAAACCCTCTAAGACATTAAGGCGGGTTTCTATTGTGTCTCTACTATTCATATTATCATGATACTTTCCTGACCAAAAAAATGTTTTTTCTTCTTTTTTAATCTGAAGCCCTTTAATATTAACTGATTTTTTTTTCAACATGTTTATTGCGCTCTCTGGAAAATCGTCTCCGACAACTGAAACAAGGTTTAGTTTTTTGCTATAAAATGATGCCGCAAGGCAAATATATGTAGCTGCGCCCCCCACAGTTTGTTGTGCTCTGCCAAAAGGAGTCTCTATTGTGTCAAACGCCACTGTTCCAACTACTAAAACGCTCATAAATATTTTTTTGCAAATATATTTTATTATTTCATGCTTTGTGCTATTTTTACGGCCGTTTTAATAATACTCCTCCTTAGCTCAGCTGGTTAGAGCATCTGACTGTTAATCAGAGGGTCCTAGGTTCGAGTCCTAGAGGGGGAGCAAGCTAATAATTGTAAAAACAGAAAACCCAATATAAAAGTTGGGTTTTCTGCGTATTAACCAAAATCATAAAAAAATTATTTTCTAGTTTTGATTGTATTATTTAATTACTAGCAAGCCTTTTAAGGCGCACATATGTTTCTCTCTTTTTTTATAGCTCTTTGCCGTCTTTTTACATTATATTATCTGAATCAGCTAAGCGTTCCCGTTATATTTTTTTCTGTTTCTTCTGTTACTGCAGGCGTTATTGCTTTATTATGTGTCGGGGATATTTAGTGTGTAAAAAATCCTATTTTTTCGTTTTGGGCCAAAATCAAAAAGAGCGCAATAATTGCAACAAATAAACTTTTTTTTTTCGTTATTCATATCTATAATTAAATAACGGAGCATGGCTTGTTTTGGTTACAAAAAATCAGTTTTTGTTTTTAAACAGCCTGCTTTTTCCTCTTTTTGATTTACCGCCCACCTTTTGGCCGTCTTTATATAAAACAAGTCTCCACTTTGTTTTTTTCTTTTTTTTTGTTTCAGTTACAGCTACTGCTTCATCATAATTAGCACAATCTAGAGTTTCCGTTCCACTAAACGTTTTTTTTGCACGACAAGAGCTTAAAATAAAAATGCTTAACGATATAATAATGATATATTTATTACTTAGTGCGTTCATTAGGCAAAAATACTATTATTTTTACCACGCGCTATTATGAATAAAAAGAAAAACTCAAAAAGAGGAAAAGGCAAGGTGTTTTCAAACTCAAAACTTTTTGATTTATTGTTGTCCTTTTTTAAAAAGAATCCCAACAGATCTTTTAATTATAAACAGCTTTGTAGCGCTATAAACATTAAAGATTTTGGGGTTAAAATTCAGGTCGTAGAGGTTTTGCAAAACATGAAGGATGCTGGTGTTCTAAAAGAAATACAAACGGGGGCATATAAAATTATAGCTAAAAAAACCTCTGTTCTAGCAACAATTAAACGTTCCAATAAGAACGGGTGTTTTGCAGTGTTTAACGAAAATAAAAAGGAAATAGAAGTTTTTATTAATAAAGAAAGCTCTTTTTTTGTTTTAGCCGGGGACGAGGTTGAGGTGCTCCTTTTCCCAAAAAGAAAAAAGGGCCTTTTAGGAAGGGTTATTAAGGTTCTAAAAAGAAAAAAATCTAGCTTTGTTGGGTGTATAGACCACTCTTCCTCTAATTATTTTTTACTACCAGATGATAAATCTGTTTTTTTTTGATATCTTTTTACCTCAAAAAAGTGTTAAATCATCATATTTAAATAAAAAGGTCTTGGTACAGGTTGAAGAGTGGAACAGTAAGTTTAAAAATCCTGTTGGAGAAGTTGTAGAAGTTGTTGGGCCTATTGATGATCACTCCACAGAAATAAACTCTATTCTCTTTGATTATGGGTTTGCCCCAAAATTCCCTAAAGACGTTCTTTTTTCTGCCAAAAAAATACCTTCAAATATCTCAAAAAAAGAAATAAAAAAAAGAATAGACGCAAGAGCTTTTCCCACATTCACTATTGACCCAAAAGACGCAAAAGATTTTGATGACGCGCTTTCAGTTAGAAAATTAAAAAACAAAAATTGGGAAATTGGAGTTCATATTGCAGACGTTTCTTATTATGTTTTAGAGGGGGGAGTGATGGATCAAGAGGCTTTGAAAAGAGCAACTTCTGTTTATTTGGTTGACCGGGTGGTTCCAATGTTGCCTGAGTTTCTTTCAAACAATTTATGTTCTTTAAAGCCTGAAGAAGACAGACTTTCCTATTCAGTTTTTTTTGAAATAACTAGCGCAGGAAAATTAATAGATTACAATATCGCTAAAACAGTTATTCATTCGGATTTTAGATTTACATATTCAGAGGCTCAAAAAATAATTGATACTAAAAAAGGAAAGATGGCGGAAGAGCTTTCTTTGCTAGATAAAATTGCAAAAATTTTACGAAAAAAACGATTTCAAAACGGATCAATTAATTTTGAAAGTAATGAGGTTAAATTTATTTTGGATGAAAAAAACAACCCTATAGATGTTTATTTTAAAACACCCTTGGATTCTAACCATTTAATCGAAGAGTTTATGCTTTTAACAAACAAAACCGTTGCAGAACACATTGAGAGAGTTAATAAAGAGACAGTCAATTTTGTTTATAGAGTACATAGTAACCCTGATTATGATAAAATCAAATCCCTAAATAACGTTATTAAAAAATTTGGGTTCTCTATTAAAAACAAAGACCCTAAAACCATTTACGCCTCACTAAACTCTCTTTTAAAAAAGACCCGAGGTTCTGCAGAACAAAAATTAGTTGACACTTTAGTTGTTAGATCTATGGCAAAGGCTGTTTATACAACTAATAATATTGGTCATTACGGTTTAGGTTTTGCTTATTATTCTCACTTCACCTCTCCTATTAGGAGATATCCAGACCTGATTGTTCATCGATTATTAACAGCGCTTCTCTTTGCAGAAAAAACTATTAATAAACCTGTTTTGGAAAAACTCTGTAAGCACTGTTCTGAAAGAGAAAAAGTAGCGACACAAGCCGAAAGAGACTCTGTAAAATATATGCAAGTAAAGTTTCTTCAAAATAAAATTGGAAACAAATATTCTGGAGTAATTTCCGGAGTAACCGAATGGGGGTTGTATGTAGAAATTATAAATAATGGTTGTGAAGGTTTGGTAAAAATTAATAGCCTTAAAGACGATCATTATATTTATGAAGAAAAAGAATATGCGCTGATTGGATATAAGACAAAAAATATTTATCAGCTTGGTCAAAAAGTAAAAATTATTATTAAAAAGGCAGATTTAAAAAAAAGACAATTAGACTTTATTTTAGTTTAATTATTCTACTACTATATTTCTCTTTTTATAATTGTTTTTATTTTTAAAAGTTATGAGTAAATATATTATAATTATTTAAAGTATTATTTTTCAATTATATATAATTTATATATGTTTTATTTAATATTTAAATTTAAATATATATATAATATATAAGTGTTAATTAAGTTAAAAAAAAAAACATACATAACTAGGAAATATTAAAAATTAAAATTAATAAACAATATAATTTTATGTTGTTTATTTTAAATATATTGAAAATCAATAATTTAATAATATAGTTAACAAAAAATAATAATAGTTAATACTTATAATTAACACAAAAGTTTAATAAATAATTATAAATTTACAATCAAATAAAGTTAAAAAGGTAACTAATAAAATAAATAAAAAAATAAATAAAAAAACTTGACTTTTAATTTTTAATAGGGCTTATAAATTAATTTTATAAAAATATCTTTTGTTATTAATATTGATTAATAATTTACTAACAATAAATAAAACAATATGAAAATAGGACTTGCTTGTGACCACGCTGGATTTGAATATAAAGAAAAATTAAAGAAATATTTAGGTGTTAAAAGAAAAGAAGTAACAGATTTTGGGTGTTATTCATTAGAAAGTGTAGACTATCCTGATTTTGCTCATCAATTAGCTGAAAGCATAGAAAATAAAGAAAATGAACTAGGAATTCAATTTTGTGGAACAGGAAATGGAATAAATATGTCAGCAAATAAACATCAAGGAATTAGAGCAGCTCTTTGTTGGAATACTCATATAGCAGAACAAGCAAGATTACATAATAATGCAAATATACTTACTATGCCTGCAAGACATTTAAAATGGGAAGAAGTAGAAAAAATTGTAGAAATATTTTTATCTACTAATTTTGAAGGAGGAAGACATAAAAAAAGAGTGAAAAAAATAAAAATAAAGAGATAATAAAACTACCTTCTAGAACTAAGCTTTGCCAACAAGCGAAGAATTTCTAAATATAACCAAATTAGAGTTACTAACAAACCAAAAACCCCATACCACTCCATATATTTTGGAGCTCCATTAGTAGCCCCTTCTTCAATAAAATCAAAGTCCATTACAAGATTTAGAGAGGCTATAACAACAACAAAAAGCGAAAAACCAACACTTAACATAGAAGAGTTTGCAGGGTTCATTACAGGAAGTCCCCCAGAACCAAAAATATTCATTATAAAGCTTATTAGATAAACAACGCCAATTCCAGCAGTGGCCGCAAAAACACCAAGCTTAAAATTTTCGGTGGCGGCAATAATTTTTGTTTTATAAGCAAATAAAAGAGCAAATAAGATACCTAAAGTAAGCATAATTGCTTGAGGAACAATACCGGGTTCAAAAGCTTCAGCATATATTTTAGAAATACCACCCAGGGCCAAACCTTCTAATAAAGCATATATTGGAACAGTTACAGGCGACCATTCTTTTTTAAATATAGTTATTAATGCTAAAACAAACCCTCCAATAAAACCAATTAAAATATAACTCATAATGGCGTTACTATAAGTATAGTATGCAGCAAGCAATAAAATACCCATACTAATAGCAGTTTTGTTAACTACACCATCAAGAGTCATAACCCTTGATTCGGTAGAACTTAAATTTTGAAAAGTTTTTTTACTTAAGGCCGGGTTTCCTGATCGCATCATTTTTTATAAAATTTAAGTTATAAATCAAATTTTATTCCTTGAGCTAAAGGAAGCTCTTTTGTGTAGTTAATTGTGTTTGTTTGTCTTCTCATATAAAACTTCCAAGCATCAGAACCGCTTTCTCTTCCTCCTCCAGTTTCTTTTTCTCCACCAAAAGCCCCGCCAATTTCTGCACCAGAAGTTCCAATGTTAACATTTGCAATACCACAATCAGAACCACTTGCGGACAAAAACTTTTCTGCATCTCTTAGACTTGTTGTCATTATTGCAGAAGAAAGCCCCTGTTTTACATCGTTTTGCATTTCAATAGCGCTGTCTAATTCAGAATATTTAATAATATATAAAATAGGAGCAAAGGTTTCTTCTTGCACGACACTATAATGATTTTCTACCTCTATAATAACAGGTTTCACATAACAACTACTTTCATATCCCGGACCCTCTAAAACCCCACCTTCAACCAAGACCTTTCCTCCTTCTGATTTTGCTTTTTCAATAGCGTTTAAATACATTTCAACAGCTTGTTTGTCAATAAGTGGACCAACATGGTTTTTTTCGTCTAAAGGATTTCCTATTTTTAATTGAGTGTAGGCCTTAGCAAGACTATTTTTTACCTCATCATAAATAGAATCATGAACAATTAACCTTCTTGTAGAGGTACATCTTTGACCACAAGTTCCAACAGCCCCAAACAAAGCGCCAATAATAGTAATTTTCAAATCAGCATTTGGTGTAATTATAATAGCATTATTTCCCCCTAATTCAAGAAGTGATTTTCCAAAGCGTCTTGCCACTTCCGCACCAACAATTCGCCCCATTCTAGTTGAGCCTGTTGCGGATATTAAAGGAACGCGACTGTCAGAAGTCATCATTTCCCCAACAAGATAGTCTCCATTTATAATACAAGAAATACCGTCTGGCAAATTATTATCATTAGCAACTTGGTTCCAGATGTTTTGACAAGCAATTGCACATAAAGGAGTTTTTTCGGAGGCCTTCCAAACACACGTGTTGCCACAAACCCAAGCAAGCGCAGTGTTCCAGTTCCAAACGGCAACAGGAAAGTTAAAAGCAGAAATAATACCAACGACACCAAAAGGGTGGTACTGTTCATACATTCTGTGGCCAGGTCTTTCAGAGTGCATCGTAAGACCGTGTAACTGACGAGACAAGCCAACAGCAAAATCACAGATGTCAATCATTTCTTGAACCTCGCCAAGCCCTTCTTGTAGAGACTTGCCCATTTCATAAGAAACAAGCTCTCCTAGAGGCTGTTTAAACAGCCGTACTTTTTCTCCGTATTGTCTAACAACCTCTCCTCTCGCGGGAGCAGGTTTGTCCCTCCAATATTTAAAAGCCTTTTTTGCGGCTAAAACCACATCATTATACTCTTTTTTAGTCGTTTCTGTAACAGAGCCAATTGTTTTTCCGTCAACAGGAGACATAGAGAGTATTTTTTTACCCGAATTAAAGTTTAAAGAACCTATAGAGGTTCCTGCATTTTCTTTTTCAACACCTAAAACACGAAGGCTTTTGTTAATATCAATCATGGTAATTTTGTATATATATAATAATGCACAAACTTAAAAAAAGAAATTGAAAAAATAACGTAAAGAGAATCTAGATGCCAAGAGCGTCTTCCCCCCCAAAGTCCTTTGTGTTAGAGTGGTTTTCATTTTCTTTATATACTTCAGTTGTTTCCTCAAGCACATCTTCTACTTTTGATAGTTGTTTTTTATAAGCAATAAGGGCCCATGTCATAAAAATACAGCTTATTAAAATAACAAAAAGCAAAACACCCTCAAATTTTGGGCCAAGACTGAATTCTTCAGGAATTGCAAAAAACAAAAGAATAGTAACAAGCCCTCTTGGAGCCAAAAACAGCTCTAAAAGAATATCTCGGCCTTTAAAAACAAACAAGACAAGGGCTCTTGCCGCATATATTACAAAAAGAACAACTAAACCAACCCCTACTACCTTAGCGCTCAGCAAAGAACCCAAATAGACAGACCACCCAAAAATTATAAAAAAGAATGTTCTTACGACAAAAGCAGTTTCTGCAGTAACAACTTTCATGTCTTCCAAAACTGACTGTACTTTTTCTTCATTCAACAGGCTCATCAGCCCCCCGCGAAAAAAGACCCTATAATTGTTTAGCATCATACCAAAGATTAAAATAATTATTAATGATGAAAGATGAAACATTTTGCCTACTGCATATAATAAAAGCAGAACCGCAATAAGCAAGAAAAGCTTTACATGGCCTTTAATATTTTGAAAAACATATATGAGAACATAAGAAATGATCATTGATATAACAACAGTAAGAATTAAGTTTCCAAAAACTTCTAATGAGACACCGCTCCCCCCCTCTGAGCCCGCAACAGTTAAAACTCCATAAAAAGCAACAATACCAAGAATGTCAGAAAAGGTGCTTTCATAAATTATAAACTCTCTCCGGTTTTTTTCTACATCATCCACGCTTGGCAAAATAACTGCAGAACCCAAGATTGACAGGGGAATAGTAAAAAGAAGTGACCTTAAAAGATCAATTTCCATTAAAAAAGTGAGAACAAGGGCAGAAAGATAAGATGTTATAACAAGCCCAATAAAAGCTACCGCCAATGATTTAGTGATTAAGCCTACCTTTTCTTTTACAAGCTCTAAGTCGAGCGCGGCCTCCAAAACAATTAAGATCAACCCAACCACACCTAAAACACTTAAAATATGAAGGAGGTCGGGCTTGCTAAAGCCAGAAAGGCGAAGCGAGTAATTAATAACTATTCCTAACCCAATTAATAATAAAACAGCAGGAATCCCTGAGCTTTTAGCGTATAAATTAAAAAAGTATGAAATAATAATTGTTATTGAAAAAATAATAATCAGATGATATGTAGTAAGAGCCTCAAACATTACTAAAAAAGTCTTAAAAGATCATTTCCATTGGCAAACACTAATAGCGCTAAAAGTAATATCATGCCTGTTATTTGAGCGTATTCCATTACTTTATCAGGGGCAGGCCTTCCTATGACTATTTCATAAATCAAAAAAACAACATGTCCCCCGTCAAGCGCAGGAATAGGTAAAATATTCATGAAAGCAAGGATTAAAGACAAGAAAGCGGTTAAGTTCCAAAAAACCTGCCAGTCCCAAGAGGCCGGAAACATAGAGCCTATTGCACCAAACCCGCCAAGACCCTTGTACGCTCCAGAACTTGGATTTAAAATAAGCATAAATTGATCAATATAGCTGTTCAACTTTTTAATAGCCTTGTTATACCCAGCAGGAAGGGACGAAAAAAAACTATATTTAGTGGAGCTTAGAGAGTACACCCCCAAACGACCCAATTCATCTATCGAAGGGATGCCCGCTGCAAAACCAAGCTTTCCGTTTTCGTCAACCAAAACCTCTATTATAAGCTCTTGCTGCCCCCGTGTTACCGACAAAACCACAACCTCTCCTTTGAGCTTGGCCAGACCACCCTTAAGCTCGTCGTAATATTTTATAGGACTGTCGTTTATTGCTGTTATTAAGTCATTTTTAATTAGGCCCGCTTTTGCTGCGTTTGACCCCTCAAGAGTTTCGCTTATAACAACAGGTATTCTTGGGTAAAACAACAGTTGGTTTTTAGTATTTAAAAAACGAGTAATAACATCTGGGGGTATTTTAACATCTTTAATGTTCCCGTTTCTTTCAACGCTAATGCTTTCGGAAAGGATTATTTTTTCTAATATGTCGCTAAAACGGAAAACCTCTTTGCCGTCTGCAGCTAAAATTTTGTCTCCAGTTTTAAAACCAAGCTCTGTTGCGGTTTCATTAACACACCAAACCCCGTCTATTAAGTTTTTGTTTGGCAAATATTTGTCACCATAAAAATAAAGAGTCATGGAGTAAATAAAAACACCAAGCAATAGGTTTACAGTAACCCCGCCAAGCATTATAATCAGCCTTTGCCAGGCCGGCTTAGCCCGAAACTCCCAAGGCTCTACAGGCTTTTTTATTTGTTCTTTATCCATGCTTTCATCTATCATTCCGGCTATTTTGACATACCCACCTAAAGGAAGCCAGCCAACCCCATATTCAGTGTCGCCGATCTTTTTTTTAAAAACGGAAAACCAGGGGTCAAAAAACAAATAAAACTTTTCTACCTTTGTTTTAAATAGTTTAGCGGGGATAAAATGGCCTAACTCATGTAACAACACCAGAATAGACAAGCTCATTAAGAGTTGAGAGGCTTTAATTAAAAATTCCATTTACAATAACTTTTTTGCCAACATCCTTGTAGCGCGATCAGTTTCTACATAATCATCTAAAGAAGGATTAGCCACAAAGGTAATTTTTTCCATACAATTTCCAATTAAATCTGACATATTTAAAAAACTAATTTTTTCTTGCAAGAAACTGTTAACTGCAACTTCGTTTGCAGCGTTTAAAACACAGGGCATGTTACCCCCTTTTTCCATCGCGTGGTAAGCAAGCTGCAAGTTTTTAAAGCTTTTTAAGTCGGGCTGCTCAAAAGAAAGGCTCGGGTAGTCCAAAAAAGAAAAGCGCTTAAAATCATTTTTTAATCTTTTAGGAACCCCTAAAGCATATTGTATTGGAAGTTTCATGTCAGGAATTCCTAGTTGTGCTTTTATTGAGCCGTCTTCAAACTGAACAGCGGAGTGAATAATTGACTGTGGGTGTATGACAACATCAATCTGTTCTTTTTTAACATTGAAAAGCCATTTCGCCTCAATGACTTCTAGCCCCTTGTTCATTAGCGTGGCGCTGTCAATAGTAATTTTAGCCCCCATATTCCAATTAGGGTGTTTTAGGGCGTCTTCTTTTGTTACACCTAAAAGCTTGTTTTTTTTCAACCCCCTAAACGGACCGCCTGAAGCAGTTAAATAAATTTTTTCTATAGGGTTTAATTCTTCTCCAATTAAGCACTGAAAAATAGCAGAGTGTTCTGAGTCAACAGGATAAATAGGGACCAGGTTTTCTTTACACAATCTTGTAATCAGATCTCCCGCAACGACTAAAGTCTCTTTGTTTGCCAGCGCGATAGGTTTTTTAGACATAATAGCTTTAATAGTGGGTTTTAGGCCGGAATAACCAACAAGAGCCGTTAAGACAAGGTCAACGCACTCGTTTTCAACAACCCCTTCTAGCGATTTAGAGCCAGTAAAAACCTTTATTCCCAGCGGGGATAATGCCGCGTTAACAACAGGATATTTGTTTTCGTTAACTATAACAACAGTGTTTGGCTTGTGTTTTTTTGCCTGTTTAATTAACAGTGAACAGTTGTTATTTGCTGTTAAAACCTCTACCTCAAACAGATTTGGAAAAGCAGAGACAACTTTTAACGCCTGTGTTCCTATAGATCCTGTAGAGCCTAATAATGCGATTCTTTTCTTTTTCATATTCATTAAAACAATTTTAATTTTTCAGCAATTTCTCTATTATTTGCAAGCCTTGGAACCTTGTTTTGCCCACCAAGTTTGCCGACAGATTTCATGTAGTTTCTAAAGCCATTTTTTTTAATAGTAGTGATTTTTAGAGGTGCTAACACGCCGCCCAAAACCAAATCTTTGTAATAAGAGTTTTGTTTTTGTAAAAACCCATCAATAGACGAGCCAAACCTATCCATATCTGCAGGGCGCTTAACAAACTCGATAAACCACTCGTGGTGTGCGGGGCCGGTTTTTGGGCTTACTTGAGGAGCAACATGAAAGTCATTTATTTCAGAACGATATTTTTCTAAAGCACCATTTAGCGCTCTTTCAACCTCTTCTGCTATAACGTGCTCTCCAAATGCCGAGATAAAATGTTTAACTCTTCCGCTTACAACAATTCTATAAGGGTTGGTTGAAACAAACTTTACAGTATCTCCAATATTATACCCCCAGAGCCCAGCATTTGTATTTAAAATAACGACATAATCTACGCCAATTTCTACATCTGAAAGAGAAATTCTTTCGGGGGACTCGTTAGAAAATCCTTTTGATGGAATAAACTCATAAAATATACCGTGGTTTGCGCAAAGAAGCATTCCTTGCTCCTTTTGAGAGTCTTGATATGCAATAAAACCTTCAGAAGCCGGGTACAGCTCGACGCTAGCAATGCTCTTTCCAATTAATCGTTTAAAGGTGTTTTTATATGGCTCGAAATTTACCCCGCCATAAATAAAAAGATTAAAAGCTGGAAACACATCTTTAATAAGTTTGCCTGTTTTTTTTTCTAGTTTTTCAAAATACATTTGAACCCAAGGAGGAATACCAGAAATTAAGCTCATGTTTTGAGAGACAGTTTCTTCAACAATTGCGTCTAGTTTTTTTTCCCAGTCATCAATACAATTTGTTTTGAATGATGGCAATCGGTTTGTTTTTAGGTAAAAGGGAATATGATGAGCCACAATACCAGAAAGCCGGCCAGTTAATATTCCGCTTGTTCTAGTTAGTTTTGGGCTTCCCTGTAAAAAAATCATTTTTCCACTTACAATAGAGGTGTTTTTTGTTTCAGCAATGTAACATAGAATAGAGTCACGAGCAGCCACTATGTGGTTGGGCATACTCTCTTTAGTAATAGGAATATACTTTGTTCCTGAAGTTGTTCCTGAGGTTTTACAAAAGTAAATGGGTTTTTTTGGCCACAAAACATCCTTCTCCGCTTTAAGTACCCGCTCAATATAAGGGCGTAGCCCCTCATAATCCCTGACAGGAACCATCCGCTTAAAATCATCATAGTTTTTAATTTTTGAAAAGCAATGTTTTTTTCCAAAAGCAGTGTTTTTAGCACGACTAACTAGCTCCAACAGTATTCGTTGCTGATATTTAACGGGGTTTTTTTGCCAACGTTTGTTTTTTGCAACAACATATTTTGCAAAGAAAAGGCTTAGATATGCTTTTACACCCATAACACTTAAAATGAAATATAATTTTCTGGGTTAACAGCCCCCCCTTCTTTCCAAAGCTCAAAGTGTAGATGGGGCCCGGAAGTAAGCTCTCCAGAATTACCAATAATCGCAACATGGTCTCCAGCGCTCACATTGTCTCCCACGGATTTTAACAATACAGAATTATGCTTGTACAATGAAAAGAAACCGCTTTGATGCTGAATGCCAATAACATATCCTGTTTCAGGCGTCCAATGACTAATTACAACAACCCCGCTTAACACAGAAGATATGCGGGTTCTTTCTTTAGCAACCAGGTCAACCCCAAAATGTTTTGTTTTAGTATTAAACCCATCTATAAGCACTCCTTTTACTGGTGAAAAAAACACAAGAGTCCCGCTATATTTTTTGTTTCCGCTGAAAATCATCCCCTTTTCTTCTGACTCCACAAGTACGCGCAACAAAGAATCTTCAACAGATCTAACAAATGACAATTCGCCATAAAAACTATTACTGTCAAGTGTTGCATTAGGTATTGTTAATTCTTGCCCGCTGATAATGTTTCGAATATTTTTAAGATAAGCATCTTGAGAGACTAATTTATTTATTAATGAATCAGACCGAACATTTAAATTAATCAAATCTTTCTGCACCTCTAAAGACGTTTTACCCGGAATATATGTGTTAAGCCCCGTGTATGTTAAAATTAAAATCGTGCTAAAAAAACAAAAAAAAACGACAAAACCACTAAAAGCAAGAACCTTTAACAGGCTTAGTTTTACAGATGTTTTTTCTTCAAACGAGTCGCTAGTCATAATAACAAAACGATATTTTCGCAATACCGTTTGCCAAAATCTGCTTAAGTGTTTTTTATCTTGCATTATGTTTGCAAATATCATAAAATTATAAGCATATTTGCTAGAATTTTTTAATTAGGAGGAAATAAATTTAATTCAAAACAGTTTATAACCAGAATGAACCCAACAAATACGTATACGACCGTGTTTTTTTTGGCGCTAATTGCGTTGATGACCTCTTCGTGCTCTACGAAGAAAAAAACTTGGTTTCATCGACAGTACCACAACACCTCAGCCAAATATAACGGATATTTTAACGGCAACGAAAGCATAAAAAACGGAATAAGAAAGCTACATGAAAAACATACTGATGACTATACAGCAATCATACCTGTGTTCCCAACAGGAGACTTAAAAAAATCAGAAAAAACAGCTGTTTATATGGACAGGGCTGTCAAAAAAGGTTCGGTTGTTATACAAAGACACTCTATTAAAATAAAAGGAAAGGAATATTGTAAGTGGATAGACGACAACTATTTGTTGGTTGGTAAGGCATATTTTTACAAGGGAGATTTTGTAGAGGCAATAAAAACGTTTCGCTTTATTAAAAGTGAATATAAAAAAAACGACATTTATTTTGATGCGAGCGTATGGCTATGCAGGAGCTATGTAGAAAAGAGAGATTTTGCGCTTGCAAAAACGGAGCTAGAAGAGCTGTTTAAAAACAAAAAATTTCCAAACAGACTAAACACCAACCTCTCTTTGGTTGCGGCGGATTATTACATTAAAACGCAAGACCTTAACTCTGCAGCAGAGGAGTTAAAAAGAGCCGCAAAAGAAATAAAAAGAAAGAGAAAAAAGGCTAGATTAAACTATATTTTAGCACAAATCTATCAATATTCAAACAACTATTCGTTAGCACAAGAACACTATGAGCTAGTTTTAAAATCAAACCCAGATTACGAGATGGCCTTTAGTGCGAAGATGAATTTGGCTAGGTCTCTTGAGACAGGAAACCCCGACACAAAAAAAATACGATCGAGGCTTTTGAAGATGGTAAAGGACGAAAAAAACAAAGAATATTTAGATCAGATTTATTTTACCATTGCCGAAATGGATGTTTCTAGTCAAGATACCGCCTCGGCGATTACCAACTATATTCTTTCAACAAACAACAGTATTGAAAACAATTCGCAAAAAGCACTTTCTTTTTTAGTGCTTGCAGAAATCTATTTTTCCGAAAAACTATACAAACCAGCCGACACATATTATGATAGCACGATCTTTTACATGCAAACAAGTTTTCGGCTTTATGATGAGACATACAACACGCATTTGGTTTTGTCAGAATTGGTAAAAAACATTAATATTGTAGAGCGCCAAGACAGCTTGCAAATGGTCTCCAAATTACCTAGGGACAAACAAATAAAACTAGTTAACTCAATTATATCAAAAAAAATTGAAAAAGAAAGAAAAGAGCAAGAGGCTAAAACCTTACAACAGCAAGCGATGTATGAAAACCGCATAAACGGTGGACTAGGAGATCAGTTTGGAAATAAAACCAGTGGAGGTAAGTGGTATTTTTATAACCCTGCAACATTAAGCTTTGGACTGTCTGAGTTTAGAAAAAAATGGGGCAACAGAAAGTTAGAAGATGATTGGAGAAGGAAAAACAAAAACACTCTTGCCGAGAGCGGTTTAGATAAACCAAAAACAGACGCCTCTTTTGTAGCAGAACAAAATAAAAACACTCCAAACTATTATTTAAACCAACTACCCAAAACACCGGAAGATTTTATAAGGTCAAATGAAAAAATTAAAACAGCGCTTTATCAACAGGCATTAATTTATAATGAGGATCTTAACGAAATGGTCTTAAGCGTAAAATGTTTTGAAGAGATTTTTAACAGGTTTCCTGAAGATGATCAGCTCACCCCTTTATCGCTATATAATTGTTATATAATTCTTAAAGAACTAAAGGATTTTAGGGCTGATAATATAGCGGTGGTTTTGAAAAAAAAATACCCAAACAGTATTTATGCTAAAATTATTGACCCTGCCAACGAAGGGCTAAACACGCTAACCAAGATAGACTCTGCTACAGAACAGTATACAGGCGTTTTTGATCTTTACCAAAAAGAGATGTTCGGCCGTGTAATTTCCAGCACAGACACAATCAGCAACAAAAAATACCAAGACAAGCTGTTGTTGTTGCGAGCCTTTTCACTAATCAAAACAAACCAGCTAGAGAGGGCGGTCAAAACATTAAAAAAAATATCAAATCTAGAAGAAAAAACCTTTGAAGAGGCTCAGCATGTTTTACAAGCCATTAATGACCCTTCTCAAATGAACAAAGAAAATGAGTTGGCCAGCGCAGGGTCTCGTTATTTGTATAGACCCAAAAGTAAACACATGCTTATTATAGTGTTGCCCAAAAAAGGAGTTGATATAACCTATTTAAAAACACTAATTTCAGATTTTCATAGACAAAAAATAAGTAATGAGGTTTTTGAAATTAGCGCTCTTTTGTTAGGTCTTGACCAACACCTGCTAATGATAAAGGGTTTTTCCAGTCGGAAGGAGGCAAAAGAATACTATAATTTGTTTTCAGTAGAAAAAACACTACAAGAGGTATTAACAAAATCAGAACATATGAAAATGTTAATTTCACGTGAAAATTTTACGGAGTTTTATAAAAACAAAGACGTAGACGGGTATTATAATTTTTTCATTAAGAATTACTAGAAATCATGCATATACAGATAATTATTTTGTAAGTTCGCAAAAAATATTACGAGATGTTTTCAAATTTAAACGAACCAACTAAAAGCACAAAAATGACAGATACAATTAACACTATAGGGACAGGAACAATTATTACTGGAGACATTCAGTCCAAAGGTGACATAAGGGTAGACGGAACACTAAAGGGGTCAATAAACACTTCAGGAAAAGTTGTTGTTGGTAAAGAGGGGGTTGTTGAGGGTGACGTTATTTGTAATAGCGCAGATATTTCAGGCGTTATAAAAGCCAAAATTACGACCTCTCAACTGCTTTCGCTTAAGTCAACAGCAAAACTAAACGGAGACATTGTTACAAACAAGCTGTCTATTGAGCCAGGAGCATCGTTTACCGGATCTTGTAGCATGGGGGCTGTAATTAAAGACATTAAGTATGCGGGAAAATCAGGACAAAAAGAAAAGACAGCTTAAGTCCTACGCGCACTACTCTTCTTTGGTAATACAAATGGCGTGTATTATTATTCTAGGGGCTTTTATTGGAGATTATATAGATGCAAAAAACAGTTTAGACAAACCGGTTTATACGATTATATTCTCTTTAGTCTCAATATTCCTCTCGCTGTACTACGTGTTTAACAAAATTAAAGGGTTAAAATGAGGCACCCTAGTGTACTGTTGTTTGTTTTGCTTTTTTTGATAAATTTGTTTGTGGCGTGGTTTTTTGTAATAAAAATAAGCGCACAAGAATTATTCACAAAGCATTTTTTTTTATTCATAGTGTTTTTTTTAACAGAAAAAACAAAAAAGGTTGTGTTAGAAAAGAGGCCGACCCTCGTTTTTGGCCTTTTAAGTTTTAATTTTCTTAGAATATTAGCCTGTGTGTTATTCCTTTATATAACTTTTTTTATTGGTGAAAACCAGGAAAAAATATATGTTTATAATTTTTTTGTATGCTATTTTTTTTATCTTTTTGGCATCTTTTTTTTAACAAGGAAAAATATTAATAAATAAACCATTAATTTTTTGTCGATATTCTTTTTGGCGTGCATTATTTGATTATTTTTGCGCCATATTTGCAACAACGAATAAGCATGAAAAAAATTACTGTTAAGCTAATTTTTATTTCAATAATAATAAGCGTGTTTACGCCAGTTGTTTTTGCTGAAGAGGCAAAAACAGAAGAAGGGTCCTTTAATCCAACTCCACAGATTTTACACCACATAGAAGACTCTTATGAGTGGCACCTTTGGGGAAACGTGTCTATACCGCTTCCCGTTATATTATATACAGAGGGAGGTCTTGATGTTTTTATGTCTTCGCGTTTTCATCACGGCAAATCAAAAGTGACAATTGAAGATAGAGTATATAAAATAGACCACCACAATATAGTAGAAGAAAACAATAAAAGTTTTGTCAACCTTTCTATAACAAAAAATGTTGCGTCCATGTTTTTGTCTGTAGCCTTGCTCCTTTTAATTATGCTAAAGACGGCTAGAGCGTACAACAAAAAAAGGTCTGCGCCATCAGGTGTTCAGTCTTTTTTAGAACCAGTAATATTATTTGTTAGAGATGATATTATCAAATCAAATGTGGGCCCAAAACACGAAAAATATACTATGTTTTTGCTTACAGTTTTTTTCTTTATATTAATTAACAATTTGCTTGGCCTTACACCAGGGGCGGCAAATGTTACGGGCAATATATCAGTAACCTTTGTGTTATCGATGTTTACATTTGTAATTATTACTATTTCCGCAAATAAAGGCTACTGGAAACACCTAGTCAAGCCTCCTGGCACTCCGGCTGCTTTGCTTCCGATAATGATACCCATAGAGATATTTGGTGTATTTACAAAGCCGTTTGCGCTAATGATTAGGTTGTTTGCAAATATTACGGCTGGGCATATTATAATATTTAGTTTAATATCGTTAATATTTGTGGCTTCAAATAATGGAGAAAATGTAATTGCGGGCTGGTCAGTTGCCCCAATTTCAGTAGCGTTTGTATTGTTTATTTTTTTAATAGAAATATTAGTTGCCTTTTTACAGGCATATATTTTTACACTGCTTTCGGCAGTTTTTATCGGGCTTGCAGTGAAGGAAGATGAACATTAATTATTAATCAATTTGTTTAACTAAAACTATCAAAAATGGAAATTAACGGAATCGCAGCAATTGGAGCAGGACTATCTGCTATAGGAGCTGGAATTGGAATCGGAATGATTGGAGGAAAAGCGTTAGAGTCAATGGCTCGCCAACCAGAACACTCAGGAATGATTCAAACTAATATGTTTATTGCTGCCGCTCTAGTAGAGGGGGTTGCTTTATTTGGTGTTGTTGTTGCACTTATGCAAGGATAACAAACAGAAAAATGGTTTAACAAAATTACCTGTTGCAAAAGCAACAGGTAATTTAAGAAAATATATACTATGATATCATTTGATCCAGGATTAATTATTTGGACAACAATAATTTTCACACTACTACTTATTGTGTTGAAAAAATTTGCTTGGAAACCAATACTAAAAGCTGTAGACGAGAGAAACTTAAGCATTGAAGAGGCTCTAAAGGCTGCAGAAAAAGCTAAAAAAGAAATGGAGAAGCTAAATGCTGATAACGAGCGTATTTTAGACGAGGCAAAGCTTGAAAGGGACGCTCTATTAAAAGAAGCAAGGGATATAAAAGAGAGGGTTATTGTTGAGGCAAAGGAAAAGGCTAACGTAGAGGCGGACAAAATTATAACTTCTGCAAGAAAGCAAATAGTAAATGAAAAAATGAAGGCTGTTACAGAGCTAAAAAACTCAGTTGCTGTTTTGTCGATTGATATAGCGGAGAGAGTTTTAAAATCAGAATTAAAGGACAAGCAAACCCAAGAGGAGTTTATTTCTAAAGTATTAAAAAGTTCAGAGCTAAATTAAAACATGAAACAATCTAGGGCTTCAATAAGATACGCAAAAGCATTACTCCAACTTTCTGTTGAAAGGAATAACATGGAGGCCTCTTACAAAGACATGCTTTTGGTTGATAGCGTTTGTGCGTCTAGCAAGGATTTTGCACAACTATTAAAAAGCCCAATTGTAAAAACAGACCATAAATTGAATATTATTAAGAGGCTTTTTGCCGAGAATATTGGAGAGGTTAGCATGCTGTTTATAAACATTATTGTTCGTAAGAAAAGAGAATCGTTATTGCACTCTATTGCAAAAAGTTTTATTAATTTATATAAGAGTCATAATAATATTGAAACAGTGGTTGTAAAAACGGCAAAACCTATTTCCAAGGAATTAAAAGAGGAGATTTTTTCATATATTAAGTCTGCAAACAAAACTAACATAGAGCTTAAGCAGGTTGTGGATGAGAAAATAATAGGGGGGGCTATTATAACTATAGGAGACATGCAATTAGACGCAAGCATTACGTCCGAAATTGCAGAACTAAGACAAGTATTTAACAAAAACCTGTATTTACAGGATTATTAAAAAAAAAAGAAATGGCAGAAGTAAAACCAGCTGAAGTCTCAGCAATATTAAGACAACAATTATCAGGATTTAAATCAGAATTAGAACTACAAGAGGTGGGAACTGTTTTACAGGTGGGCGATGGAATCGCAAGAATTTATGGACTAACAAATGCCCAGTCCGGAGAGCTTGTAGAGTTTGAAAACAAAGTACAAGCAATCGTGCTTAATCTTGAGGAAGATAATGTGGGTGTGGTGCTACTAGGCCCATCCAAAGGTATAAAAGAAGGGGATACTGTAAAAAGAACTAAAAAAATAGCTTCATTAAATGTTGGAGAAGGTATGCTTGGAAGGGCTGTTGACGCAACAGGAAACCCTATTGATGGAAAAGGCCCGATTAAAGGAGAGACTTACGAAATGCCAATTGAGCGTAAGGCACCAGGAGTAATTTATCGCCAGCCAGTTAACGAGCCACTGCAAACAGGTCTTAAGGCTGTTGACGCAATGATTCCTATTGGAAGAGGGCAGAGAGAGCTTATTATTGGAGACAGGCAAACTGGAAAAACCGCTGTGGCTATTGACACAATAATAAACCAAAAAGAGTTTTATGAAAAAGGAAAACCTGTATTTTGCGTATATGTTGCGGTTGGACAGAAAGCCTCTACTGTTGCCGCTTTAATGGATACCTTAGAAAAAGCAGGCGCTTTAGCATATACTGTTATTGTTTCTGCAAGTGCCGCTGATCCTGCCCCAATGCAGTTTTATGCACCGCTGGCTGGAGCAGCAATAGGAGAGTTTTTTAGAGACACCGGTAGGCCCTCCCTAATTGTTTTTGATGATTTATCAAAACAAGCCGTTGCTTATAGAGAAGTTTCATTATTATTAAGAAGGCCTCCTGGAAGAGAGGCTTATCCTGGAGATGTTTTTTACTTACACTCAAGGCTTTTAGAGAGAGCTGCAAAAGTTATAGATGATGACAAAATAGCTGCTCAAATGAATGATTTGCCAGAATCGTTAAAAGGCGTGGTAAAAGGAGGCGGATCATTAACCGCTCTTCCAATTATCGAAACTCAAGCTGGAGATGTTTCCGCATACATACCAACGAATGTGATCTCTATTACAGATGGTCAAATATTTCTTGAATCCAATCTGTTTTTGTCCGGTGTTCGCCCGGCAATTAACGTGGGAATTTCTGTTTCTAGAGTAGGGGGGTCAGCACAAATTAAATCTATGAAAAAAATAGCAGGGACACTAAAGCTTGACCAGGCTCAATATAGAGAGTTAGAGGCATTTGCTAAGTTTGGTTCAGATTTAGACGCGGCCACTACTGCTGTAATAGAAAAAGGGAAGCGTAATGTTGAAATTTTAAAACAAGGCCAATATGCCCCATTAAGAGTTGAGGAACAAGCAGCAATTATTTATTGCGGAACAAATGGATTGTTGATGAATGTACCTGTGGAAAAAATAAAAGAATTTGAAACGGAATACATTTCGTTTTTACACTCAAAACATCAAAATATTCTTGATGATTTAGCGGCAGGAAATTTAACTGATGAAATTAAATCTGTTTTAGAGCATTCTGCGGCTGAGCTTTCGGCCAAATATGCAAATTAAACTATGGCTAATTTAAAAGAAATCCGATCAAGAATTACTTCTGTTGGCTCAACCATGCAGATTACATCTGCGATGAAGATGGTTTCTGCGGCCAAACTTAAGAGAGCGCAAGATGCAATAGGAAGGTTAAGGCCGTATGCAAACAAGCAAACGGAATTATTAAGCAGCCTTAGCGGTTCATTGGATAGTTCTGATGCAGGAGCATATACTCAAAAAAGAGCCTCAAAAAATATAATGATCGTAACAATAACCTCTAATAGAGGTTTGTGCGGCGGGTTTAACGCCTACATTATAAAAAAAACCAAAGAGCTAATAGTTAATGAATATCCAAATTCGGACGTCAAAATACTTTCAATTGGAAAAAAATCATCTGAACATTTTGTTAAAAATGGTTTTAATGTTTTTGCAAAACATGATGAATTATTTAGTGATTTAACATTTGATAATGTTTCAAATGTTGCAGAGTCAATAATGCAGAAGTTTTTAAAAGGAGATTTTGATAAGGTAATTTTGGTTTATAATCAGTTTAAAAACGCAGCCACGCAGATTATTATTACGGAAAACTTTTTACCAGTTGAACCGCCAAAAAATGATAAAACCCAATCTGGAGATTATATCTTTGAGCCTGAAAAGCAAGAAATTATAAAGGAGCTCATACCAAAATCACTAAAAACACAGCTGTTTAAGGCAGTATTAGATTCTCATGCGGCGGAACATGGCGCTAGAATGACGGCTATGCACAAAGCAACGGATAACGCTGCAGAGCTTAAAAAAGAGTTAACACTTACATATAACAAAGCAAGGCAAGCTGCAATTACAGGAGAAATACTTGAGATTGTTGGGGGAGCGGAGGCTCTTAATAATTAAAGCTTAATTTTTTTTGGCTTTTTGAACAAAAGTGATAATACGTTTAAATAAATTCAAATCGTTTATATTTGTAAAAACAGGAATTTATGCAATATAAAAATATTATAAACCAGTACCGAGACGAGATTTGCTATTTAACAATAAATCGTCCCGAACAATTAAACACCCTTAACAAAGAGACCATTCTTGAACTTAACCGAGCAATTATTGATGCAGATAATAATAAGCTAATTAAGTGCATAATTTTAACGGGGGCAGGCGAAAGGGCTTTTGTTGCTGGTGCAGACATTAAAGAGTTCGCGTCTTTTACACCCTCACAGGGCCGAGAATTAGCAGAGCAGGGACAGGAACTGTTATTTGATTTATTAGAAACAGTTGGCACACCCTCTATTGCCGCAATAAATGGCTTTGCCCTGGGTGGCGGGCTAGAACTCGCAATGGCAGCTCATATTCGTATTGCTTCAGACAGCGCAAAAATGGGTCTCCCAGAGGTTTCCTTGGGAATAATTCCAGGATATGGCGGCACACAAAGGCTTGCAAATTTAGTTGGAAAGGGAAAGGCTATAGAAATGATTTCAACCGCAAGTATGCTAACTGCTGTTGAGGCAAAAGAATGGGGATTGGTTAATTATGTTTGCCCAAATGAAGATCTAATTTTAGCAGCTGAAAAAATAGCCTCAAAAATTAAAAAGAATTCACCTATGGCTATTGCAAAAGCAATAAAATCTATAAATTCAGGTTTTATTAATAATCTTGATGGTTTTGAAGTGGAGAAAGAAGAGTTTGGAAATTGTTTTGGGACACCGGAGTTTATTGAAGGAACTGTTTCGTTTATGGAAAAAAGAAAACCTAATTTTTAACCTTGAAGTTTGTTAAAAAATTAGCAGGTCAGACAGCTATATATGGATTAAGTAGCGTTATAGGAAGGATGTTAAATTACCTTCTGGTGCCTATTTATACACGTTATTTTATGCCAGAAGAATATGGCGTAGTCACGGAGATATATGCATATGTTGCTTTTTTTGTCGTTTTGTTAACATATGGACTAGAAACAGCATTTTTTCGTTTTTCAAACAATAAATATGAAGCAAAGAAAGTATATAGCACGGCGCTTGTTTCATTAATGTTTTCTTCTTTTACGTTTGTTTGCACATTGTTTTTTTTCGCCCCATCAATTTCTGTCTTGATGGGATATGGTATAGAGACTAGATTTGTCTATTGGTTTGCTATTATTCTTGGTATTGACGCAATTTCCTCGATTTCCTTTGCAAAACTTAGAAATGAAGAAAAGGCCATTACATTTGCCACAGTACAAATGGTTAATATTATTGTTAATATTGGTTTAAACGTATATTTTATTGTTTATCAGAGGTTGGGAATAGAATATATTTTTGTTTCCAATCTAATCGCATCAGTAATAACTTTATTGCTATTAACACCAGAAATGCTGAGGTCTAAATTTACTTTTGATCGCAAAATTTGGTATAAAATGATGGTTTACGCGCTGCCGCTTCTTATAGCAGGATTAGCAGGAATGACAAATGAAACAATAGACAGGGTCTTATTAAAACACATGTTACCAAACCCAGAAACTGCATCTTTCGAGCTAGGGCTTTATGGTGCTTTTTATAAATTATCAATTATTATGATACTCTTTGTTCAAACCTTTCGGTTTGCTGCGGAACCTTTCTTTTTTGCGCAACATCAAAAAAAAGAAAGTAGGCAGGTTTATGCTGACATCATGAAGTATTTCATTATTGTTATGATAGTCATTTTTTTAACAGTAATAATCTTTTATGATTTTGCAATTAGTTTTCTAGGACAGGCATATCATGATGAAAGAGGCTTTTTAGTTGTGTCGCTATTATTGCTTGCAAATTTATTTTTAGGAGTGTTTTATAATTTATCAATTTGGTATAAATTAATTGAAAAGACTATTTATGGAGCTTATCTTGCAATATTTGGTGCGATCATAACCCTTGTGTTAAACACAGTTTTAATACCTAAAATTGGTTTTGTCGGCTGTGCTTGGGCTACATTAGTGTGTTATTTTGGCATGTCATTATTGTCGTATTTTTTAAGTAAAAAACATTTTTTTATTCCATATCAAACCCACAGAATTATCCTCTATTTAATAGTTATGTTGGGCATATACTTTTTTGTTGCCACTGCACATTTAAATATATTAATTAACTCGTTGTTTTTGTTAGGATTTATCATATTTGCATATCTTTTAGAAAAACCAAAAAAAGCATAAAATGATGAATATCAAAGTTGTCAACAAGTCTAAACATGAATTGCCGTGCTATTCAACTCTTTTGTCGGCCGGAATGGATTTAAGAGCAAATATTGACCTCCCCATAATATTAAAGCCGCTCCAAAGAACTCTTGTAAAAACAGGCGTTTTTATACAATTGCCAAGCGGTTACGAAGCACAAGTTCGCTCAAGGAGCGGCCTTGCTTTTAAAAAAGGTGTTACAGTGTTAAATTCTCCAGGAACTATCGACGCTGACTATAGGGGTGAAATAGGTGTAATTCTAGTCAATTTATCTTCTGATGATTTTATTATTGAAAATGGAGGGCGAATAGCACAAATGATTATAGCAAAACACGAACGAATTACTTGGCAAATAGTTGAGGATCTTGAACACTCTGAAAGAGGCGATCACGGATTTGGAAGCACTGGTGTGAAATAATGAGGCTACTTATCCTAATATTGTTAATTGGGCTTAATCTTTCCGCTTATTCACAATGGAGATCTTATTATCCCGAGGAAAAACTTTCAAAAAAAGAGAAGGAAAAAATAAACAATGAAAAAAACAATCAAAAATTTTCTGAGGATTTTTTTGCAGCACTTAAAGCAAAATCATTAGAAGATTATGAAGATGCCTTGCAATACTTTGGTAAATGTCAAAAAACAAACCCCAAACACCCACTTCCTTTTTACCAATCTGCTATTATAAACGCAGGCAGCGGTAACCTTGAGATAGCAACAGAACAGGTTAAGGTGGCGGTTACGTTAGAGCCAGAAAACAAATGGTATTTATTGCTATATGCACAAATTTTATTTGACAAGCGAGATTTTATTAATGCTGCTACACAATATAAGAAACTAATTAATATAGAGCCGAACAACGAGGAATTATATCTTAATCTAGCCGAGTCATATGTTTATGCCGGTCAAATTAGAAGGGCAATTACTACATATAATAATTTAGAAAAGCAAAAGGGTATTAATAAAACGCTTTCTCTGCAAAAACACTCTTTATATCGCCAATTGAACGATCTTGATGCAGCCATAAAAGAGCTTAGGGTGCTTTTACGCAATTTTCCAGATGAAGTTGAGGCAATGGAGCTTTTGGCCGAGCTATACCTTTTGAATAACAAGAAAGAAAAGGCTTTTGAATTGTTTAAAGCGATATCGATAATTTCTCCAGATAACGGAAGGTTATATCTTACTCTTGCTGACTATCATCGAGAAAGGGGTGACACAGACAGCTCGTACATAAATTTAAAGTTAGCGTTTAATAGCAAAACATTAAATATAGAATCAAAAATTCGTGTCATGCTTTCTTATTATGAGCTAATGGATAAAGGAGAAAAATTAAAAAATCAGGCATTTGAGCTAGCAGAGATATTAATTAACACACACCCAGAAAGCCTGAAGTCTAGAGCTGTTTTTGCGGACTTGCTTTATATTGACAACCAATATCAAAAAGCCAAAGAGCAATATTTAATTATTTTACAAACAGACAGGTCTAAAAACGCAATATGGAATCAAGTTTTATTTATTCAAGCAGAACAGGGTGATTTCGAGGGCATTTTAAAAACAAGCGAGGGGGCGCTAGAATATTTCCCTACAGACCCTCTTTTTTATTATTTTAATGGACTTGCAAACAGATATTTTGAAAATTATAACCAAGCAATAATTTCTTTGGAAACAGGCGTTGAATTTGTGGTTGAAAACCAAAAGTTATTACTGGAGCTGTTTGCACTGCTGGCAGATATTTATCATACACAAAACCAACACGATCTATCAGACAATTATTTTGAAAAAGTACTTGCTATTGACTCTAACAATATAATAGCTTTAAATAACTACGCATATTATTTGGCATTACGAAAAGTTAGCCTGCAAAAGGCAAAAAAATTATCATTTAGATGTAATTTTTTAGCCCCAGACAATGGTACATATCAAGATACATACGCATGGATTTTATATGCATTAAAGGAGTATCAAGAAGCGGAAAAGTGGCTCTTGAAAGCATTGTTAAATGGAGGTAACCAGAGCGCTGTTATTGTGGAACATTATGGAGATGTTTTGTTTAAGCTAGGGGAAAAAGAAAAAGCTCTTACGCAATGGAGAAAGGCAAAGTCAATAGGTGGGGCTAGTGATTTTTTAAATAAAAAAATTGAACAAGGAATTCTTTATGATTAAGAGCGTATTTTTTTTGCTTATTATAAGCCTTTTAACCTCTTGTGGGGTAAAAAAAACAGAGTTTTTTGTCACTCCAAAATCTTCAAAAGAACTCGTGGAAGTGGTTAATTCTAGGATTATGCATTATCAATGGTCTGCAATACAGGCTAAGGCTCACATTTTAACAGAGGATCAAGAAATAATTGCCAACGTAAGTATAAAAACCAAAAAGGATAGTGTTATTTGGCTATCCGCGAGAGCCTTCTTAGGAATAGAACTGTTTAGAGCTCAGCTAACTCCGGATTCACTTTATATTTTGAATAAAGTTGATAAAACATATTTTGTGCAGCCGATATCTTATTTCAAAAACGTTATAGGAACAAGTTTTTCATTTTATGATATCCAGGACTTTATAAGTAACAATATTAGTATCCCTGAAGAAAAGTACAATCTTTTTTTAGAAGGCCAAAACCTTCATTTATTGAGCGATTCTGCTAATTATTCCGTTGACGACCAATACCGAGTTTATAATTATAAATTTGTTGAAAATAACTATTCATTTGAATTAACAGTAAACGACTATAATGAGGGGCGTAATTTTCCTAAAAGACAGACACTTAAGTTCGATTTTCAAGAGAAATTAGAGATAGCAATAAATTATTTAAGCTATGAGTTTAAAGGTCCACAAAAGATTATATTTAATATACCAAAACACTATGCAAGGCTTAATTAAGGAAGGGATATTTGTTCTGTTTATTTTTTTATCCCTTGTATTAAAAGGGCAGACAAAAGACGAGCTAAAAAGGCAGAAGTTAGAAATAGAAAATGAAATAAAATACACCTCAGAATTACTTAACAAAAACAATGCCAACAAAACACAATCGCTTAACTATTTAAAAGTTTTAAAACGAAAAATTACAAGTCATGAAAGGCTTTTAATTACACTCAACATAGAAATTAATCTGCTTGATAAAAGAGTTAATAGAATAGAACTTGATATATCGCAAGCTGTCCACGCCATCGATTTAGAAGAGCAAAGTTTAAAGAGGTTAAAAGATGAATATGCAAAAATGATTTATGCCGCACACAAAAAAAAAGGCAGCAGAAGCAACATTGTGTTTATTGTTTCTGCTGATGATTTCAACCAAGCATATAAGAGAATATTGTATTTAAAACAATATTCTGAATTTAGAAAAATTCAAGCCATTAAGATTAGTAGAGCGCATGATGATTTAATACAGAAAAAAGAGAGCTTGTCCAAACAAAAAACAGATCTTATTAAAGAGTCAGCAGAAAAAAACAGGCTGGTCAGGTTAAAAAAAGATGAGTTAGAGAGGGTTAGTCTTATTAAAAGTGAAGAACAAGGAATACTAAAAAAAGTAAGAAAAAGAGAGCTGAAATTTAAAAATCAGCTCGTTGTCCAAAAAAAGAAGTCAGAGGAGCTAGATAAAAAAATAAGAAAAATAATAGAGGAGGAAATAAGAACAGCTAGAGAGGCTGCAAAGAAAAACAATAAAGACAGTAAGTACGGCCTTACACCAGAAGCATTGGCGCTTTCTTCTGAGTTTGCTAAAAACCAAGGAAAATTACCTTGGCCATTAGAAAAAGGGGTGATTATAAGCGCGTATGGAAAACAAAAACATATTGTTTTTTCTGGAGTTGAAACATTTAATAATGGGATAGATATAGCAACAGAAAGAAACACAATTATTCGAGCTGTTTTTGACGGCACTGTATCAAGGATTTTTTTTATTAAGGGAGAGGGAAAGGCTATTTTAATAAATCATGGCGAATATTTTAGTGTTTATTCAGGATTGAAAGAAGTGCAAGTAAAGGCTGGAGAAAAAATTCTTGCAAAGGAAAAAATAGGAGTAGTTATAACAAATGAAGAGGAAAACAAGACGCAATTGCATTTTGAAATTTGGAGAGGATATAATAAAGAGGACCCTTCAAACTGGCTATATAATGCGAATTAAATCAAAAAAGCTAAATTTGCAGTATAATTATAAATAAATAAATATGATTTCATCATTATTATTAGGAATGATCGGCCCCTGGCAAATTGTATTAATTGTTGTTGTTGTGTTGCTAATGTTTGGCGGCAAAAAAATACCTGAATTAATGAGAGGACTTGGAAAAGGTATAAGTGAGTTTAAAAAAGGCAAAGAGGAGAGTGATGATCAGAATAAAGATTAATTATTTTTTGCCTTGAAGCCGTTTTATTCATTTTTAGATGTGCAAAAGGCGCTAGAATCAGGGCGGTATTCATGTTTAGATATTACAACATTATATCTTAATAGAATTTCTGAACACAAAAAGATTAATGCTTTTGTAGAGGTTTTTGAAAAAGAGGAGCTTGCGCGCGCTGAAATGGTAGATAAAAAAATTAAAAGCGGTAGTGCGGGTAGGCTTGCTGGAATGGTTCTTGCAATTAAAGATAATATTTGTTATAAAGGCCACAAGCTTTCTGCAGCATCAAAAATTTTAGACGGATTTGAATCTCTTTTTACATCTACCGCCGTAAAAAAGCTTTTAGATCAAGACGCCATAATTATTGGCAGATTAAATTGTGATGAGTTTGCTATGGGTTCTGCTAGCGAGAATACTATTTATGGGTCGGTACTAAACCCTTTAGATAACTCAAAGGTTGCGGGAGGTTCTTCAGGAGGTTCTGCAGCGGCAGTTGCAGCGGGTTTGTGCCTGGCAGCGCTTGGAAGCGACACAGGAGGATCAATTCGTCAGCCCGCAGCATTTTGTGGCGTTGTAGGGCTTAAACCCACATATTCTCGTGTTTCAAGATATGGGTTAATAGCCTATGCTTCATCTTTTGACCAAATAGGCCCGCTGACAAACAATATTGAAGATGCAGCATTAATTTTAGAGGTTATTTCGGGAAAAGATGAATTTGACAGTACTGTTTCCAGTAAAAAAGTTGATAAGTATAGCGAGTTAAGGCCAAGCAAGAAAAAAAAGAAAATAGCATACATACAAGACTGTTTAGACAGTAAGGGGCTTGACCAAGAAATGAAACGGTTCGTTGAATCGGAAATAAAAAACTTAATAAATCTTGGCCACGTAGTACACCCAGTTTCTTTTCCCTACTTAGATCTTTTAGTTCCAGTTTATTATGTTATTACTACCGCAGAAGCATCATCTAATTTGTCTCGTTACGACGGAGTGCATTATGGACATAGGAGTGCTAACAGTTTAGATTTAGAAAGCACCTATGTTAATAGTAGGACTGAAGGATTTGGAGAAGAGGTTAAAAGAAGAATTATGCTTGGAACCTTTGTTTTAAGTTCGGGATATCAAGACGCGTATTTTACTAAGGCTCAAAAAATAAGAAGGCTAATAAAGCAAAAAACAGATGATATTTTTAAGGATTATGATTTTTTAATTTCGCCGACTACACCCCGAACCGCGTTTAATTTGGGACAAAAACACAAAGATCCAACAGTTATGTATTTAGAAGATATCTTTACAGTACAGGCTAATTTAACTGGCAACCCGGCTGTTTCTCTTCCTCTTGGGAAACATTCTAATGGACTCCCTATGGGATTGCACGTAATGGCAGATAATTTTAAAGAAAAAGAGTTATTAGCTTTTTCTAAATGTTTTTTTGATTAGACAAGCACTATATTTGATACATGAGAGGATTTTTATTAGGACTTTTTCTGATGCCATTAACATTATATGCTGACAAACCACTATCTTACAATGTGGGAGAGAACTTGTTTTTTAATATTTATTTTGAGGGATTTAAAGTAGGAAGCGCAAACATACATAACGTTAAAAAAGTCGAGATTGACAGCACCCCTACGTATCATATTGTTGCTAAAGGACAAACATCTAGATTTTTTGACTTGTTTTTTAAAGTTAGAGATGTTTATGAAACATATTTAGATATTAAGCATGTTCTTCCGGTAAGATTTCTTAGAGATATCCACGAGGGTGGGTATGAAAAAAAACAGGTTTATAGATTTAAACATGCTGATAGTATAGTTTTGGTACAAGATACGTCATATTCAATTTTTTCCAACTCTCAAGATATGCTGTCAGCATTATTTTATGCTAGAAGTCTTAGTAAGGATAGCTTACAACAGGCAGGCCTGCTTACCATCCCAATATTTATGGATGAGGAAAATTTTTTTTTAGAAATTGTATATTTAAACAACGAAATAGTTAAGACAGATTTTGGTTTGGTTAATTGTATGGTGTTTAAGCCTAGAATGCAAGAAGGGCGTGTGTTTAGAGACGGTGAAAAAATGAAAGTTTGGATGTCAGATGACAAAAACCGCCTTCCTATAAAGATTGAGACACAAATATGGGCGGGGACAATAAGAGCTTTACTTGTAAATTATAAAGAATTAAAGAAACCTGTGTCAATAATTAAGCAAAACTAAGTTTTTGAAAAAAACTTAAAGTATTAAATTAGCAGAATGAAAAAAGGTTCTGGTTTATTTTTAATAATAGTTGCTCTTTTTTTTATATTGTCAAATTTGAATAATAAAAAAAAAGAGGTAGAGGATGGCGGGCCCAATATAGTTCACCCTAAATATGAGTATGGCATCTTGGTTGATTCATTTTATGTTAAAAAAGACACTGTAAACTTGCGTCAGACGATCGGAGAAATTCTTTATTCTAATCATATTGACTTTCCTAAAATTGCAGAAATTGTTGACAAATCAAAAAAGTTGTTTGATTTTAGAAGGATAAATGCGGGTCATGAGTACACATTTATTTGCTCAAAAGACTCGTTCCCTATTCCATATTATTTTATTTACAAAGAGAATCAAAGAAGCTATATTGTAGTTGATTTAACAAGTGGAGTAGATGTTTATAGAGGCGAAAAAGAAATAGTCACAAAACTTGCTAGTACTACAGGCGTGATAGAACATTCATTATCGGAATCAATTGAAGGACTTGGTGTTAGTCCAAGAGTTTCAATAAAATTGTCAGAAATTTATGCCTGGACAATTGATTTTTTTAAAATCCAGAAAGGAGACGCATTTAACGTTTATTATGAAAATAATTATATTGACGGAGAATATATCGGTATTGGTAAAGTTTTAGCATCAGAGTTTACACATAAAAATCAAAAATTTTATGCTTTTTATTACAAGGAAAAAAATTATGGAGAATATTTTGACGAAGAAGGAAGAACATTACGAAAGGCATTTTTAAAGGCCCCGCTTGATTTTTATAGAATAAGCTCTAGATTTAGCAGGAATAGAAAACACCCAGTAACCGGTCAGTGGAAGGGTCATTTTGGCACAGATTATGCAGCCCCAAAAGGCACACCGATAATGACAACAGCTAACGGAACAATACAGAGGGCAGGTTACACTAAAAATAACGGTAATTATGTAAAAGTAAGGCACAACTCAACATATACAACACAGTATTTGCATATGTCGAAAATAAAGCCCGGCATAAGAAAGGGTGTATATGTCAAGCAAGGAGAAATAATTGGATATGTTGGAAGTACAGGCCTTGCTACCGGCCCACATGTATGTTATAGATTTTGGAAAAATGGTCGCCAAGTAGACCCATATACTCAGAAATTGCCACCAGGTGAGCCTATAAAGAATGAAAACAAGCTGCGCTATTTAGAGGTTAAAGATAGTTTGATGCAGATTCTGGTTGGAAAAGAATAATATGCTAAACAGAAGAAACATATTAATCAATATTGTTATATTTTGTGTTTTTTCCCTCCATTTACAAGCTCAAAACATTTTTATTGAGAATAAAGGGCAATTTCCAGATGCTGTTAAAGCCAAAGTTAACCTGCCCTCAGGCGCTCTTTTTATAGAGGGGGGGAAATTAATTTATAATTTTTACTCAGGAAAACAGCTTGCGGATATTCACGATTTGAAGTGTTCTAAAAAATATGTTGACGCTCACGCGTTTAAGTCAGAGTTTATTAATTGCACGCATAATGTTTCAACAAAACTATATGGTGAAAGCAGGTATTATGAAAATTATTTTTTGGGACCAAAGTCCAATTGGGCAAGAGGTGTTAAGTCGTACAAATCACTCTACCAAACTAACGTTTATCCTGGTATAGATGTTCACTATTATATAAATAAAGATAAATTTAAGTATGACATTATTGTAGCTCCCAAGTCAGAGGCGCGACAAATTAAAATAAAATATACCGGGTTAAATAAAATCGTCCTTGATGATGAAAGCGGAGACCTTACACTTGCAACAACTGTTAACACATTAAAGGAGAGAAAGCCTTATGCATATCAAATAATAAATGGGGAGCAAATTATTGTTAGTTGTATTTACATTTTAAAAAGAGGACTTTTGTCTTTTGGTTTTCCCGAAGGATATGATCATAACTACGAGTTAATTATTGACCCTGTTTTAGAGTTTTCCACGTATTCAGGTAGTACAACGGACAATTTTGGATATACGGCCACATATGATGACCTAGGTTTTTTGTACGCCGGAAGCACAGCTTTTGGCGCAGGATACCCCACGACAACAGGAGCCTACCAAATTAATTACGCTAATACTTCTGGAGGGACAGATGTTGTTGTAACAAAATATGACACTTCTGGAACACAGAGAATATATTCTACATATTTGGGGGGAACCAATGATGAATTGCCGCACTCAATGATTGTAAACACATCTAACGAGCTCTTTGTTTTTGGAACAACTTCTTCTCCGGACTTTCCAACTACTACGCAGGCTTTTCAACAAAATTTTATTGGAGGACCGCCATTTATTGCGACAGGTATTGGAGCAACTTTTCCAAATGGATCAGATCTTTTTGTAAGCAGAATAAGCGCTGACGGAGGCAGTTTGTTAGCTTCTACATTTGTTGGCGGAAGTGACAATGACGGTCTTAATACCTCTTCTATGCTTAAATATAATTATGCAGACGAGGTAAGAGGAGAAATAGACATTGACGATCAGAACAATCTTTATATTGCAACCTGTACAAACTCAAATGACTTTCCTGTTATAAGTAGTTTTGAGACAAATTTTCAAGGAGGACAGGAGGGTTGTATTATTAAAATGGACAACCAGCTTACTTCGATTATTTGGAGTGCTTATCTTGGAGGCACAAAAGACGACGCAATTTACTCATTAGCACTTGATGAAAATAATGATATATATGTAACAGGAGGAACAGGCTCTCTAGACTTTCCGTGCACAGCAAGCGCATACCAAGCCATACATCAAGATTCTTCAGAAGCAGATGCATTTATAACCAAAATATCTGCGAACGGAGCAGCTATTCTTGCCTCTTCATATTTTGGCACCCCTAAATATGACCAATCTTATTTTGTTGAAATAGGCAAGGATGGTTCTGTTTATTTTTTTGGACAAACAGCCGGCACAGGTTTACAATTAGTAAATAATGCTAATTATTCGGTTTTAGATGGAGGCCAGTTTATAGCTATATTTAACGAAGATTTAAGTAGTGTTTTAAGATCAACGGTTGTGGGCACCGGAAAAGGGACTCCGGACATTTCCCCAACAGCATTTTTGGTAGATGTTTGTAACAAAATATATATTGCCGGATGGGGTTCAGCTTTAGGAGGCCCACTGTCTACGCTAAACCTTACAATTACTGATGGCGCTTATCAAAAATCCACTGATGGGAACGATGTTTATTTAATGGTTTTAGACGAAGTTTTAGATACAATTATTTATGCAACTTATTTTGGAGGAAGTCAAAGTAGCGAGCATGTAGATGGAGGCACTAGCCGTTTTGATAAAAAAGGAATTATTTATCAATCCGTTTGTGCGGGGTGTGGAGGAAATTCAGACTTTCCAATTGAGCCAAACCCAGGCGCTGTTGCATCAATTAATAATAGTTCAAACTGTAACAATGGAGTGTTCAAGTTTAATTTTGATTTTCCCATGATTTTAGCGGACTTTAAGGCCCCTTGGGTAGGCTGTGATATGTCGATCTCTTTTCAGAACCTTAGCTACACGAACACTACAGCAAACTATACTTGGGATTTTGGTGATGGGAGCTTTTCTAATGATATAAACCCAACACATAATTTTATGTATCCAGGAAAATATAACATTACACTTATTGCTAATGACAATAGCGCGTGTAATGTTGCAGATACTATTGTGAAACAAGTTTATATTTTATCAAACAACATAGATACTTTGGATAATATTAATAAGTGTCTTAACGATCAGGTTCAAATAGGCCTACCCCCAATTAATGATACAATGGTTACATATTTTTGGTCGCCAAATATCAATTTAAACAGCTTAGATATAGCTAATCCTTATTGTAATACAAACACAAACCAACAATATCAACTTATAATTTCGAACGGAAACTGTACAGACACATTAGTTCAAACAGTTTTAGTGAACGACTTGGAATTAGAAGCGGGGATAGACACCTCGTATTGTAACACACCAATTTTGCTGAAAAGCACATTTTCTAATAGTACTACTTCTATTTTCTGGTCTTCTAATGATAATTTTACAGATACTTTGAGCGCTTCAGAAGACTTGGTAATTAGTAATGCGGGAACATTTTATGTAGTTGCATATAATGATAATTGTAAGCAAATCGATAGTATTCAGGTGTTTTCAGAGAGTATTGATATAGAGGCGTATGCAAATGATGTGTGTATAGGAGATTCTACTTTGGTTGGTGTAAACAATTTAAGCCCCACCACCCCAATTATTTCTTATACTTGGAATATTACAGGAGTCGATACCGCTAAGTTCATCTTTTTTCCAGATTCATCCATGTGGTATGTGGTTGAGGCAACCAATAAGGACAGCTGTGTTGCTAGAGACTCTGTATTTATAAATGTTTATTCTTTACCATCGATAGATTCTATTTCTGTTTCTGATTCTATCGTTTTTGAAGGAGAGTCAATTGAACTAAATGTCGTAACTCAAGACGACATCGTGTGGGCTGATTTTACCAGCTCTAACAAAATACAAAGTGTTTCTGCTATTGAAACAAAATGCTATCAATTTGAAGTTTTTAACCCTTTTAATTGCCGACTGCAAGATTCTATATGTATTCAAGTTCAAGATGTTTTTTGTGATGATAAAAATATTATAATCCCCAATGCTTTTTCTCCAAATAACGACGGGGTTAACGATTTTTATTATATTAAGGATGAAGATGGTATTATTAGGCAGTTCAAGCTTGAAATATTTAATAGACTCGGCCAAAGAGTGTTTTCTTCTTCAGATATTTATAAGAAATGGGACGGGACATTTAAAGGCAAAAAGCTTCCCCCTCAGGTTTTTGATTTTTATTTTGAATCAAAATGTGTTGGCGGTAAAACATTATTTTATAAAGGTAATATAACTCTTATAAGGTGAAAATCACGTTCATTATATTATTAGTTTTATTTTTGGGCCGTTTACAAGCCCAAGACTCTCACTTCTCTCAATTTGAACAAACAAAATCGTTATTAAATCCTGCGCTGATTTCTTATCAGCCTAAGGACTATCTTTTTCAACTTCAGAGAAGGTCTCAATGGCAGAGCGTTACCACTCCTTTTAATACGCTTTCACTGTCTTTTATTGCTAAAAATTTTTTCAATGGGCTTTCTGCAGGCGCAACACTTTTAGATGATATTGCTGGTGACTCTCGTTTTTCCACCAAAGGGTTAATTTTTTCTTTAGCTAATCCGGTATTTACTGTACAAGACAATATAGTCTCCATTGGAGTACAAACCTCTTTTTATGAACGTTCAATTAATTACGATGAGTTACTTTTTTTGGAAACAGAGTATTTTGAAATTTCTAAAATTAATTTTTTTGACATTGGCTTAGGCCTATCAAGTCACAAAGTTTTTACCAAAAAATCGAGTTTGTTATTAGGGTTTTCTATCTATCATTTAAACAGGCCAACACAATCACTTTCGTTAGGTGCTCATGCATTATTGCCTCAAAAATTCATATTTCACTCAAGATATTATATGAGTTTAAACCCTAAAATTGATTTCTCCCCCAAGATTTATTTTTCATCACAAAGCACGGACATGGAATTAATTATAGGTAGTGGGTTTTCATATAAACTAACGAATGATATTAACTTGCGATCTGGTTTGTACAGTAGGCTAAATGATGCAATTTTTGTAACTTTAGGCATGCAAAAATCAAATTTTGATGTAATTGTGTCATATGACATAAACACCTCTACATTAGCAAGCGCCTCAAATTATATGGGCGCATTTGAGTTTTCAATTAGTTATAGTTGGAGCGTTATTAGAGATGAAAAAGAGTTAAAAAACAATCTTGTATGCCCTAAATATTTATAATGAAAAAGGTTCTTTTTTTATCCCTACTACCATTTTTTGTTTTGTCACAAGGTGTTTTGATACAACCGTTATCACACACGATCAATACTAATAATGCCGAGATAAATTTCGTGCAAACAAATGATACAGTGGCTTTTTTTACAATGATAAAAACAGAAAAAAACAAACTTGAATCTAAGATTTATTCTGTGACGTTGAAAAACAAAACTTGGCAAGAAAAGGAGCTTTCTGTCTATAATTTTGATAATTTTAATACATCTAATATATGTTTTTCTGATGGCCACAGAATATTTTTAACTATTTGCGAAAACGGCTTTTTGGCCTGTAGAACGGTTTACGTAAATAAAGGAAGCCATGAAAAGTTTAATGAAATACCGTATTTTTTTTCTGACTCATGCTTAACTACTCAGCCATTTATTACTCAACATAATTTGCAAACAGTTTTTTATTTTGTTTCAGATCGAAAAGGCGGCTTTGGCGGCTTAGACATATGGATTTCAGTAGTTGATAGTAATGGAAATTTTGGCTATCCAATAAATGCAGGAAACAACATAAACTCAGCTGCCGATGAGATTACTCCGTTTTATAATAAGCAGGAGGGTAAAATTTATTTTTCATCTAACCGAGCGGGAGGTCTTGGAGGGTTTGATATTTATTCTTCGTTAGGAAAGCTAAACTTTTGGCAAGCACCAACAAATATAATTGAATTAAATAGTAATAAAGACGAACTTTATTTAAATTTTTTTAATGGAGATGAGGGCTATTTTTCGTCTAATAGGAAGGGGGCAAAGTTCCAAAACACAGAACATTGTTGTAATGATATTTTTTCTTTTACTTATTTGACAGATTCTGTAGATACCAATATAAATTATAACGAGGTTTTCGATTATTTGCCTATAAAACTTTATTTTCACAATGACGACCCAGATTTTAAAACCAATAATCAAATAACAACAAAAAGCTACAAAGATTCATATGTCTCATATTTTTTAAAGCAACCTGATTATGAGGCATACAATCCAGATTTGGCGAATTTTTTTGAAAACATTTTAAAAATACAATTTAATAACCTTAACAAGCTTTTAGAGAGATTAATTGTTGACTTAGCAGCAGGCAAAAAGCTAGAAATTCAAATAAAGGGACACTCAAGCCCTTTGCATGATTCTGAGTATAATAAGAAACTTTCTCAAAGAAGAATTGCAAGTGTAATTAATCATCTCATTCAGTTTAAAAACGGATCTCTTAAAAATCATGTGGACTCTGGAGCACTAATTATACAGGAGCTTTCTTACGGTGAAGATCGCGCTTCAAAATATGTTAGTGATGATGCAGGGCAAAAAAATAAATCAATATATAGTATTGACGCCATGAAGGAAAGAAAGGTTGAAATAGTCGATATAATTTTAAAGAAGTAAAACGCTACCTAACTCAATTATAAACCCAAGTAAGAATCCAAGATATATTTGAGATTTGTCATGCGCTTTTTCTTTTAGTCTTGCCATTGCTAGCATTCCGCTTAAAAAGACAAATAACATGACCGCTTCAGTGCCACCACCAAACAAGCTGTTCAACGCGACTATAATTCCAGTTGCACCTCCAATTGCCAACATATGAAGGCTTATTTTCCACCATAGAGAAATTACTGAAGCAAGCATTAGAATAATAATGGATCCTATGATTTCAGATTTTAATATAGGTGTAAACAGTAGTATTTCTTCAAGCCTATAATACGCAAGGGCTGTGAATATTGCCGCAAAGAAAAGAGGTAAAGGCCTTTCTTTACTATCCATCATTTCTAAAGAATAAACATGCTTTATTCGAATTAAAAACAAAACACTAATTAAAGGCAAAACAATCGTATAAAAAGCCAAAATTAAATATATAAAAAGTAATTGGCTTGCCAGCACAAAACTAATACTAGGTATTAATTTTATACTTGTATAAAACGCTATAAACTGCATGAATAGAGGGTGGAGCATTATTGACGAGGCTTTATATATGTTCATTATAACTCTCTTCGTAATTTCGCCTTTTCTACACCTAGTTGCTCCCTATATTTAGAAACTGTTCTCCTTGATATGTGATAGTCTTCTTTTCCTAATAGCTCTGCCAGCCTTTCATCTGTAAACGGATCTGATTTATCTTCGTTTAAGATGAGTTTTTGAAGCCCACTCTTAATTTCTTTTGTAGAAATAAGCTTTCCATTGTCTTTCCTGTAGGCGTCTGAAAAAAGCTCTTTAACTTTAAATGTCCCGAAATGAGTTTCAATAAATTTTGCGTTACTTACTCTAGAAATAGTGGAGATATCCATGTTAACAACCTCTGCCACATCAGCAAGTTTCATTGGTTTTAAATCGTTTTCCGCCCCACTAATGAAGAAATCGTTTTGCAATTCGATAATTGCCTCCATTACAAGCCTTAAGGTTCCTTCACGTTTTTTCATAGAGTCTTTAAACCAACGTGCTTTTTCTATTTTTTTTTTGTAAGAAGTCTTTTGTTTTTTTATCAGCGGTTTCTAGCAACAAGTTAGAATAATAGTTGTTTATTTTTAATTTTTTAGCCCCCCCTCTATTTAATTGTAACCGGAGTTCATTATTGCTGTAGGTTATTGTAAAATCAGGGTATATATATTGAGAAACATTTGTGTTTTTTGAAAAACCTGTAGAGGGGATTGGCGTTAGCCGCTGAACTAGCGCATAAATAGATTTTAATTTTTTTTGACTAATATTAAGACTCTTTATTAATAACTCAAAGTTTTTGTTGCTAAATTGCGTGTAATATTCTAAAATTATTTCTTGCGCAATTTTTTCTTCGGGATGAAGTCGTTTTAGTTGTATTAATAGACAGTTTTGTAAATTTTTTGCTCCAACCCCACAAGGCTCTAAGCTTTGTAAAGTTTTTAACGCATCTTGTAATTCAGTCTCAGTGGCCTTCAGGTTATTGTTTACTAACAAATCACTGCTGATTGAGTATAGGTCCCTGCTCAAAAAACCATTGTCGTCAAGGCTGTTAATAAGATATTTAACTAGAAAAAGATCCTTGTCATTTAAGTTAAGATCAATAAGTTGTTTTATAAGGTTCTCTTCTAAACTTTCTGAAGCATCTTCTATTTGGGCATGCTCGGCATTTCTTGTATTATATATATAGCCTTGATACGGCGCTGATTCTTCTACAACATCCTCTTCAAGTGACGGGTTTTCTTCTAGCTCTTTTTCTACTCTTTTTTCTAATGATACAACTGGTATTTGTAGAAGATCTAGAAACTGAATCTGCTGAGGACTAAGGGTTTGATATTGTTTTTGCTCTAACCGTTGTTTAGCCATTAAAATTCTGCATTTTGTGGGGTTCTTGGAAACGGTATAACATCGCGAATATTTTTCATTCCAGTTACAAACATTACTAGCCTTTCAAAACCTAAACCAAAACCGGAATGCTTACATGTTCCAAACTTTCGAGTTTCTAAATACCACCACAAATCAGTTTTGCTAATATGCATTTCATCCATTCGGGACTTTAGCTTTTCAAGTCTTTCTTCTCTTTGTGAACCACCTACAATCTCGCCAATTCTGGGGAATAAAATGTCCATTGCACCAACGGTTTTATTATCATCATTCATCCTCATATAAAATGCTTTTATATTTTTTGGGTAATCTGTTATTATTACAGGTTTTTTAAACTTTTTCTCTACTAAATATCGTTCATGCTCTGACTGAAGGTCTGCGCCAAACCCTTCAATTATATATTTAAATTTTTTCTTTTTATTCGGCTTAGATTTTTTTAATGTTTCGATCGCCTCTTCATATGTAATGCACGCAAACTTGTTTTCTAAGACAAAATTAAGCCCTTCAATTAATCCCATTGAAGACCTTAATTCTTTTTTTAATTTTTGCTCTTCTTCAGCCATTTTTGCATCTAAGAACTTTAAATCTTCATAATTGTTTTTAATACAGTAATCAATACAATATTTTAGAAATTTTTCGGCTAGATTTATAATGTCTGCTAGGTTTGCGAAAGCAACTTCAGGTTCAATCATCCAAAACTCTGACAGATGCCTAGAAGTATTAGAGTTTTCTGCTCTAAATGTGGGCCCAAACGTATAAACCTTTCCTAGCCCCAAAGCCCCTAACTCTGCTTCTAATTGCCCAGAAACTGTTAGACTAGTTTTTGCTCCAAAGAAATCTTCTTTAAAGTCAATATTTTTATTATTGTCTCTTGGCAACCTTTCCAAATCAAGACTTGTTACTTGGAACATTTCGCCTGCACCCTCAGCATCTGCTGATGTGATAATTGGCGTGTGCAAATTAAAAAACCCATTGTCATTAAAGAATTTATGTACAGCAAAAGCAAGAGCGTGTCTTATTCTAAAAACAGACCCAAACGTGTTTGTTCTAAACCTTAAATGAGCGTTCTCTCTTAAAAAATCTAGAGAATGTTTTTTTGGCTGTAAAGGATACTCTTCCGCATTAGCAACACCCAAAACAGTTATTTTGCTAGCTACAACCTCTACAGCTTGCTCGCTTCCTTTGGAGGAAACTAAAGCCCCTTCTACGCAAATAGCAGAGCCTGTTGTAATCTCTTTTAATAGTTTATCAGTGAATTCTGGCCCTTCTGCAACCACCTGAAGATTGTTAACAGTTGACCCATCATTTAAAGCAATAAAGGAAACAGTCTTACTACCTCTCTTGGTTTTAACCCAGCCGCTTAGAACAATATTTTTGCTAAAATCTTTTGCATTAAGAATTTCCTTTATAGTCATAGACAATCAGATGTTTTACTGAATAAGGCAAAGATATATAAAGTTGCCAATACTATAGTTATTAACCAACCTGAGATATCATTTTGCTTTTTAATATATCGTGTACAGCAACTATAATAGCATCAGCATCATAATTGCAGTCCCGCCACAATTCTTCTTGAGTGCCGTGATTTATAAATTTGTCTGGAATTCCAAGTCTTTTTACTGTATTTTGATATTTGTTGTCGGCAATAAATTCTAGTATTGCAGAACCAAACCCTGCATGTATGCACCCGTCTTCTATTGTAATTATAGCATTAAATTTTCTACAGATCTTATGCAATAACTTTTCATCAAGAGGCTTAACAAAGCGCATGTCATAATGCGCAATATTCAACCCTTCTTTAGAAAAAGTTTCTTCTGCAGTTAGCACAAAGTTTCCGGGGTGACCCAGTGATAATATTGCGATCTCTTCGCCAGATTTTATTTCTCTTCCAGTGCCAACTTCTATTTCTGTTAACTGGGTTTTCCAGTTTGTCATAACACCCCCTCCCCTAGGATACCTTATTGAAAAAGGCCCTTGATTTGGTAGTTGGGCTGTATACATTAAGTTGCGTAACTCTTCTTCATTCATTGGAGCGGAAACAATCATGTTGGGCACACACCTAAAGTATGCAATATCAAAAGCCCCGTGATGGGTAGCGCCATCAGCACCAACAAGCCCCCCCCTGTCAAGACAAAAAACAACATTTAAATTTTGCAATGCAACATCATGTATAACCTGATCATATGATCGCTGCATAAATGAAGAGTATATATTACAAAAAGGCACTTTTCCTTGTGTTGCCATTCCAGCAGAGAATGTTACAGCATGTTGCTCCGCAATCCCCACATCGTAGGTTCTTTCTGGCATTTCAGCCATCATTTTGTTTAAACTACTACCCGTTAGCATGGCAGGAGTTATACCAACAATGTTTTTATTCTTTTTAGCAAGTTCAATTATTGTTTCTCCGAAAACATCTTGATATTTTGGAGGTGTTTTTTTTTGCCCTCCTTTAATTATTTCACCTGTTTCTTTGTTAAATACTCCTGGAGCATGCCATTTAGTAGAGTCTCCTTTTTCTGCGGGCTTAAAACCCTTACCTTTTGTAGTTATGCAGTGTAGTATTTTTGGTCCGGGAATTTCTTTTAAATCGTTTAATACTTCTGCTACGTGCTTTACGTCATGGCCGTCTATAGGACCAAAATATCTAAAATTTAATGATTCAAAATAATTGCTTTCACCAAGAATAGTACTTTTGACAGCCCCTTCAATTTTTTTAGCAATGTATTGTGGATTAGGCCCAAATTGACTAATCTTTCCAAGGACTTTCCAGATTTTATTTCTAGCCCGGTTATAAGTTTTAGACGTAGAAATATCAGTAAGGTATTCTTTTAGAGCCCCAACAGCAGGGTCAATTGACATACAGTTGTCATTTAGTATAACAAGTAGATTAGTGTTTTCTGCGCCGGCATGATTTAAACCTTCAAATGCCATGCCTGCAGTCATTGAGCCGTCCCCTATTACCGCAATATGCTGCTTATCTTCTCCTTTGCTTTTTGATGCAACAGCCATGCCTAGCGCCGCAGAAATAGACGTAGAAGCATGTCCAACCCCAAAAGTGTCATAAACACTTTCAGTTCTTTTAGGAAACCCGCTTAATCCATTTTTAATTCTATTTGTTGCGAACTGATCTTTCCTTCCAGTTAAGATTTTGTGTCCGTAGGCTTGATGACCAACATCCCAAACTAACTGGTCTTTAGGTGTTTCAAAAATGTAGTGTATTGCTACTGTTAGCTCCACGACTCCTAGACTTGCCCCAAAATGCCCGCCTTTTTCAGAAACTATATCAATAATGTATTGTCTAATTTCTTTACAAACTTGCTCTAATTGGTTTGGCTTAAGCTTTCGTAATTCATCAGGGCTATTTATATCTCGCAATAGCTGCCCCTGTAGATATAGTTTCTTTTTTTTCATATTATATAGGACAAAGATATAAAATCTTTAATCAACTTATAGAATAAATTCGTTAACAAGTTGCCGTTAATAATTGGATAATTTAATTGTTTTTTTAAAACCAGCTTTTATCAATTTTGCTTTATGAAAAACATAATATTAATTAATGTTGTTTTTTTGACGTCATGTATATTCCCTTTGCAAATTTTTGGAGAACCTTTTTTAGTTCAAAATAATAAGGAGAATAATATCAATGAGCCTCAAAATATTTATGAGAAAAGACTTAGAGCTTTAGATGATAAAACTCCGATGGACTTAGCGCATAACGATAAAGTACAGATATTTATAAATAGTTATCTAGGTAAAAATAAGGCGTTAATTTCAAGAATGCAGGCGCAAAAGGAGTTATATTTTCCTTTATTTGAACAGGAATTAGATAAATACGGACTCCCCTTAGAGATTAAATATTTAGCTATAGTAGAGTCAGCATTAAACCCAAAAGCAAAGTCAAGCTCTGGAGCTACGGGCCTTTGGCAGTTTATGTATTTAACAGGAAAGGAGTTAGGACTCGAAGTAACATCTTACATAGATGACAGACAAGACCCTTTAAAATCCACAAAGGCCGCTTGTGAATATTTTCTAAAATTGTATAATATGTTTGGAGACTGGAATTTGGTTTTAGCAGCATATAATGGTGGTCCAGGCTATTTGCAAAGAAAAATTCACGAGGTAGGATCGTATAATTTTTGGGAGTTATATCCTCATCTTAGAAAAGAAACAAGAAATTATGTGCCAACATTTATCGCTGTAAACTATGTGATGAATTATGCTGCTGAGCACAATATACTTGCAGAACCCCCTAATATTAATGCTTTTAATATAGACACTCTAAAGTTAAAAAAACAAGTAGACGCAACCACCCTTTGCAAGATTTTGTGTCTTAACAAGCAAACAATAAACTATCTTAACCCTTCTTACAAGAGTGAAGTTTTTCCATCAAATTCTACTTTGATTTTACCGTCTGAATCTGTACAGGATTTTTTGTTTAACGAGCAGGCTAATTATTTATTTATTGATGCTGTAGAAAACAAACAAATTTTAATTGATGAGGAAAGAATAGTGTATCAAGTTGTTAAAGGAGACTACTTGGGCAGGATAGCAAAGTTTTATGGTGTTAGAATATCAGAGCTTAAAAAGTGGAACGATCTAACAGAAACACACTTAGACATAGGTGATGAATTGGTGGTTTACGTTAAAAAAAATAATCATGATATTGCTTCAACAGCTAGTGACGAAAAAAATGAATATATAGTACAACCAGGCGATACACTGTGGGAAATAGCAAAAAAACATAAAGGTGTAAGTATCTGGAAGATTAAGTCATTAAATAACTTAGATAGCGACAACATTCGACCAGGAACTAAAATTATTTTGCCTACAACCTAATGAGAAATTTAATTTTTTTTTTAGTTTGTGTAAGTTGTGTAGACCAAAACAAAATACTTCCGCCATCTACTGGAGAGAGCTCGGAGGTTATATTTGTTTCTAATGATCTTTTGTGGCAAAGTTCTTTAGAAAGCGTAGTAAAAAGTGTTTTTAACACTCCAATAAAAGGGGTTAACCAAGTCGAGCCATTATTTAAGGTTTTTCAAGTAAACCATAATGAATTCAAATCAATATTAAAAACACATAAAAATATTATCATGATTTCGGAAGGGCTGTCGCCTTTTAGTCAAAATGACAAGTGGGCTATAGGTCAATTTGTTGCACAATTAAAATGGAGCACTAATTCAGACATTTTTTTTAATGAACTACTGAAATTAAGAGAAAGGATTCTTTTAGAAGAGCTAGTTTCAATCCGAAATGATTTAAAAAAAACATCCAACAAGCTTGCTGAAAAGAAGTTGTTAAATGATTTTAAGGTTGAGTGTGTTGTCCCAAAAGAGTATGAGTTAATAGAAAGCACAAACAATTTTTTTTGGGCAACTTATAATCCTCAAAAATCTGATGAAATTAAAACCTTACTTATATTTACATTTGAGCAGAAAAATAATGATTTAAACTCAGAAGTCCTTTATAGAACAGACAGTATATTTGAGAGGTATTTGAGAGGTGAAAGACAGGAAAGCTACGTTCAAATAGAGAAAGCCTACCCTCCGTATTATCATAATAGTGTTTACCGAGGTCTTTGGAGGCTAGAAAAGGGATTTATGGGAGGCCCTTTCATAATAAAAACTTATTTGACAGAAAACAAAGTAATTGTAAAGATTGGCCTTGTATTTGCCCCTCAAAGCTCAAAAAGAAAATATATTAAAGAGTTCGAGGCTATTTTATGATTACACTACCTTTTTTGCTTGTGAGGTCAGTTTTAATTTCAATTATATAATATCCTCTTTTTAATTTTGCTACACTAATTTCTTTTGATGATGTACTAATAAGCTTTTTTCCAGTAAGGCTGTATATATTAATTGAGAATTTATTAGCATTTGTATTAATTGTTATTTTCTCGCTAGCTGGATTAGGATAAATAAGCTGTTTAGTATTTTTATAATCAGGTTCAATAATGGTAGACAGTGTTTGTAGTGGGCTTGTCCAAACACCCCTTCCATATGTCGCCGCGCTAATAGTCCCCTCTCCATAATGAATTTCTAACTCATTTACAATTACGTTAGGAAGTCCATTGTTGTAGGGCTCCCATTCAGACATTGAGTTGTTTTTGTGATATACACCAATGTCTGTTCCAATATACAAATCATCATTTGCCCCCCCTTGGTAGACAATGCAGTTTACTGGCAGTCCAGGGAGGTTGTTTCCAGAAATATTAAACCAATTATCGCCCGCATCATTTGTTTCATAAACTTTGTGGATGCTATTATAATCTGAAAAAGTTACCCAAGCCCTGTCCGCGTTATCTTTAGAAACTACAATGTCAGTAATATTATAATTTGGAAGGCCAGGTTTTATATAGGTCCAATTTTGACCCGCGTCTTTCGTTACTTTTATTCTACTATATGAGGCAACATAAATATAATCTTCATCTGAAGGCGCTAATGCAATTGATCGAATCGCTTGGCCATTACTTACGTTATATGAGATAGAATCCCATATTCCTCCTGCTGTAGTAGATCGGTATACTTCATCATAACCGATTACTATTAAGTTGTTGTTTATTGGGTGTATTGCATACGGGGTATTCCAAGCGCCCTCATAACTTACGGGCTTAATGTTGTCCCAGTCGTTCCCTCCATTGTATGACTTTCTTAAGCCGCCATATTGATATTCCGCATATATTATGTTATCATCATAAATATCAATAGCGCACTCCATTCCATCCCCTCCCATTATAGCTTCCCAGGTTGTGTTTGTAAGCATTTCAGTTCCATTATCTTGTGCCCCTGCAACAAGCCTGTCAGGATTAGATTGTGACAGCCCTAAGTTGTAAAATTGAGATATTTCTAACCCATCAGAAATATCAACCCAAGTGTTAAGGGGGTTCATGTATTTATATAGTCCTCCGTCATTTCCAGCATATGCTACATGTGTGTGAGGGTTAAACTCAAGCGCATGTTGATCTACATGCATGTATGAGTAGTTGCTTACGTTCCCGCTGCTCCCATCAACGTCCCAAGTCACCCCTCCATCATCTGATCTCCAGAGGTTTATTCCTCCTACGTATACCAAATTTTCATTATTTGTAGACACCCCTAAGCTAAGATCGTACCAAGCCTGACCCCCACTACTGCTCCCGTCCGTATCCCTTCCTAAAATGTTCGGGCTGTCTGATTGCATTGTCCAGGTGTCTCCAGCATCAGAAGATTTGTAAAGAGCATTAAAGCTGTGATCTGATGCTGAAAAAAGAGCATATACAACATTAGGGTTTGCAGGAGTTACGCATATTAACGGCCGATATTGAGCCCCGCTCATTCCATTGTCAATAACGGACCAATTACCCCCCCCATCGTTAGAGCGATAGACGCTAGAGCCTCCGTTTGACTGCTTTGCAGCAAAAAGCACGCTAGGATTGTCAGGCTTAAACTCAATATCTCTCCATCTTCCTACTGGACCAACAGACTGCCACGTTTGACCTGCATCGGCACTAACTAATATGTTTGAGTTTGTTACAGCATAAAGACTGTCTGTAAAGCTTGGGTTAATAATTAACTTATTTACTGTTTGTGTTTGATTGACACTATAGCTTAAACCTGTAGTAACCCAAGTAGATCCGCCATCAGTTGATTTTAAAACTCCAATACTATATGTGTCGGTTGCATAAGAATCACCAGTTACAATATACATAACCTGACTATTATATGGATCAATAGCAATATGTGAGACGCCTATAACCGGTAGATTATCTGTGTTTGTATCCCAATTACTTCCGCCATCGCTTGACTTCCACAACCCTCCTGCAGGAGAGCCAATCCAAATAGTATTGTGGTTTATAGGGTCAAAAGCTATACAGTTTACCCTTCCATTACCTCTTTTTTTTCCGTTTGAAAGTATTATAGGCGTATTAATTGGCCCCATTGCTTTCCAATTAGAATTAGAGTGTGTTTTGTTATTGTTGTTTTGTTTTTTCCATTCTGTATATAAGGCGTTTGGCTTAAAAACAGTGTTTTTAGTGATTCTTTTAGTGATAAAATCTAGCTCTCTAGCATAGGGTTTATAACCGTTTCCTTTTATATAGGTATGGGTTTTCCTATATTTTTCAAAATGCTCAAATTTTTCATGTGAAGTGGCGCGCTTGTTTTTTGTGATTAACTCATCTTCCCAAACTTGTGCACATACAAATGTCCAGCAGAAAGTTAAAATTAGCAATGGGTTAAGTTTTTTCATGTCGGTAAAGATACTAAATGTTATTTTTATAATGGCTTTAAAAAGAGGCGCGCAAGCTTAGAATAAAATTTCTCCCACCAGCACTCAAGCTAGAGCTAAAAACTTTATAGTGGACATCAAGCATGTTTTTTATGCCGAGCATTAGCGTAAGACTATTGTCAATTTTATTAGAGTATATCAGGTTTAGGGTATACCAGCAAGGGTTGCCATCTTGAGTTGCCTCTGAAAAATTATCTATTCCAGCATCATCATATTCATCTGCTCGTTTCCATGCATTGTAATCTGTATAAAAGTCAAATAGATGGTCATTTAATTTATAATTAATCCCGAGCTTTGAATTAAAGGGAGGAATTCGTGCAAGAGGTTTGTTTTCATTTGTTATACCTTTTAGATAATTACAATTAGCTTTTATTAAAAAGCGACTGTTAACGCCAATAGTACCAGAAAAGCTCACACCCCTGATGTTTGCCGCACTAATATTTTTGTTCATTTGAATACGCATCATTTCCCCGTCATAAATCATGCTGTCAGCCCCATTAAGTACAGCATACTCTCTGCTAATTGCGTTATAGATTTTATTTTTAAACAACGCTATTTTTATTTTTACGAATTTTGAAGAAATATTTAGTGAGGCTTCTAAGTTGTTTGAGTATTCAGGTTCTAGCGTAGCGTTTGGAACCAAAACGTTCTCGCCATCTTTAGAGAATATTTTACCAATATCGTCTATATTTGGGTTTCTAAATCCATCATAATATGAAAGGCTTAATGTAGAGGCTTTAATTTTATATGACAATAATATAGACTTAACAAAAGACACGTTATTGTTTTTTATGGTGTCAAAATCTAAAAAAGGATTGTTAAATTTTGCAATAAGTCTTTCTTTATTTAGCCTGGCTCCAATTAAGAGGTTAACATCTTTATAGATGTTAAAAGCCACCTGACCGTACGCAAAAACATCTTGAACTGCACTTCCTTTTTTAGGATACCTTGTAGGGTTGTAAAATGTACTTTGACCATCACTTAGATAAGCGCTAGAATTAACGTTTTGATGCCTTGCCCCTACACCATATATTATTTTGGTTTTTTTAATTTTTTTATTTAGATCTATATTAGCATCATACAAATTGACGTGTTCTTTTCTATTGTTTAACAGCTCAGAATCTATAGTCTGTACATGCCTGGATTCTTTTATGTTTTGAAAGGCTAACAAAAATTTTATATTGTCAAAAGCAATGGTTTTATTTTTCGACACATAATTTATGCTCTGTAAAAATCTAATTTGAGGACCATAATACCATTGATTATATTTTTGCGCTCCATTTTTTATATCATTCATTTTATCAAAACGATAGATGTTTGATGATATTGAGTATTGCGTATTTACAGCAATGCTGTTAAAAGTATTAATTTTGTAATTGCTTTTATGAATAAAATCAGCCTGTTCATAGTTAGTATATGGCTGCTCATTATTTTTTGACAACTCTTTTCCCCATTCGTTATATCCGTGCATTCTATTTCTTCCCATGCTTAGGTTCCCTGCCGATTTAAGACTAAATCCTGATATATGTGACAGCTTTTTTTTATGATAAAACGCCTGCATATTAGTAATTACAGTATTGCTATTACTTTCAAATTGTTGGTGTAAAAAAAGTTTGTTTATATTAGATGGTTTTTTTGTATAAAAAACCAGAGCTCCACCCATGGACCCGTTGCCATATGCAACTGAGGCGGGGCCTGAAATTAAGCTAGCAGATTCAATAAAAAAAGGGTTTATTGTGGCAGAGCTTTGCAAGTGTCCACTTCTATAAATTGCGTTGTTTATTGGGATTTCATCTACAACTAACAGTAATCTATTTGCCTCCATACCTCTGTAATTTGGGCTTCCCCCGCCAGCCTGGCTTTCTTGAACCGTCACTTGAGAAGCGCTTGCAAGCAAACCTGCGACAGATGACTCAAGAAGCTTTACTCCTGAAGGCCGTATTGTAAAAATAGCATTGCTTTTGGGTAGTGGAATTTTTGTCACGTCATTTAAAATTATAGTTGGTAGAATATTTAGCTTTTGGCTTAAATAGACAGTTTGACGGATATTTTTTTTGGCGATTTTTTTAGTTTTATAATTTAAGTGTGTTATTTGTATAACATTGTTTTTTTTAAAAACAGTGATGTTTGCCTCGCCCTTGACATTGCTTGAAGCCCCGATTTTTTCAAATATTAAATTAGCATTTTCAATTGGACTTTTGAGCAGCGAGTCTCGAATTGTTATTATTTGACCATTTAAGCCATTTATTAAAAACATAAGAAAAATTAGACATAGTAACCTCATTTTCTCAGCGACTCAATTATTAAGTGCGATGTAATACCGTCAAGATTGTAGTGCTGCAACTTATAGTAGAGAAAAAATACTCTCAGCAATGCCGACCTTTCATCTTGCGTTAGAGATAATTTTTTTTTATTAATTAACGCCTTTAAAAATGTTGACTTTTGTTCTCCAAGGGTTGTCGTAGAATCATTTTTTTCAACGAAACATCCGTTTTCTAAGTTGAAAAAAGGGTTATTTATATCTAATGTTGATGGGTAAAAACCAAGGAACCCCGATAATTCAAGTAAATATTTTAGTGGAAAGTTTATGTCAATGGGGTCAGCTAGATATAAATATTCAGTTGTTTTCCATAAAAAATCAAACAAAATTTTATTTTGATCATTTTCTTGCAAAACCTTTGAGTTAATCTCTGCAATAAAAAAGGCAATAAAATTTCTTTTTACTTGCCCCATCGTTAGTCTAGAGGCTTTATATATGCTTATATCCTCTAGGAATTGAAGCGAGTTTTTTTCGCTAAACACCCCATTTATATTTAAGCGCGTAAGTGGTTCAAAATAGCTCAATTTTCTTTTAGATTTTTTGGATCGAGCCCCTTTAATTATAAAAGATTGTAGGCCTTTTTCTTCAGTAAAAAGCCTGCTAATTATTGAGCTTTCGCCGTGCTTTATGTATGTTAGCGCAATAGCCCTGCTTTTATATTTCATTTTAGTGAATAAAAAGTATTTTGCCTACAACTTTTTCGGATCCGTTAGTGTTTGTACTTAAAACAAGGTAAATTCCTGTTGCAGCCCTTTTTCCATTTTTATTTTTTCCGTCCCAAATCGCCTGCCCTCCATTAGCAGTTGTTTCAAAAACTAATCCTCCGGAGATATCAGTTATTTTAACATTAGCATTAGTTGTTAACCCCTCGATGGCAATGAGACCTCTATAGTTGCTTTCAACAGGAGAAGGAAATATTTTAGTTTCGCCTTGAAAACTAGTGCCCACGGTAGCGTCTGCCCTGTAAGAGACAAGCCCCTTGTCTGTTGCTATAAAAACCTCACCGTTAACATGGTTTATTGCAATATCTACAATGTTATTTGAAAACAATGGGCTATTATTTTTTGTAAAATGCAACACTTCCTCTTCTCCGCTTTCTGAGATTAGAAAAACACCTGATTTTTCAGTGCCTATCCACTTTCTGTTCGCCCCATCAATTGATATACATTTTATTTTTTCTTCACTTAGTAGGTACTGTCCGTAATCTCCCTCAGTTATTAATACTTGTTGAGAATCAAAATTATCGCCAGAAAACACGCTTTCTGGATTATAAAAAATCGCAACGCCCTGATCTGTCCCCACCCAAATTTCACCATCTAAATCTTCTGCTAAACTATAGGTTTGCAAAGAAGGGAGCCTTCCAGAACCGATGTTGGTATTTATTATTTTGTATTGATCATCACTAGCATCTTCGGGGGTGTTGTTTTCAGTAAAAACTATTAGCCCGTTTCCTCTGGCTAAAACCCCCCATTTCTGATCGTTTTTATCAACTAAAAGGTCATCAAAAAACAGATCTACTTGGCTGCGATTTATGCTATATGAATACCAGTCGTTGTTTTGTGTTTTCACTACTAGTGGGTGGTTTACTTCTGAACTTAAGGCCCACAAATTTCCTTTTGAATCAAATTTTAAATCGGATATTCGAATTCTATTGTTTGAGTACCAACAGGTGTCAAGCGCACCATTGGTATTTGCAAACCCGTGCTTTATTACTAGTTCTCCATTTCTTATTTCGGGAATTCCGTGATACCATGATGCATAATATTCTATACCGTTAAGCACTGCCACTTCAAGAATATCTCTTGCGTTTCCAAGTTTGTACCGATCATAATTTATCCATTCGTCATAAGAGTTTTTTATTGATACCCCATCATTAATTAAAGAGTTAACACCAAAGTTTGCATGCCCACCGTGACACATGTATAGCTTGTTTTCTACATGCTCTAGGCTATAGATTTCGTTCCTAACAGGCCCTTCCGGAATATAGCTTTCTTCGTATTCATAGTTTATGAATTTAAGCAGCCCACTTATAGAATCTGCCACCCATAAATTCTCTTCACTGTCAACAGATGCATATTTTATGTTTTTGAATTTATCATGAGTTAGCTTTATCAGGGGTTCGCTGCGCATATTAATATCTACACTATTAAATGTAGTTTTTAGAAGGACATTATTATTATAGCTTATGCTTGTTATTTCATGAGAGTAATCGCCGCTAATGCTGTCGTTAATAGCAACGATATTGTCATACGTTTCTTTATTTGAGTAGCCCGGCAAGTTTTGCCAACTATTATAATCTGATAAGGTTGCTGAGTTTTTATTAGCATAGAAAATCCCATTAGATGTGGCCACTATTATTGAATCTCCTAAAAAAGCACACCCATTTATACTGTACATACCATTTTCGTCACCAATATTGTAAGTGTCCTGTATTTCGTGGTTTATTAAGTCAACTAATATCAAGCCGAATGAGCTTGACAAATATGCTGTTGTGTTTTTAATCTTAATATTGTTAATGATTTTTGTTCCAGCAATTTCTTTTCTTTTAACATCTGATATGTTGATGACGCTATTGTTTTTCAGAATATCAATGTTGCAATTTTCATAAATAATTACACTTAAATCTAGCTTGGAAGAATGCGCAATCTGTTTTGCCCCCACATCTGATAATCCTGTTATTTTTGAGACACGATTGATTATGTTAGATTCTTTTTCTAAAAAAAACACCCCGCCATTTGCCACGCAAAAAATAATATCATCTGCTTCGCATATATAAGAAGCAGAATTATATGATAAGTAATCTTTCCAGCTTCCTATTGGGGCGTCTTGAGCCTCTAAAAGTAAAGGCAAAAACAGAATAAATAATAGTTTTTTCATATTTTAGACAATAATAATGTATTACTATAAAATAACTAACTTAAAGTATAAAAAATTGCACACTCAAAAGTTATATTATTTTTGCATAAAGGCCTAGTAGTTCAATTGGATAGAATATCAGATTTCGGCTCTGATGGTTGGGGGTTCGAATCCCTTCTAGGTCACACATACCCCCCCTTCAATTGAAGGGGGACCTCTCGATCCTAATTTCGAACCGTTTAACACTCTAGAAACTTAACATTTACTTAATTATATGCTTTAAAATTTAATTTTTTATTAAACCAAGGATAAGAATAGGTTAATATAATTAATTATTCAATAGGTCATATTTGTAAAAATTAGTTTAAAAAAATGTTAGAGACAGTTATTGTAAGTAATAAAACAAATTTAATAGAATATTTAAAAACTAATGTTGCAGATTCTATTAATACAATAATTAAAACTTTTAGTAATGGTTATGAGAGTATAAGTTATATAGAAAATTATACTCCATCAATTATTATAATTGATGTTGACCTAGATGATATAAATGGAATTGAAATATTTGAGAAATTAAGTGCTAAAAATAATACAGCCTTTAAAATACTTTATTTAACTAAGCATGAAGATTATATTAAACTTGCTGCTTATGATGCTGGTGTTGATTATATTCTTACTGATTTGATTTCAGAAAAAGTATTTCAAAAAAAATTAATTCAAGTATATAATAGAATTAATAATAACCAGAATATAATCTATTACAACTCATTAATTATTGATACATCGAAATTTCAGATTAATTTTTTAGACAAAACTTTTGTATTACCTAAAAAACAGTTTTTAATTTTTGCTTTATTATGTAACATGCCAGGAACAGTTTACACTCGTGAAGAAATATATGAGAAAATATGGAAGAAGAAAAAACCTGAAAATAATAGAACAGTAGATGTTCATATAAGGGAAATAAGAAAAATAATACCTAATAATAACATTAAAACATTTCGAGGTGTTGGTTATAAAGTGGCACAGTCGTGATAAATAAGAGGAGCTTATTTTTAATAAAACTACTTATTTACGTAGTATATCCCATAGCACTCATTTTATTGGCAATATATATTTATTTAAAATAGGGAATAGGCAACCTCCCAAAAACGGAGCCATAATAAAAAACAAAACAACAAAAACAACAAAAACAACAAAAACAATGAAAACAATGAAAACAATGAAAACAATGAAAACAATTAAACTACTAGCTTATATATTTATAGGCGGATTATTTGCGGCATGCTCTTCAGACTCAGGCTCAGGTGATGACACGCCTACTCCAGTAGTTCCAACAACTTATTCAGGAGATATTACTGAAGATGTTACATGGACATCTGATAATATTTATACTTTAGATGGTAGGGTAATGGTAGTAGATGGAGTTACTTTAACAATTGAAGCTGGAACCGTGATTAAAGGAGCGCCAGGTACTGGTGCTGATGCATCAGCCTTAATTATTGCAAGAGGAGGTAAAATTATGGCTAATGGAAATGCTGCTAATCCAATTGTATTTACTTCATCAGCGGATAATAGCACAAATGGAACTTCTGGCTTTGGATCTGGTCTATCTTCATCAGATCAAGGATTATGGGGAGGTGTATTAATCTTAGGTAATGCTGATATTTCTGCTGACGCTAATCCACTACAAATCGAAGGCATTCCGGTTGAAGAAACAAATGGTTTGTATGGAGGAGGAAGTTCTTCAAACAATTCTGATAATTCTGGTGTTTTTAGATATGTTCAAATTAGACATGGAGGAGCTGAAATCGGAGAAGGGAACGAAATTAATGGTTTAACATTAGGAGGTGTTGGTTCTGGAACTCAAATTAGCCATGTAGAAATTATTGCAAATTTAGATGATGGTTTAGAGTGTTTTGGAGGTAGTGTAGATTGTAATAATATATTAGTATGGGGTGCAGGAGACGATTCGTTTGATGTTGATCAATCTTATAGCGGAACAATAAATAACTTTTTAGGAATATTAATTTCTGGTGATCAAGCTTTAGAAATAGATGGCTGGGAAGGTACTATGCAAGCTGATTTTTCTCTTACTAACGGTACAATTATAGGTGCTCCAGGAGATAAAAA
>MDTB01035947.1_pt1 | contig 103343 bp, 100 predicted proteins | sample 811161 | NCBI WGS metagenome assembly MDTB01 (sample SAMN05326650, study PRJNA326480) | marine metagenome | isolation source: seawater | place: Mediterranean Sea | collected 2009
ATTACGTCCACTAATGCCCTATCGCGTCTGACTTTCAATGAAGGCGGCGTAAAGCGCGGCTAGTTCATCGACCTTGCCATAAGAGAAGAAATGCCCGCCGGTAAATTGATGCGCATCAGCCGCATTATAAACCGCAATTGCAGCCTCAACCTCCGCAGCCGGAATTTCGGGATCATCGCTCGCATAGGCAAAATGCACCGGCACACCCGCCGCCGCAATGGTGCGGTGGTCGTCCATGCGATCGGATAATGCATCGCCGGTGATCATCTGCGTAATCATGCGTTCTGTGCCCATTACCGCGAACTGCTCTTTGAAATGCGCCATCAATGCCTGGCCAGTTTCGGTTTCGGGACTGAAGCTCTCGCCGCGTTGGATTATGGCAGGGATCGCGTAAAGCCGCGCCAGAAGCGGCCCGATAATTGGCAAACGCGCTACCATCACGCTGCGCGACACGTTTACGCCGCCAATAACCGGCACTTGCAGCCCCAGCGTAATAACCCTTTCGGGATGTTCGGCGGCAAAGCGCGCGACAATTGCCCCACCAAGCGACACGCCGTAGAGATGCACCGCACCAAGGTCCAGATGGTCCATTAACCCGTCAAGCTGCGCGCGCATGAGATCAATGCTAAACGGCGTATCGGTGCGGTCAGAAAAACCCCGTCCATATTGGTCATAAAGCACAACCCTGAAGCCTGCCGCGACAAGCGGCGCGGCATAGTCTTGATAGGTGAGCGAACCGAGCGTAGCGCCATGCACCAAAATAATTGCCGGCGCGCCCACCGGCCCATAGGTGCGAAATGCCGTCGTACCATGTTGTAATGCCGCCGTTTCGTAACCCGACGACGCACGGAAACTTGCCGCTGTTTTAGTTTCGCGGTCGGCTACGCGATAGGCGATATAAAGCCCGCCCACGACCAGCACGACAATCGCGATCACAAGTTTAAATATCATTTTATTATTCCTGTTTAAGCCGGATACGGCCACGCTCTTCACCGCGGCGCGGGTCGAGCAAAATCAGCGTATGCCCGCCCTCAGCCTTGTCCCGCAGGCGCAAAATCAGGCGACCGTCAGCGGCTATCACCTCATCCAGCACACTGCCCGCTGGCAGTTCAATTTGTGTTTCACCGAAACCGGGCTTGACCGGCACATTGCCCTCCGGGTCACTGACCCGCTTAATTATGGTACCGATAACAATCGCCGCACCGCCCAGCAAAATCAGCCCCAGCGTAATCACGACAATTAGCAGCGTGCGCACATAGCGCGCGCGCCCCGCATTATTGTCGCCATTTTCGCCTGCTTCCACCGGGCCAGTTTCCCCATCCGGCGGGATTTGTGTATGGTCAGTCATGGTTTTGGTTCCCCCCGCGCACGCGGACATACGCTTTGTTGTACGCGCCGAAGATAATGGCACGCGGCTCGACAAGATATTGGCACACAATGCGCCGGAAATCAGCCGCGCCCGTTTGCAGGCGCTGGTCAAGGCCGGCGCATGTCAGGCCGCCCGAAACGCAACGACCGATACGATAAAAGACCCAGCATGGCGGGTCAAACCAGATGACGAGATTGTGTTGCGCGTGCCGCCACCGCAGGAAACCCGCGTTACCGGTCAGGCCATGCCGCTCGATATCTTGCACGAGGACGCCCATCTCATCGTGCTCAACAAGCCGGCGGGCCTGGTGGTGCATCCGGCTCCTGGCAATCGCGATAAAACGCTGGTAAACGCGCTCATCGCTCATTGCGGCGACACGCTGTCGGGTATTGGCGGGGAAAAGCGCCCGGGCATTGTCCACCGGCTCGACAAAGACACAAGCGGCGTCATGGTAGCCGCCAAAACCGATGCCGCGCATCTCTCGCTTAGCGAGCAATTTGCCGCCCATGGCCGCGACGGGCGCATGCGGCGCAGTTATCAGGCACTGGTGTGGGGCACGCCCCTGCCTGGCGTTGGCAAGGTTGAGGCCGCCATTGCGCGCGCGCCGAATAACCGCAAGAAAATGGCCGTGTCAAAGCATGAAAGCGCGCGCCACGCCGTCACGCATTATCAAGCCCGTGAAAGCTTTATCGGCGGGCAGGTTTCCCACGTCGCTTGCCATTTGGAGACGGGCCGCACGCACCAGATACGCGTGCATATGGCCCATATCGGCCACCCTGTGCTGGGCGATGGGGTGTATGGCGCGGGCATGAAAAGCCGAACCCGCCACCTGGATGATGCCGCCACTGCCGCACTCACCGCGCTGGAGCGACAGGCCTTGCACGCCCAGCTTTTGGGCTTTGAACACCCCGCCACGGGCGAGGCTATGACGTTTGAGGCCTCGCTGCCGGATGATCTGGCCCGCTTGCTGACGGCGCTGGAAAACACGCGGTGATATCAACCGCTTAACCCAAGTTTCAGCGCATGCCCTTTAAATTGCCATATTGTGGCTCTATATATCTTGAGAGGTAACCTCACAGTGCACAAAGCAGTGCACAAAATAGTGCACAAAATAGTGCAAAATAAAGTGCAAAGCATGGCAGATGATAAGAAACTAGACGCGAAAAAAGCTGGCGCAAAAGAGCCCGCCCCCAAAAAGGCGAAATCCACCGCGCTTGCGCCTGCCCCCTCACCAGAGGGCAGCCTGTCGCGCTATCTCGCTGAAATTCGCAAGTTTCCCATTCTCGAAGCGCAGGAAGAGTATGAACTGGCCCGCGACTATGCCGAAAAGGACAACGTCAAGGCCGCGCACACGCTCGTCACCAGCCATTTGCGGCTGGTCGCCAAAATCGCCATGGGCTATCGCGGCTACGGCCTGCCCATTGGCGAGGTTATTTCCGAAGGCAATGTGGGGCTGATGCAGGCGGTTAAAAAATTCGACGCCGAGCGTGGCTTCCGTCTCGCCACCTATGCCATGTGGTGGATCCGCGCCTCGATACAGGAATATATCTTGCGCTCGTGGTCGCTGGTCAAAATCGGCACCACCGCGGCACAAAAGAAGCTGTTTTTCAATTTGCGTCGCTTGAAGGGCGAGATTAACGCCATTGATGGCGGCTCGATGACCCCCGAACAAGTCAGCGAAATTGCCGAGCGCCTTGGCGTGCAGGAAAACGAAGTGGAAATGATGGACGGGCGCATGTCGACCGGCGACCAGTCGCTTAACGCGCCCATGCGCGGGCGCGGCAGTGAAGGCGAAGATGGCGGCGAGTGGCAAGACTGGCTGGAAGATAGTGCCGAGAGCCAAGAGGTCGTACTTGCGGAAGAAGACGAGATGGATGCCCGCCGGCAGTTATTGCTGGGTGCTCTCGCCACGCTGAACGAACGCGAGGCCGAAATTCTGCAAGCCCGCCGCCTGAAAGACGAACCCGACACGCTGGAAACCCTCAGCCACCGTTTTAATGTGAGCCGCGAACGCATCCGTCAGATCGAGGCGCGTGCGTTTGAAAAACTCCGCACCGCCATGACGGAACAGGCCCAAGACCGCGGGTTGATTGAGGGTTAGTAGTGACGAAGCGGCTAGAGTTGTGTGTTCAAGTGCTAGGAACTGGTAACTTACTTCCTATATCTATTTGCCATTTCTCCACCTCAGATTGAGCGTGGCTGGCTAAGAAACACGGTCGCGCGGTGATGGTAGCGCACGGCCCCAATAACCGCCGTCGGCATTACCTTTCCTCATGGTTTGTTTCAGATTTTATCGGCTCCTGTCGCATAAGCACTGCCCCGAATTGTCTTAAATTACAGCTTGTCTTTCGCGCCAATCGCCGCCACGCTAACACTTGATTTCCTAAAAAAAACAAAAAGGAGCAGGAAATGAGCCACATGGCAGCGATTGAGAAGAAGCACGCAACCCAGACAGAGGATCGCGCGCATGAGCCCGTCATCGACATGCACATGCATATTGTCGATTTTCTGCAAAAGACAGACGGGCTGTCTGCCCTGCTGAAACAAATGGATGCGGCAAATATCGACAAAAGCGTGATATTCGGCCTGCCGGTGAAAAAGAAATGGGAGTCGTTCGAGCCGCACCCGCCGTTTTACTATCTAGATGATAATGCGCCGTGTTATTATTATGGCCTGACAGACGAGGTGGTGGCCGAGCAATATCTGGCGCTTTCCAAGCAAGACCAGAAGCGCTTCGCGCCGATGATTTGCGGGTTTAACCCGACCGATTGTCTGGCTATCGACCATCTGGAATACATCTATAATAAATATCCTATCTGGAAGGGCGTGGGCGAATTGCTGCTGCGCCATGATGATTTGACCAATTTGACGATGGAAGAAGTGGCGCGCATTAACCACAAGGCGCTGGAGCCGATTTTCCAATTCTGCATCGACAGGCAGCTGCCGCTGATGATCCACCAAAATGTGACGTCGGTGGGCATTCATGACCATTTTGAATATCTGCACGAATTGCGCCATGTGCTGACCGGCTTTCCCAAGCTCAACCTTGTATGGGCGCATTGCGGCATCTCGCGGCGCATTGGCGGCAAAGACTATTTCAAAGTGACAGATGCGCTGTTGAACGAATTTTCTAACCTGAAAGTCGATATCGCCTGGGTGGTTTTCGATGATGTAATTTGCGACCCAGACAATAACGACCTACCAAAGGCCGAATGGGTGCAACTCATTGAGGAAAACCCCAACCGCTTTATGGTAGGCAGTGACTTATGCGGGCATTTCGACAGCCTCGGCAAAACCATAGCGCGGTATAACAAGCTGTTCAGCATGCTCAGCCCCACGACCGTGGCGGCTATTGCCCATGGCAATGCCCAACAGCTCTGGTTCGATGACTAGGGTGTTAGAAGGGAGAAGGCGGGCTGGGCTATCCCAAAAGGGAAAGTGATCCCTTATACTCAGTCCTCGAACGGGTCTTTAACCAGAATTGTGTCGTCGCGCTCGGGGCTGGTTGACAAAAGCGTGACCGGCGCGCCGATCAGTTCTTCAATGTAGCGCACATAACGCACGGCATTAGCCGGTAGCGCGGCCCATGAGCGCTTGCCATAGCTCGTCTCGCTCCAGCCTTCAAGCGTTTCATAAACCGGCGTAACACGCGCTTGCTCAGCGGCGTTGGCGGGCAGATAGTCAATATCACAGCCGTCGAGCTGGTAATGCGTGCAAATTTTAATTTCGTCGAAGCCATCCAGCACGTCGAGTTTTGTCAGCGCAATACCGTCAATGCCCGCGGTCTGCACAATTTGTTTCACCAGCACGGCATCAAACCAACCACACCGTCGTTTGCGGCCCGTAACAGTGCCAAACTCACGGCCACGCTCGCCAAGGCGCTGGCCCACCTCATCGTCTAACTCGGTTGGAAACGGCCCCTCGCCCACCCGCGTAGTGTAAGCCTTGGTGATGCCCAACACATGGCTCAGCGCCGATGGGCCAATGCCCGTGCCAATAGCGGCCTGCCCAGCAATGGTGTTGGAGGAGGTGACATAAGGGTAAGTTCCATGGTCGACATCCAGCAGCGCGCCTTGTGCACCCTCAAACAAAATGCGCTGACCAGCGCGACGCGCCTCGTCCAGCAGGCGCCACACCGGGGCAGCATAGGGCGTGATGTGTTCGGCAACTGCGATGAGTTTTTCCAGCAATTCAGCGGCTTCATATTCCGGCAGGTTTAGCCCACGGCGCAGCGCATTATGATGGCGCAAAAGATGGTCGATTTTTTGCGGCAGGGTTTCCGGGTCTGCCAGATCAGTAATACGCAAGGCCCGCCGGCCCACCTTGTCTTCATAAGCCGGGCCGATGCCGCGTTTTGTGGTACCGATTTTAACCGCGTCATTAGCGCTTTCGCGCGCCGCGTCCAGTTCTTGATGCAAAGGCAGAATAAGCGTCGCGTTTTGTGCAATTTTGAGCGTATCGGGCGAGATAGCCACGCCTTGCGCGCGCAATGTGTCTATCTCAGCGAGCAGCGCCCACGGGTCAACAACAACACCATTTCCGATAACCGAAAGTTTGCCCTCGCGCACGATACCTGACGGCAGCAGCGACAGCTTGTACACCTCGCCATTGATAACCAGCGTGTGACCAGCATTGTGACCACCCTGAAAGCGCGCCACCACATCAGCGCGCACGGATAACCAGTCGACGATTTTGCCCTTACCTTCGTCGCCCCATTGCGAGCCGACCACGACAACATTCGCCATATGCGCCCCCTTCAAAAATGCCCTGCGCGCCCAATTGCGGCATGCGAGCGATCAGAATTGCAGTTGCTTGACCTGCATAACTTGTTCAAGAGCCATAATTTCTTCCAGCACTACGTCAGAGGCCTCATTATCGACGCTCACCAGCGAGATGGCGTCACCACCCGGCTTTTCGCGTCCCAGATTAAACGACGCGATATTAATGCCGTGCTCACCCAGAACAGACCCCAGCGCACCGATAAATCCAGGCTGGTCCAAATTGGTAACATATAGGACGCGTGGTGCCAATTCCGCTTCCATGTTGATGCCCTTAACCTGAATGATGCGCGGCTTGCCATCGGAAAACACCGTGCCGGCGACCGAGCGTTGCTGGCGTTCGGTTTTAATGCTCAGGCGGATATAGCTATCAAAAGCGCCAGAGCTGGCCCGCTTAACCTCTGAAACCGTGATGCCGCGTTCTTTGGCAAGCGCTGGCGCGCTCACCATGTTCACCTGCGACAATACGGGGCTCAAAATACCTGCCACTGTTGCAGAGGTGAGCGGCGCGAAGTTCAGATCGCCCACTTCACCGACATACTCAATCTCAATGCTCTCAATGCCGCTTTCCGTCAGCTGGCCAGCGAACAAACCCAGTTTTTCCGCCAGGGCAACAAACGGGCGCAGGCGCGGGGCGTCTTCAGCCGAGATGGATGGCATGTTGATGGCATTGGTTACGGCGCCGGTCATCAGGTAATCGGCCATTTGTTCGGCGACCTGAATAGCCACGTTTTCCTGCGCTTCGCTGGTCGCGGCACCCAAATGCGGGGTGCATACGACGTTTTCCATGCCGAAGAAAATGCTTTCCTTAGCCGGTTCATTTTCAAAAACATCCAACGCCGCACCGGCCACCTGGCCGCTATCCAGCGCGTCTTTGAGATCAGGCTCATTAATCAGCCCGCCGCGCGCGCAGTTAATTACGCGCACGCCTTTACGGGTTTTAGCGAGCGCAGCCGCATCAATGATATTGCGCGTTTTGTCGGTCAGCGGCGTGTGCAGAGTGATGAAATCTGCCCGCGCCAATACGTCGTCCAGCTCGGCTTTCTCAACGCCGATTTCTACGGCGTGTTCAGGCGTTAAAAACGGGTCAAACGCGACAACGCGCATTTTCAGGCCCAATGCGCGACTGGCAACGATGGAACCTATATTGCCGCAGCCAATGATGCCTAGCACTTTATTGGTCAGCTCGACGCCCATAAACTTGCTTTTCTCCCATTTGCCGGCCTGCGTCGACGCGTCGGCGGCAGGAATGTCGCGGGCCAGCGCAAACATCATGGCAATGGCGTGCTCGGCCGTGGTTATCGAGTTGCCAAACGGCGTGTTCATGACCACAACGCCTTGCGCCGTGGCGCTGGGCAGGTCGATATTATCAACCCCGATGCCTGCGCGACCGATCACCTTCATATTTGTGGCAGCTTCCAGCACCGGCGGCGTCGCTTTTGTCGAAGAGCGCACGGCCATACCGTCATAGTCGCCGATAATCTTGATCAGTTCATCACGTTCAAGGCCGGTAATAACGTCCACATCAATGCCGCGTTCCTTGAAAATCTCTTCGGCGCGCGGGCTCATTTTGTCTGCAATTAAAACTTTGGGCATGAGAGCCTCCATCAGATCAGAAATATTTAGCTAAAGTTCGGCTTTAGCAGTTGCGAACGCCCAGTCTAGCCAAGGCATTAGCGCAGCAAGGTCTTGGGCTTCAACCGTGGCCCCGGCCCAAATGCGCAGGCCCGCCGGGGCATCGCGATAAGCACCAATGTCGTATGCCACGCCCTCGGCGTCCAGCAAGCCAGCAAGACGCTTGGCAAACGTGCCCTGCGCATCGCCATCAAGCGCCGCAATGTCGGTGTCAGAAATTTTCAGGCAAACAGATGTTGTCGACAAATTGGCCGGGTCCGCACACAAAAAGTCAGCCCAGTTCGACGCCGCAACAAAATCGCTCAGCACTGCCATATTTGCATCAACACGGGCCAATAGCCCGCTCAATCCGCCAAGGCCTTCGGCCCATTTCAGCGTATCGATATAATCTTCGACTGCCAGCATGGACGGCGTGTTGATCGTTTCGCCGCGGAAAATACCGTCGATCAGCTTGCCGCCCTTGGTCAGGCGGAAAACCTTCGGCAATGGCCATGGCGGGGTATAGCTTTCCAGCCGGTCGACCGCGCGCGGGCTCAAAATCAGCATGCCATGTGCGGCTTCCCCGCCCAGAACTTTCTGCCAACTATAGGTGGTGACATCGAGTTTTTGCCACGGCAGGTCCATGGCAAACGCCGCTGATGTGGCGTCACATAAAGTAAGACCTTCACGGGCATCAGAGATCCAATCGCCGTTTGGTACACGCACGCCCGAGGTCGTTCCGTTCCAAGTGAAGGCCACGTCGCGGGTGAAATCGACCTGTGCGAGGTCAGGCAAGTCGCCGTATTCGGCTTCCATGACGCGCATATCGTCCAGCTTAAGCTGTTTCACCGCATCGGTAATCCACCCCTTGCCAAAGCTTTCCCAGCCCAGAATATCAAGGCCGCGCGCACCCAACATGGTCCACATCGCCATTTCATAGGCGCCGGTATCCGACGCCGGCACAATACCGATATGATAATTATCCGGCACGCCAAGCACAGCGCGCGTTCGATCAATGGCCTCAGCCAGCTTCGCTTTACCGGGTTTTGACCGATGCGAACGCCCGAGGCAGGCATTTTCCAAAGCTTGAAGGGAATATCCCGGTCGCTTGGCACACGGACCGGAAGAAAAATTCGGGTTTCCCGGACGTATGTCCGGCATCGAGTTGATCGTCATATAGCTACCCTCTCAGATAGTTGCACCTCGTTGGGGAGGTGTGTCCCAAGAGCGATATAGGTCGGTTAGCCTCAAAAAGCAAGCAAAGCGTATCCGCATCCGCCGATATGCGCTTTCCTAACGCAGATTCACGAGAGAACTAGTCGGAGAAATGGCCTACGTATCGGCTGTAATTATTGGCCCTGCGCGGCGCGCATTTTGTCGTCGTCGTGGGTAAAGCCGATCGCGGCAACCACGCAGCCAATGACACACCACAGCAACAGCAAGCCGATAAACACGACCGCCCCACGCTGGCCTTCCTGCACCAAAGACGGCGGCAAACTCCGCAACAACATATAAAGTGCGAAATAAAAGCCGAGACCGGCAGCCCAGGCCATGGACAGCATGGCGGTGCCAAATGAAGATCGGCGCACCAAGACAGCATAACTGCCCAACAACAAAGCGACCGATAGTCCGTATTGGCCGAAAGTGAATGCCATGCGGCGTTCATCGCCATCGCCGACCACGGTCGTCAGAATAATTACAAACAAAGCTAGGGTGACGGCAGAAATGGCATTGCCAATGTGCCAGCGAGATATTGTGGGTTTTACTTCGTTCATTTTTTTTCCTTTTTATGAGTGCCCCGGATTACGCGCCGGTGACAGGTTTACGAGGCCCAGTGATGCAACAGAAATTTGACGCTCTGATCGATCGTCTGCGCCGCTTCGGGAAAGGCCGGGTAAAAGGCCGGCCACGCGTGCACCAACCCCGACGCCGCGTGGAATTCCACTGGTACGTTGGCGGCCTTAGCCGCCACCGCCAAACGCTGGGCATCGGCGTATAGCACTTCGGTTTTGCTGGCGTGAACCTGCAAGGGTGAAAGCCCGTCAAAGCGCCCGAATAGGGGCGAGACGCGCTTTATCGCCGACTATAGCCAGAACAATAATATCTGTTGCACCGCCGTGCATACGCTTGGGCGTACAAGCGATTTGCTGAATGGGCTCGCCGAAGCCGCGACGCCGCAACCGCTGGTCGGGGTCACAAATTCGGGCAATGCGAATAACGATACCCGCTATGACGCCGCCTTCACGCCAGGCCGCGCGTTCCAAGATGATGTAAGGGACTATGGCGTTTCGCTGGAATATAATCAGGCGCTGGAGCTTGGTGAGTTCACCTCGATCTCAGCGTTTCGCAGCTTCGACACAATACAAAGCCACGACCTTGACTTCTCAGGCGCCGATATTCTTTACCGCGACGGCAAACACGACACGCAAGATGTGTTTACCCAGGAAATGCGCCTGCAAGGTGTTGCCGGCCAGCTTGACTGGCTGGGTGGCGCGTTTTTGATGCACCAGAAAATCAGCAGTACCGACACGATCAAATACGGCACGCAGGCAGACGCCTATATCGACATTCTCGTCAGCGCAACGACACAAATCGTTGACCCTACAACGGGGCTAAGTGCAATCGGCGCGTATAATACAGCGCATAACACGTTGCGCGCCATGCTGACCTCTCATCCCCTGCCCGCCGTGCAGGCCGTTGGCAACGCTTTGCAACCGGCCAATGCCATGTTTACCGGCACACAACTGACTGGATCATTACCAGTCGATATAACCGCCGGGACCGGTAACCCGTATATCGTCTTTGACGAGATGATATTTGCAAGCATGCCTGATCGACCGCTGCCCGTGCCAACCACCAATTTCACCGGCTCGCAAACCGGCGGTGGTCAAAACGCCGACCGGTTTGATCTCGAAACGCGGTCGCTGGCGTTATTCACGCACAACATCTTCGCACTGACCCCGGATGATGAAATAACCGCGGGTCTGCGCTACACGCGCGAGGAGAAAAAAGTTGATGCCGATTTGAATGTCACCGGCGTGCCGATCTGCGATGCTCTGCTGGCCCCGGACGGCGACCAGCTCGCGCAAAGTTTGCGGGTGTTGTTGCCTGTCGCGTGTAATCCGATCCTCAATCCCGAATTTAACGGCGTCTATCACGACACGGATACAAGCGAGGCGTTTTCGGGCACATTGCGCTACGCCAAGCACCTATCGGACGATCTGATGGTCTATGCTGGTATCGCGCGCGGATATAAGTCCGGCTCATATAATTTGCAGCGCAGCGGCTTTGCGACATCCGTCACCAGCTATGACGCTGCCGGCAATGTGCAACAGGCTGGCAATACAAAGCCAGCGCATCTTCGCGATCTGGCGTTTGACGAAGAAACCAACGACAATATTGAGCTGGGTTTCAAATCAAGCTGGATGGATGGCACGCTGACACTTAATGGCACTAGCTTTTATCAAGAAATTGACGGGTATCAGGAAAGCGTGTTCAACGGCGTCAACTATATCGTTATCGGCTCCGATGTTATATCGCAAGGCGTGGAGCTGGACGTGCGCGCCCTACCCAATGAAAATTGGGCGATTAGCGGCGGCATGGTTTATCTAAGTGCCGAGCGACAAAACGCCGTAGATATCGGCACAACGGTTTTACCAGCCGATGTGCAACTGGGAAATGCGCCGGAATATGTGGTCTCTGCGCAAGCTACCTATCACGAGCCGGTCGGCGCGAATAGCGAATGGTTCGCACATCTGAATATGCGCTGGAACGACAAGGCGGCTATCACCTCCGCAGCTGTCGACACAAATACGCTGAGTGCGGAACAGGCGCGCGCGATTAATGACGTACTCGTTAATGACTCATTTGCTACGTTTAATGGTCGGCTCGGCATGCGCGATTTATCCGAGACCTGGACCATGTCGCTGTTGGTCAACAACATACTCGACGAAAAATACAATGTGCTGGCGTTCGCCGTCCCGTCCCAGCCCGGGCAGTTCGCGGTGTTCTCGGCCCCGCCGCGCACTATTGGCCTTGAATTAGCGATGAAGTTTTAACGCACATCACCCTGAGGCGCGTACTTCACTAAGAAGCATTCTCAGGCACGTGGTGCCCCAGTGGCCCATTGCCTTGCCCGAGGTCCGGCGCGGCTTTGATCGCGCGGTGAACATAAATGAGCGCGCGCTCTGTGGCAGCTTTGAGATCAGGGGGTGTGTCGCGGGATATCTGCCCAGCAAGCTGACCTGCAATGGCCGAGGCCAGCGTACAGCCCGTGCCATGTGTGTTGCGCGTATCGATGCGTTCATGCTCGAACATCTCAAAACCCGATTGCAACGCCAGTAAATCGCAAACAAGGCGGCCTGTACCATGGCCACCCTTAATGAGCGCGGCATGCGCGCCTGCCGTCATCAGCGTGTCGGCGGCACGTTTCATATCATCGGGTGTGTCAACATCGCGGCGCGTTAACAACGAGGCTTCCGGCAAGTTTGGCGTGACCAAAAATGCGTGATTTACCAGCAAGTCTTGTAACGCGGCGATATTATCTTCAGCCAGCAGCCGGTCGCCAGAAGTTGCGACCATAACCGGATCGACGACCATTGGAAGATCAAGAGCCATGAGCGTTTCGGCGACTTGCTCGATCATCGTGCGCTGGCTCAACATGCCGGTTTTGATCACGTCTGTGCCAATATCGTCTAGCACGCTGGAAATTTGGCGGGCCACAAAAGCTGGCGGCACATTCATAATATCTTGCACGCCTTGTGTGTTTTGTGCGGTGAGTGCCGTGATCGCCGTGGTTGCATAAGCACCCTGCGCCATGATGGATTTAATGTCGGCCTGTATGCCTGCGCCGCCGCCGCTATCAGAGCCGGCGATAACCAGCACGCGGCCAGGTGTGGCAGGGCTTTGTGTGCTCATCCCTGCCTCACGCGGCGACCGACTGAATGATATCAACGATTTCGGAAACAATGTTTTGCACCAACATGGCGTCATCGCCCTCGGCCATCACGCGGATCAGGGGCTCGGTACCCGATGGGCGGATGACCAGCCGCCCCTGATTGCCAAGCCGCTTTTCAGCGGCAGCGATCGTGGCTTGCACATCTTCATTTTCCAGGGGCACGCCAGATGAGAAGCGCACATTTTCCAGAATTTGCGGCACGGGATCAAAAAGGCGACAAAGATCACCGACCGGCGCATCCAGTTGTTTCATCACTGAGAGAACCTGCAAAGCTGCGATGAGCCCGTCACCCGTGGTCGAGAAATCCGACAACACCATATGACCCGATTGTTCGCCGCCCAAATTATAACCATGCTGGCGCATATGTTCGACGACATAACGGTCGCCGACCTTCGTCCGGGCGAGACCCAACCCTTCGCCCTGAAGATAGCGCTCAAGCCCGAGATTAGACATAACCGTTGCGACAATGCCAGGCGCAGACAGCATTTCTCGCCGGTGCCAATCGGTTGCGACCAGACCCATAATTTGGTCACCGTCAACAATCCGACCATCTTGATCGCAAATAATCAGCCGGTCTGCGTCGCCATCGAGCGCGATGCCGATATCGGCTTTTTCGGCCAGCACCGTATCGATCAGCAGGCGCGTATCGGTCGAACCGCAGCCTTTATTAATGTTGAAACCGTCCGGCGACGCGCCAATAGATACGACTTCTGCGCCCAGTTCCCAAAGCGCAGTCGGGGCAACTTTATAGGCAGCCCCGTTTGCGCAATCGACCACCAGTTTAATACCATCAAGGGTCAGCTGACGGGGAAAAGTACGCTTGGCAAATTCGATGTACCGCGCCTGACTATCATCAATACGCTTGGCGCGCCCCAACTCGGCAGGCACCGCTAATTCACTATCCATTGGCGCATCCATCAGCGCTTCGATCTCGAATTCAATATCGTCGGAAAGTTTGAACCCGTCTGGCCCAAATAATTTGATGCCATTATCATGAAAGGCATTGTGCGAAGCAGAAATCATCACGCCGAGGTCAGCCCGCAGCGAACGGGTCAAAAACGCCACGCCGGGCGTCGGTATTGGCCCAAACAAAAACACGTCCATGCCCATTGATGTGAAGCCAGCCACCAATGCAGGTTCGATCATATAACCGGACAAGCGCGTGTCCTTGCCGATCACGACACGATGGCGATGTGTGCCGCGGCGAAAATAACGCCCGGAAGCCATGCCCAGACGCAACGCCATTTCTGCGGTCATTTTTTCAGTATTCACGCGACCGCGAATACCGTCCGTCCCGAAATATTTGCGATTCATAACACCTCCGAGGCTATTAAACGGCTTATGACTGATTTGGGCATACCCAATCAAGTAACAAGCTGTTGCAGAAAATTACCGAGCCGCATCTTCACCAAGGCGCGCCGTGACCTGCAATGCCTGAGACAGTTGGCCTACATCGTGTGTGCGAATGTAATCGACCTCATGGCGCGCGGCATAAAGTTCGGCAGAAAGCGACGCCGGACCCGCAGCATCAGGGGGGCAACCGACCAGCGTGCGCAAAAAGCTCTTGCGCGAAACACTCAGCAATACCGGCATGTTGAACCTAGATTTCAAGCGATCAATATGCCGCAAAACGGTCCATGATGTTTCGGGCTGGTTACCCAGAAAAAAGCCCATACCCGGGTCGAGCACACACCGGGCAGGTGCAATACCGGCCTTTGATAATGCTTCGAGACGCACCTCGAAAAACGTCAGAATATGGTCCCAGATATCGCCGTCGGGCGGGGCATCGCGCGTGGCGATACCTTTGGCTTGAATGGCATGCATAATGACCAGATTACATGTGGCATCCGCCAGAAAGGCATGCATGCCCTCATCAGCAAAGCCATTAATATCATTCAGCCAATTAGCCCCATGTTCGACGGCCCATTTTTGCGTTTCGGGCTGAAAACTGTCGACCGAGATGGGCCGACCAATCTGGCGCAAAGCAGGCCAGATGCCGGCCAAACGCGCAATTTCATCAGCGGGGTCAACATCACGCGCATCAGGATGGCTGGAAGCTGGCCCGATATCCAGCACATCGGCACCATCATCTGCCAGCGCGGTAGCATGGCTGAGCGCGTCCGATGGGGCAAGAAACTTGCCGCCATCCGAAAAACTATCTTCGGTTACATTAACAATGCCGAATATGCGCGGTCGGTGCGCGGTCATCGTGCACCAAGGGCCGTTTAGGTGCCCTGCGGTTCGGGGTCGCCAAGCTGACCACCGGCACCGCCGACTTTCGGGAATGGCGAAGCTGGCCCGCCAGCACTTGGGGTATTATCCGTCTCGTCACGCTGGGGTGTTTTGCCGTTCAGCAAATCTGAAATCTCATCACCCGAAAGTGTTTCAAATTCCAACAACCCCTTGGCTATCGTGTGCAGATCATCCATTTTATCTTCGCAAATCGATTTAGCTTGATCGTAACCTTCTTCGACCAGACGACGGATTTCCACATCAATTTTACGTTGGGTTTCTTCCGACATATTTTGCTGGCGCGCAACCGAATGACCGAGAAATACTTCCTGCTCATTTTCACCATAGGCAAGCGGACCCATTTCTTCGCTCATGCCATACTGGGTTACCATGGCCTTCGCCATATTAGTCGCCATTTGTATATCGGAGGACGCACCTGACGTTACTTTTTCATGGCCGAAAATTAGCTCTTCCGCGATGCGGCCCCCCATGGCAACAGCCAGATCGGCTTTCATCTTGCCGCGCGTTACCGACAATTGATCCCGCTCAGGCAAGCGCATCACCATACCCAGCGCCCGACCACGCGGAATAATCGTGGCTTTATGCACAGGGTCTGAGGCTTCCATATTCATGGCAACCAGCGCATGCCCGCCTTCGTGATAGGCCGTGAGACGCTTTTCTTCTTCCGTCATCACCATTGAGCGGCGTTCGGCCCCCATCATGACTTTGTCTTTGGCGTCTTCAAACTCCTGCATCGACACCAGACGCTTGGCCCGTCGTGCGGCGAGCAAGGCAGCTTCGTTCACCAGATTGGCAAGGTCAGCGCCCGAAAAGCCAGGCGTGCCGCGCGCAATCGTACGCGCTTCAACGTCTGACGCCAGCGGCGTTTTTTTCATGTGCACTTTGAGAATTTTCTCGCGGCCGATTATATCTGGATTTGGCACAACCACCTGGCGGTCAAACCGTCCCGGCCGCAACAGTGCCGGATCCAGAACGTCTGGCCGGTTGGTTGCCGCGATGAGAATAATGCTTTCATTGGCTTCAAAACCATCCATCTCGACGAGCAATTGGTTCAGGGTCTGCTCGCGCTCATCGTTACCGCCGCCAAGACCGGCCCCACGATGGCGACCGACAGCGTCAATTTCGTCGATGAAAATAATGCATGGCGCGTTGGTTTTCGCCTGCTCGAACATGTCACGCACGCGGCTCGCACCGACGCCGACAAACATTTCAACAAAGTCTGAGCCGGAGATCGAAAAGAACGGTACATTGGCTTCACCAGCAATAGCGCGGGCCAGCAGCGTTTTACCGGTACCGGGAGGGCCAACCAACAGGGCGCCCTTAGGGATACGCCCACCAAGACGCTGAAATTTGCCTGGATCCTTCAAAAATTCAACAATTTCGAGCAAATCATCTTTGGCTTCATCAATGCCAGCAACATCATCAAACGTGACGCGGCCATGGGCTTCGGTCAGCAGCTTAGCTTTGGACTTACCAAAGCCCATCGCGCCGCGACCACCACCTTGCATTTGACGCATAAAAAATACCCATACGCCGATCAGCAACAGCATCGGGAACCATGAGATGAGCACACCAAGCAATGTCGGCGAACCAGAGCGGTCAGGGCGCGCAGTAATTGCAACACCGCGCTCTTGCAAGCGCTGAACCAATTGCGGATCATTAGGTGGCGCAAATGTCGTGAACGACGATCCGTCCGAGTAATGGCCGTTAATGGCGTCGCCCTCAATGGTGACATCGGCAATGTTTCCAGCGTCAACTTGCGCCGTAAACTGGGAAAAATTAATCTCGTTACTGGTGGCGTTGCTGCGTGGACCCTGAAAAATATTGAACAAGGTGAACAACATCAGGGCTACAACCACCCAGACCGCAAAGTTTCTCATTCCGCTCACGATTTTTACCTTTCTTGCATCAAAGATGCGCCAATCTATGGAAATAATATAGGCAGGACACCATCACATTACCAGCCTGCCATGGCTTGCATGTCACGCAGATAGGGTCGTTTAGGTTGCCATGGTGTCATTTTAACCCGATTTTGTGGGCTTAAAATCGGGCAATCTCGCACCCCATGCGCGTCAAAAATCGCTGGTAAAACATAGAGATAACACGTAGGCACCCCTTTTGGTAGCTGGACACCAGCCTGTTTTATCTGGCGTAAACCTGCCGCACCAAGGGACGCGGCAAAAAGACCCGATTTAACCTTTTTACCGGACGCAATTTTGATCGAAAAACGCCGATCCCAGATGACTGGCTTGCCGGATAATGGCATCCGCGCCTGCGCGGTCACCGCAGCGGCTTCGCGCCCGACCATTACATCGCCACTGCGCCAACGGACAATGCATCCGCCGAGTGTTTGAGCGCCGTGCGGTTGCGCGGCGATCGCGGCCACAAGATAACCGACGCTGTGCTCAGCGGGCGCAAATCTAACCGGTCCCATGCGGCTCATAATATGGCGCAAAATGCGGACTTGCAGAACCATCGACTGGTCCATAAACGCCGTCTTGTCGAGGCGATAAAATCCGCAAAAATGATAACCAGCATGCGCAGTTAGCCATGTTGTTGCTTGCGCTTCCAGGTGATCGCGTGTCTCTCGCATGGCTGCTGCCGCACGCGATAGCGCCGCCGGGGTCAGGCCCAATTCGCTCAGCATATCGGCGGCTTTACGTAGGCGTACCCTTTCGAATTGCACATCTTCATTGCTCGGATCATCGATCCAGCCAAGTTTTGCCCGCGCCACAATGCGGGCCAGTAAAGCCGGGTCCGTGTCCAGAAATGGCCTTATAATTTCAAGCGGTCCAGCTTCAGTTTCCAGCGATTGAACCGCCGCCATGCCCGACAACCCGTCGATACCGCTGCCACGCGCAAGACGCATCAAAACAGTTTCGGCTTGGTCATGGCGATGATGCGCGACAATCAGGGCTGGAATTTTCTGCGCCTGACACCAATTTGCCATTAACCGGTAGCGCAGATCACGGGCCGACTGTTGTATGCCGCTATCGCCCAGCGATGCAGTGTTGCGCAATATTTTGTGCTGCAGGCCAAGCTGCTTGCAAGTATCAGCGACAAAGCGCACTTCGCGGCGTGCGTCTTTGCGCAACCCATGGTCAACGCTGACCACATGGAAATCTGGGGCATTGGCTTTCTTCAAACACGCTGCGGCAAGCGCTACCAAAGCCATAGAATCGCGCCCTCCAGACACTGCCAAAGCATACCGGCGATGCGGGCTGAGCTGTTTCAGCGCGGCCAGAAAGCGCGACGCAGTGGTTGGCGGCTTTGCCTCAGGACGCACAGCCGGCTCGGGTTTTTTCGATCTGTACGCGCTTGACGATAGCCTGCGGTGCCTGCGGAAACTTGGCGGCAAGCTCTTTAAAGGCATCGCAGCCGGTTTTCTTTTCGCCCATTGCAGCCAGCGTCATGCCCAATTTAAGGAGGCTGTCGGGCGCTTTCGAACTTTGCTGATAAGTTGTGTAGCCGGCCAGAAATGCCTCAGCAGCTTGCTTGAACTGACGCCGAACATAAAATGTTTCGCCCAACCAATATTGGGCATTTCCGGCAAGCTTATGGGCCGGAAAGCGGGTCAACATTTGTTCAAAATCATTCTGGGCTAACCCATAAGCGCCTGAACGCAAATCAGCCAGCGCCCGATCATACAGCTTTTTAGGATCGTTGATCACCGGCCGCATCGCAGCTTGCGGGATCGCGTTTTGGGTTGGCATATCGCCCTCCCCGATCAGCGCAATGCCTGCCGCCCCGTCAGTTACGGGCGCATCGAGTGTTTCGACAGGCGATGCCATACGCACCTGACCCAGAACTTCTGGCTCAATGGATGGCATGGCCTCTGGGTCGCGCGCCGCGCGGCCAATATTGCCTTCAATTTGCTGAAAGCGGAATTCATTGTCCTGACGCACGGTTTCAACCTGTTGGGCCAGCGTTTCCAGAGATTTGACAAGGGTCGCTGTCTGCCCACTCAAAAGACGCAAATTTTCTTCGATTGTTCCGAGTCGCAAACGAACCGTCGCCGCTTGTGCCGGATCGGCAAAAAGGTCAACAGCATCAGATCCAACCGGTGCTTTGACATCCGACACACCATTTTCGCTGCGGGGCTGAATACCCAAATCGGCAATTTGCAACGCCATTTCCTCCAGCCGCTGATCAATAGCCCGCAGGCGGGTCATTTGCTGGCGCATCGACAGCGTGCGGCTAGCCGTTATCTTTTGTTCTAATTCGGCGATTTTCGTTTCCAAAATAGCGATGCGGCGCGCCTCACCTGCATCGGCCCCCGCCAGCGCGTTGGACGTGCCGGCAGTGGTAATGGTGGCGACCCCCTGAAACGGATTTAAGGCAGACGCAGCCCCAGAAGACGATGCGCTGGAAGAAGGAGCCGGCACCAGCGGTGCCAGCGGCACTTCAACAACAGGCACTTGAGCCGAAGGAACTTCTTGAGCGGCGGCAGTGCCCATCAGCGCGAGCGAAAAACCTGTCAGCGCCAGCGAAAAGCTTTTCAAACACATAAATGTCTTCATCAATCTCACCATGCACCCAAAGCTGGCAAAAATAGGGCAAAAAGCAAAGGGCGCCTAAATAGACGCCCTTCACACAATAACTCTTCCGGTTTAGCGGATGCTTGACACCGAACGGCGATTTTTCGACCAACAGCTTTCTTCGGAACACAGCGATACAGGACGCTCTTTACCAAATGATATTGTCTGCAAGCGATCTGCATTCACACCCTGACTAATCAGGAAGTCACGGACAGCATTGGCGCGGCGTGCACCCAACGCCAAGTTATATTCGCGTGTTCCGCGCTCGTCGGCATGGCCCTCGATTGTTAGGCTAATGCCGGCATTTTGCTTCAGCCAGTCAGCCTGGCGAACCAGCGTGCCGCGTGCAGATGCGTCAAGCACGGAACGGTCGGTTGAGAAGAAAACGCGATCGCCAACATTCTCAACCAAGTATTTAGCAGAAACTGAGCTTCCTTGGTCGGAACCCGATGATGAGGATGAATAGCCCGAACCAGAAACGTCCCGGGTTGGCGCGGAGCACGCTGCAAGAATAATGGCGACGACGCCAAATGCCGCGAGTCTTTTTATAGGTGAATACTTAGTCATCATAGGCTTCCTTCCGAATCAACCGATATGAAGTTTTACATAAGTGCTTTGTCTTCTAGCTATAACTTCTAGATTGTCTACTAACAAAATAAATACGTCAGTTTTGTTAAACCAAAACCAAGAAGAAATGTAAACCTGCAAACGAAAACGCGTCCAACGCCGGCGTGCTATAATCGCCGGGCTTAACGCTGATTATTTTAGCGTATCAGCGGCGACCACGCTGGGTCAGATGCCCAACCATCAACAGCAACAGGCTGCTCATTATATCCCGTCACATCGACCGTCCACAGCTTCGGCCCACCATCGGCGCCTTTGCTTTCGCGGAAAAAGGCCAAAACCCTGCCATTTGGCGACCATGCCGGCCCCTCATTGTGAAACCCTTCGGTCAAAATGCGCTCGCCACTGCCATCAGTCTTCATAATGCCAATCAGGAAGCGACCCTTATAGGTTTTGGTGAACGCGATGAGATCGCCGCGCGGCGACCAGACAGGCGTTGCGTAGCGCCCTTCGCCATAGCTGATGCGGCGCACATTGGTGCCGTTCGATTCCATAATATACAGCTGTTGTGTCCCCATGCGGTCGGACTCAAATACAATCTGGCCTCCATCGGGCGAATAGCACGGGGCCGTATCAATCGCCAAAGACGAGGTAAGACGGCGCGTTTCGCGCGTGCGCAAATCCATGGTGTAAATATTGGAATTGCCGTTGCGCTCAAGGCTCATTACGATTTTTTGACCGTCTGGTGAAAATCTGGGCGCAAAGGTCATGCCAGGAAAATCACCGACAACTTCTTGCTGGCCAGTCTCGATATTTAAGAGATAAACGCGGGGCTTGTTGCGGTAATACGATAGATAAGTAATTTCCTGCGCCGTTGGGCTGAAGCGCGGGGTCAGCGCCAAAGCCCGCCCATCGGTCAATTCACTGCGCGCATATCCGTCCTGATCCATAATCGCGAGTCTTTTGACGCGCTTATTTTTCGGCCCAACCTCAGATACAAACACAATGCGGGTATCAAAATAACCGGTTTCTCCGGTTAGGCGTTCGTAAATCGCATCGGCGACAAGATGACTGATGCGCCGCCAGTTTTCCGGCGTTGTGAAAAACTGCAAACCCGCCATTTGCTGCTGGGCAACTACATCCCACAAGCGAAACTCAACCCGCAAACGCCCGTCATTTTGACGGATCGCACGGCCCGTAACCAATGCAAGCGCGTTGACCAGCCGCCAGTCGCGAAAGCGCGGGCGAACATTTACATCCACTTGAGTTTCAATGAAGGCCGCCCGGTCAATCGGGCGAAACAATCCCGATCGCTCTAGATCAGCCGTCACGACTTCGGCCAGCTTCATGCCAACGCCATCTTCGCTCACAAAATCCAGTACTGCGATCGGCAATGGCTCGACATTGCCTTGCGTGATGTCGATTTTCAGCGCCGCCCCTGCCGGAACACTCGCAATCAATACAAATGATACAATCCAGCCGAACAAATAACGGATACCCATGGAACAACCCTTCCTATTAACCCCCCAGCATTTTGCCAGGATCAAACTTTAATTCTATATCGCGCCAAGCCGCATATTTTTCCGGCGGCATCTCAAATGGCTGACACCGACGAATGGCGCGCAAAACACTTTCGGCTGCAGCACGGAAAAACGGATCGCCCAGCTGCGTTCGGTTCATAACACGAGGACCAGCCAAAATCATGCCGTTTGGTGCCAGTGACACGCGCACCTGAACGATTAAGTCTTCAGCATTAAGCGCGCCAGATGGCGGGTTCCAGCATCGGCGCATTTGCGCACGAAACGCGTCGATTTCGTTAAACGTCAGCTTAACATTTTCTGCCGCCGTCTCCACTTTGTCGTCGGGCTGGGCTTCGTCAGGCGTATCAGGCGTTTTATTCAACAGCGCGCGAATTTGAGTAATGTCGAGCACCGGCTTGGGCTTTGGCGGAGCGGGACGCGCCGCTGGCCGCAGCTGGCGTAGCGGTTTTGTAGTCGTTGGCGCTTCCTGCACAGGTTTGGTGGCGGTTTTGTCCGCCGGCGGCGTTTCAGTGTCGGGCGTGCGCAGGGGCATCGCCTCATCTGGCGCAGGCGGCCGCGGGGCCGCCTCTCTGGCAACTGGCGGGGCTAGCCTAGCAGGTTTGGGTTTTTCAGCCTCAATTTTTTTAATCGGCTTTTTTGACGTCAATTTGGTGAACTCTTCCACGGTGATAATGTCGACCGGCAGCATGATGTCTTGGCTATCAAGCGTTGTCATAACCGGCGTCCATAAGCCCACAACCAGTGCCAATGCTACATGTAACCCAAGGGATGCCGATATGTTGCGACTGGCGATCACGGCCTATTTACGCCCGCCATTATGCTCAGTGACGAGCGCAACCCTTGAAAAGCCGGCATTGTTTATCCGCGCAACGACAGCGGCCACGCGCCCATATGCCACCTCTCGATCACCACGAACATAAATGCGTTGGTCGTAACCGGTGCCGACAATGGCCCTCAGCCGGGGTACGAGATCGCTGAGTTGGACTTGCGTTTCCTCAATAAAAATCTGCCCACCGCCATTGACCGAAATGGCCAATGGTTCCTCATCACCCCGCAGGGCCTGCGCGCCAGCTTTTGGTAGATTAACCGGCACACCGACCGTCAGCAGAGGTGCGGCCACCATAAAAACAATCAAAAGCACCAGCATCACATCCACCATTGGCGTGACGTTGATCTCGCTCATCGGCTGATAACGCAGGCGACGTTGCGACGCCGGTTTACGATCGGGGTTCGACATGCCCATGGGCTTTATCCATCATCCGATTGACGCGCCAACAGCACGGCAAAATCATCTGCAAACAAGTCTAGGCGCGCGCCGAACCGGGTCAGGTCGTGGGAAAATTTATTATAGGCGATTACAGCCGGGATCGCCGCCAACAAGCCCAAACCAGTGGCGAATAGCGCTTCGGCAATGCCGGGTGCGACCACGGCCAGATTTGTGTCACGGGTCATGGCAATCGCCTGGAAACTGTTCATAATGCCCCAAACCGTTCCGAACAAACCCACGAATGGCGCTACAGCCCCGACGGTGGCAAGAAACAGCATGCGCCGCTCCAAAAGCCCCATTTCCCGCACAACTGCTGATGTGAGCGTGCGCTCAACGCGGCGGATCACGCTGGCACTGGCTTGTGCTTTGCGCGCCGTCTCCCCACGGGCAAATTCGCGCATCGCGGCGATGAAAACCCCCGACATAGGGTCGGGCTTGCCGGAATTAACTTTGCGATACAGGTTTTGGAGCGAGTCACCCGACCAGAACTGCTGCTCGAAACTTTCGGCTGCGGCGAAAATGCGCCGGAACAGGAATATTTTCTCAAAAATAATCGCCCAGCTCCAGACGGACGCGAAAATTAGCCCGATCATAACAAGTTTGACGACAATATCGGCACGTATAAATAGCGCCCACAGCGAAAAATCTGTGGCCGCTGCAAGGGCCGACGGCTCAAGGGCTACCGTTTCCATCTCATACCTTTCTTCGTTTGCACGAAACTATCGGGAAATTGTGACAAAACTGGGGCTATTTGCCCTCAGATGTTTGAAGCTTGGTAAAGTCGGGCGGTTGCTCGACAAGCCAACTCGCCATTTTTTCAGCCGTGTCTGCGGGCATGCGACGCGGTTTGCCATCAAGGTCGATGCAAGCCGCATCAATTTCAGCTGACCATAACAAGCGGCGCGCGCATCGAATGGTTTGAACCGCGGTCAAGCGCGGCCCCCGGGCGGTGGTAAATATTGTGTCTACCTCAAGCACATCATCAATGCGGGCGGGTGCCACGAAATCGATCTTCATGGCACGCACGACAAAGGCCAAAGGTGGGGTTTGCGCCAGCAAATCGGAATGCACGACACCGGCTAGGCGTAAAAAACCAGACCGGCCACGTTCGGCAAATTTCAGATAATTCGCATGATAGACGACGCCCGAAAAATCGGTATCTTCGTAATATACGCGCAGCTCAAGCCTGTGAATTTTATCGTGAAATGTGCCGTCCATTCGCTCTATTCCTCCCCTCGTCAGTTATCGCCATCAAAGAGATCGTCATCTTGCTCACGTGGCGTGTCGTGCCCACGGCGAGTTTCATGCCCACGAGGAACATCAAGCCCTAAATGCGCAAAAGCCACCGGCATCAACATGCGGCCGCGCGGCGTGCGATTAACAAAGCCCAGTTGGATCAAAAATGGTTCGACGATATCTTCTAGCGCATCGCGCGGCTCACCCAACGCCGCCGCCATGGTGTCGATGCCAACCGGCCCGCCAAGAAATTTTTCTGCAATCGCGGTCAGATAGCGATGGTCAAGCGCGTCCAGACCACGGCTGTCAACATCAAGGCGCTTGAGTGCACGGTCAGCCAGCGCCGCATCGATACATTGCTTGCCATCAAAACTGGCGAAATCGCGTACCCGGCGCAACAGGCGACCCGCCACACGCGGTGTGCCACGCGCGCGCGCGGCAATCTCGCGGGCACCGTCATCTGTGATATCAAACCCCATCAAGGAGCTATTGCGGCGAATGATCTGTTCCAATTCGTCAATGTCGTAAAACTCAAGATAGACGGGAATACCGAAGCGATCACGCAAGGGCGTTGTCAACAAGCCGGAGCGCGTGGTGGCGCCGACCAGCGTGAAAGGCGGTAGGTCAATTTTGACCGAGCGCGCCGCAGGGCCTTCGCCGATCATCAAGTCCAGCTCGAAATCTTCCATCGCCGGATACAGAATTTCTTCAACCGCCGGGCTCAACCGATGAATTTCATCGATGAACAACACGTCTTGGGGTTCCAGATTGGTCAGCAAAGCCGCCAGATCCCCGGCTTTTGATATAACTGGGCCGGAGGTTGCCCGAAACCCGGTGCCCAGTTCGCGCGCGATGATTTGCGCCAGCGTGGTTTTGCCAAGCCCTGGCGGACCAGCAAGTAACACATGGTCGAGTGCCTCTTTTCGTCCCCGCGCCGCGCCAATAAAAACCGATAGATTCTCGCGGCCTTTTTTCTGGCCGATAAACCCGTCCAGCGATGTCGGGCGCAAGGCGGTGTCGTGATCATCGACGCTAGCATCTATTAATCGGTCGTTCATTTCGCCAGCTCCTTGAGTGCCTGACGGATCAGTGCTTCAGCACGTGGCGGATCAGAGGTATCGCTGACTAGTTGCAATGCACGATGGGCTTCGCTGCGCTGGTAGCCCAGATTAGTCAAGGCAGACATAGCGTCTTGATAGGCCTGCGACACGCCACTCGTATCGGGCGCATTGGCGGGTGTGGCAAAGGCACTTTCCGGCACCTTGTCTTTTAATTCCTGAACAATGCGTTGGGCAACTTTCGGGCCAACGCCGGGAGCCCGTGCAACCATTGCCTTGTCTTCCGCCGCGACAGCCTGCACCAGATCGCTAGGAGATAAAACGCCCTGGATCGCCAATGCAACCTTGGCACCAACCCCTTGAACGCCCATGAGCAGGCGGAACCAACTGCGTTCTTCTTCGCTCAGAAAACCGAACAGGCGAAACTGGTCTTCGCGCACATATGTTTCAATGGCGAGCGATACAGCCTCCCCATCCACTGGACATCCATCCATTAGACGCGCCGAGCCTTCAACCATGTAGCCAACGCCGCCGACATCCACGAGCACCCATCCGTCGCCACGCCCGTCCACGCGCCCACGCAACCGGCCAATCATTTCGATACCTCCATGGCCCGCGCCAACCGGCCACCCAGATCGCCCGCATGAGCCAGCGTAACGGCCACGGCAAGTGCATCTGCGGCGTGCTCGTCCGCAGGTTGGGCCTGCGGCAGCAGCACTTTAATCATGGCTGCGATTTGTTCCTTGGCAGCATGGCCTGAACCGGTGACCGCACGTTTGATAAAATTGGGTGCATATTCGTGAACCTCGATATCGCGGCGCGCAGGCACCAGCAGACAGACGGCCCGCGCTTGTCCCAGCTTTAGCGTGGCAGCACCGTCGCGGTTAACAAAGGTTTGCTCCACGGCGGCGAAATCTGGCTGCCAGTTGTCAAAGACCTCTTCCAGTCCGTTTTCGAGTTCTAAAAGCCGCGTCGCCAACGGTGCATTTTGTTGCGACTTGACCGAGCCATTGGCGACATGCACCAGCTTCGTGCCAATTGCGTCGACGATACCCCATCCGGTAACGCGAAGCCCGGGATCAAGCCCGATGAGGCGATGACTGGAATTGCTGGTCATGTCGCGCGTTCCTCTAGATTAAGCCGAAAATCAGGCCGATAATTTTTCCATCACCTCATCGGCAATATCAAAGTTGGCATAGACGTTTTGGACATCATCGAGATCGTCCAGTGCATCCATAAATTTTAGCACTTTTTCAGCTGCTTCAGCGTCGACCGGTATATCGTTTTGAGGTCTCCAGATAATGCTTGCGGCTTGCGGTTCACCAAGCACGCTGGCAAGCACATCGACGACGCCGTGCAAGTCTTCCATCGAGCAGACAATCTCATGGCCGTCCTCGCCCGAGATTACATCTTCGGCACCGGCTTCGATCGCGGCATCAAAAACCGCCTCCGCGTCGGCGACATCCGGCGCATATTCGATTGACCCAACGCGGTCAAACATGAACGACACCGAGCCTGTCTCGCCCATATTGCCGCCAGATTTTGAAAAGGTCGACCGCACATCGCTTGCGGTGCGGTTGCGATTATCTGTCAGCGTTTCAACGATAACGCCGATGCCCCCTGGACCGAACCCTTCATAACGCACCTCGTCATAATTAGCACCCTCAGCATCCGCGCTTTTCTTGATAGCGCGTTCGATATTATCTTTCGGCATGTTTTGCGCACGCGCGGCAAGAATGGCTGTCCGTAAACGGGGATTAGAGTCTGGATCAGGCATGCCCATTTTGGCGGCAACGGTAATTTCCTTTGCCAGTCGCGAGAAAATTTTCGCGCGCTTCTTGTCCTGTGCGCCTTTGCGGTGCTGGATATTTTTAAACTTGGAATGGCCTGCCATGCGTCGCAACCCTGACAAAATTGAAAGGTTCAAATCTGATGCCCGACACGGCATCGAATCACTTGGGATAGATTACCCGTTCATCGCCGTGCTGGAAAGTCTGCCGCCAAACCGCACCGGCGCAATTTCTGTCGCAAGCCCCGTTTTGTCATCGGTTTCCACCACCGCTCCGCACAGCGTTGGCGTGCCTTGAGCTGGCGTATACCGCCCGCCGCGCAGCTTTGTCACGAACCGTTTCAAAGGTTCGTCTTTAGCCATGCCGATCACGCTATCGTAATCCCCGCACATACCGGCATCGGTTTGATAGGCGGTACCACCGGGCAAAACTTGTGCATCAGCTGTGGGCACATGTGTGTGCGTGCCAATAACCAGGCTCGCCCGACCATCGCACAAATGCCCCAGCGCCATTTTTTCCGACGTCGCTTCGGCATGAAAATCAACGATAATAGCATCGGCCATCTCGCCCAGCGGACACGCCGATAATTCGCGCTCGACGGCAACAAACGGGTCGTCGAGCGTTTCCATGAACAACTGGCCCATAACATTTATCACCATGACCTGCCGTTCGCCTGCTTGATAGAGATTTGCACCGATCCCCGGCGTGCCGGTTGGAAAATTTACAGGTCTCAACAAGCGGCGCTCGGTTTCAATATATCCCTGAATTTCTTGCTGATCCCAGATGTGATTGCCGGTCGAGATCACATCGACGCCAACGTCGAAAAACGCCTCTGCAATCGCTGGCGTAATGCCAAAGCCACCGGCCGCGTTCTCGCCATTGATAATGACAAAATCAAGGCCCCATTGTTTACGCCAAAGTGGAACTTGGCGCAGCACCGCTTCGCGCGCCGCGCGGCCCATAACATCGCCTAGAAACAGAATTTTCATGAGCCTTTATCTCCAGAACAAAACACAATGCGCGTCGGCGTCACGACAAAATCTAACCGCTGATCGTGCAACTCCATGGGACATTCTTCAACCATTTGCTCATCAAAAGCCAGACCGATTGCGCGCAGTTGACACTTTTGCCGCAGTGCTTCAAGCGTCCGGTCATAGTGCCCACCGCCACGTCCAAGGCGCCCACCCGCCGCATCAAAAGCCAGCAGCGGCAAAACAATAAAGTTCGGCTGGCATGTGTCGGAGGTTGCGTCTGGCGCGTGCATGCCGGCGGCATCGCGACGTAACACCGTGCGCGCATCATAGCGGCGAAAACTTAACGGGCTCGCACCATGTGTTGTGTCATGTGTGACAGGCAATGCAAGCGAGACGCCTTGCCCGCGGAGCATATGCACTAATGGTTCGGTGCCAATTTCCCCACCTACTGCCTGGTAAAGCGCCACGCAATCATGACCCGCATCGACGCTAAAATGGGTCACAAAATTTGACGCAATGGCGTCACTTGCGCCTGGGTAATGACTGTTAAGCGGGCGGCGAAGCGCGAGCATGTGACGGCGCAGTTCGGTTTTTGACATGGTTTACTGCTTATGGCTTCTACGCACCTTTGCGCAATGAAATAAATGTGGAACCGCCCAGACCGTCATATGCGGTATCCTCGGAGACCTACATATGTAGGTGGGCACCGTGTGCAGCCGGCCACAGCCAGCCACAGGGACAGTTCCCGAGAGGATCGTAAGGCCCCGAGCGCAATTGCATATGTCGCGTCGGGCAGTCCCACTTGGTTATTTAGCCATCATTTATCGGTGGCAAGTCAATGCTTTGTTCAGTTTCAACAGGCTCCAGCATAGAAAGCAAGTCCTCAACCCGTTGCGCCGCCTGATTGAGTGCACCGCTTACAGTATCTTCCAGTTCTTCGATGCGGGCATTCAAATCTTCACGCGCTGCCGTGGTTTTTTCGACTTCTTCACGCACGCGGCCGACTTCATGACGTAAGTCTCGCAATTCATTACACATGGTCAGCGCGGTTAAAACTAGCAAATGGCTGTCGCCCGCGCGATGGCCGGACCCGACATCGCGGCGAATATTGGCTACCCGCGTCGCAAGCTCTTCGGCCAATTGCTGTACTTGCGCTTCTTCACCGTCACGACACATGATCTGAAATGGCCGCGAATTAATCGAAATGGTTAATTCAGCCACCTACTCACCCTCCAGCACATCATTGATTTGCCCGGTTACTTTATCAATCTGCTGGGCCGCCCGACGACACCGCGCATCCAGATCTTGATTTTGTTTTTTCAACGCAGAAACTTCGGCGCGCAGATGTGCGCATTGCGTATCGAGATCGACACTCTTGGTGCGTTCAGCGACTTCGCTGCGGCGGCTCTGATGAACACCAGTTCCCAGTTTTTCCAACGCCGTATGCAGACGGTCGAGCGCGGGTTCGATTTTTGTCATTAATCACCTCTATCCACAACATAGTCGCAGGGTGGAAATAGCGTCAACACCTCAGCGATGCAATCCGGAATATGTGTGCTTTTCTTTGAGGACTCTTAGCTGAGAATCTGCCATTGACTTGGAGGTTACACACCGCCATTGTGCAGCCCGAAATTGAGCTGTTCGCCGATAGGCTTTTTAATGTATAAGGATCGCTACTATGCCAGTTTCCAGCGAAACAACCGATAGCCAGATCAGTAAAAAAGATGCGCCGTCAATGCCTTTACGCGAGATGGCAAATGCCATTCGCGCCTTGTCGATGGACGCTGTTCAGGCGGCTAATAGCGGACACCCAGGATTGCCCATGGGCGCCGCGGACATTGCTACTGTTCTGTACACCAAATTTTTAAAGATCGACCCGCTGGCCCCTGACTGGCCCGACCGCGACCGGTTTGTTTTGTCAGCAGGCCATGGCTCCATGTTGCAATATGCCTTGCACCATTTGCTCGGCTTTAAAGATATGACGATCGAGGAAATCAAGAATTTCCGGCAACTTGGCGCGCGCACGGCCGGCCATCCAGAGTTCGGCCACGCAGCAGGTATAGAAACGACAACCGGCCCATTGGGGCAAGGAATTTCCACATCCGTTGGCATGGCACTGGCCGAGCGCATGATGAATGCGCGCTTCGGGGACGGCCTTGTCGACCATTATACTTATGTGCTGGCCTCCGATGGTGACCTGATGGAAGGCATCAGTCATGAGGCGATCAGCATTGCCGGACACATGAAACTTTCGCGCCTTATCGTTCTTTATGACGATAATAACATCACCATTGACGGGGCACTTGACCTTGCCGAATCCGGTGATGCGCTGGCTCGCTTTGAGGCCGCCGGCTGGGACGCCGTGCGCATTGACGGCCACGATTGCGAAGAAATTGAAAACGCGATCGCCAATGCCCGCGAGAGCGACAAGCCAAGCCTGATCGCCTGCCGAACGGTAATCGGTTATGGATCTCCGAATAAGCAAGGCACATCCGGCGTGCATGGCGCGCCGCTTGGCGATGATGAGATCGGGCTGACCCGCGAATCGTTGGGCTGGGAAGCACCTGCCTTTGAGGTGCCTGCCGAGTTGCGCGATGCGTGGCGTATGGCCGGCCGCGCCCATGCTTCGACGCGTAAAGCATGGGAACAAACCCTGGCTGATCAACCTGCCGAGGTTCGCAACCGCTTCGAGCGCGTGATTGCCGGCGATTTACCCTCCGCACTCGATTCTGCCGTCGATAGCTACAAAAAAGAACTGGCCAGCGAGAAGCCCACATGGGCCACCCGCAAGGCATCTGAAAACGTATTGAAGGCCATCGTGCCATCCGTGCCGGAAATGGTCGGCGGGTCTGCTGATTTGACCGGCTCAAACAACACCCGTACGCCCGAACAAGAGACTGTGACAGCCGATAATTTCGGCGGCAGTTTCGTGCATTGGGGCATTCGCGAACACGGCATGGCCGCCGCTATGAACGGCATGGCGCTGCATGGTGGTTTCATTCCATATTCCGGCACGTTTCTTGTGTTCTCGGATTACTCGCGCCCGGCAATCCGCCTATCCGCGCTGATGGAGCAACGCACTATTCACGTCATGACACATGACAGCATCGGCCTTGGCGAAGACGGGCCGACCCACCAGCCGGTCGAGCATTTGGCAGCATTGCGTGCCATGCCTAACGTCAATGTGTTTCGACCTGCTGATGCTATCGAAACGCTGGAGTGCTGGCAGCTTGCGTTGCAAGCGCACAAAACCACAAGCGTTCTGGCGCTAACACGCCAAGGACTTGCACCCTATCGTGATTACGAAGAGCGCAATTTATGCGCGGCGGGTGCATATGAACTGGCCGCCAGCGGCAAAAATCCGCAAGTTGCCATCATGGCATCAGGCTCGGAAGTACAACTGGCGATGGAAGCCATGGAAAAACTGCGTGAACTAGACATTACGACGCGGGTTATTTCCATGCCGAGCATGGAGTTGTTTGCGCAGCAAAGCGCCAGTGCGCAAGCAGATATAATCGGCGATGCACCGCTTAGAATAGCCGTCGAAGCAGCCGTTCAGCAAAGCTGGGACCGGTATTTGCGCCCCGATGATATTTTCATCGGTATGGACGGGTTCGGCGCCAGCGCGCCAGCCGACCAGCTATATCAGCATTTCGGCATTACCGCTGACGCCATCGTCGCGGCGGCACAAAAGCATGTTGAAGAGCATACTGAAGCGTAACTGCTAGATCGAAAGAGGGAAAAATGGCAATTAATGTAGCGATCAACGGGTTTGGGCGGATAGGTCGCCTTGTTCTCCGTGGAATTATCGAAAGTGGCCGTAAAGACATCAATGTCGTGGCGATCAATGATCTGGGCACGGTGGATGCCAACGCACATATGCTGCAATATGACAGCATTCACGGACCGCTAAATGCCAAGGTTCGCACGACGAAATCAGGATTGAATATTGGCGGTCGCGGCATCAAGGTAATCGCTGAGCGCGACCCCGCTAATTTGCCGTGGGCAAAAATGGGCGTCGATATTGCGCTCGAATGCACCGGCCTGTTCACAGACCGCGACGCCGCCGCCAAGCATATCGAAGCTGGTGCCAAGCGCGTGCTGGTCAGCGCACCCGCCGGCAATGCCGACCTGACAGTTGTTTACGGGGTCAATGACAAGAAATTGCGCAAATCCCACAAAGTCGTCTCCAATGCGTCGTGCACGACAAATTGTCTGGCACCCGTTGCACAGGTTCTGGACAAGGCCTGCGGCATTGCACGTGGCTACATGACAACCGTCCACGCGTTTACCGGCGACCAGCGCACGGTCGACACGTTGCACAGCGACCTGCGCCGCGCGCGCGCTGCATCGCTATCCATGATCCCGACATCCACCGGTGCCGCTAAAGCCGTGGGTCTGGTTCTGCCAGAACTTGCTGGCAAGCTCGACGGCACAGCCATACGCGTGCCGACGCCAAATGTTTCGATGATCGATCTGGTTTTTGAAGCCAAGAAAAGTACCACGGTTGAGGCAATTAACGCCGCCATCGTCAAGGCCGCAGCCGGCCCGCTGAAAGGCGTGTTGGGCGTTTGCGACCAACCAATGGTTTCGATCGACTTTAATCACAACCCCCATTCATCAACCTTTGATTTAACCCAGACCCAGATTGTCGGCGGCAAACTAGTGCGAGTGCTGAGCTGGTATGACAATGAGTGGGGCTTCGCCAATCGCATGAGCGATACCGCCGTTGCCATGGGCAAACTCGGATAATCCATGCAGGATTTCAGGCCGATCGACCTGCTGATCTCGGCACATGCACCGGGAAGCGTTGTTCTTGTGCGGGCAGACCTCAATGTCCCGTTGGATGCGGCTGGCAAACTTCGCGACGCCACACGCCTTGAACGGTTATTACCGACCCTTGAGAAGCTGACATCCGCTGGCATGCGCGTCGGCATATTATCGCATTTTGGTCGGCCCAAGGGTGCAGCCGACCAAGCGCTGAGCCTCGCACCCGTTGCAACCGCGCTGGCGCAAATCATTGGAAAACCTGTTGCGTTTGCCCCTGATTGCATCGGTGCGCCTGCGGCAGACGCACTATCCGATTTACCAGAAGGCGGCGTGTGCGTTCTGGAAAACACCCGTTTCCATGCAGGCGAAGAAAACGATGATGCCGCGTTCGCTGCGGCCCTTGCCGCGCCCGCGCACGCTTATGTGAACGACGCGTTTTCAGCTGCTCACCGCGCCCATGCCTCAACCCATGGCCTCGCGAAACAACTGCCGACTTATTGTGGCATCGCCATGCAAGCGGAGCTTGCCGCCCTGGATAGTGCGCTGGGTAGCCCAAATCGTCCAGTCGTCGCTGTTGTTGGTGGCGCCAAGATTTCAACCAAGCTGGATTTGCTGGGCAATCTTACGGCAAAGGTCGACACGCTTATTATTGGTGGCGGCATGGCAAACACGTTTCTGGCCGCCCAAGGGGTGCGCGTCGGCACATCGCTGTGTGAAACCGCCATGCTCGACACTGCGCGCGCTATTAGCAATGGGGCACAAGGCAATAATTGCAAAATTTTATTGCCGCGCGACGGCGTGGTCGCCCCCGCTTTTGCCGGCGGACAAACCGGCACACATGTCGATATTCAAAACGTGCCAGATGATCAGATGATCTTGGATGCCGGCACGGGCGCACTGAGCGATATTTGCGCCGCGTTTGACAGCGCAAGCACCCTGATCTGGAACGGCCCGTTGGGGGCATTTGAAATTGAACCGTTTGATGCAGCAACCACGGCGGCTGCCCGCCACGCCGCCGCTCTAACACAAGCCGGTGGCCTTGTATCCGTCGCCGGTGGCGGCGATACGGTTGCTGCGCTAAACCATGCAGGCGTGGCCGAGACATTTTCCTATGTCTCGACAGCTGGCGGCGCATTTTTGGAATGGCTTGAAGGCAAACGGCTTCCCGGCGTGGAAGCGTTGGCACTGACTTAGAGGAGAGATGGCGATGAATAAGCAGGCATTGGAACAAATTGCACACGCAATGGTGACGAACGGGAAAGGAATTCTGGCAGCTGATGAAAGCACCGGAACGATCAAGAAACGTTTCGACAGCATTAATGTCACCTCAACCGAAGACACCCGCCGCGATTATCGCGAAATGCTGTTTCGTACTGATGAGGCCATGCGCGAGCATATTTCTGGCGTTATTTTATTCGACGAAACCATCCGCCAAAAAGCAGCAGACGGCACACCATTGACGCAACTGATCACTGATGCCGGATCACTGCCCGGCATCAAAGTTGATGCTGGTGCCAAAGCCATGGCCGGACACACTGGGGAAATGGTGACCGAAGGGCTGGACGGCTTGCGCGAACGCCTCAGCGAATATCACGCGCTGGGCGCAAAATTTGCTAAATGGCGCGCTGTTATCAACATTGCCGATGGTCTGCCGAGCACCGCGTGTCTGACAGCCAACACCCATGCACTGGCGCGCTATGCCGCGCTATGTCAGGAAGCCGAAATCGTGCCAATCGTTGAGCCTGAAGTGATTATGGATGGCGCCCATACGGTTGAACGCTGCTATGAGGTTACCAGCGCCGCTTTGACTGCGCTCTATAGCCAGTTGGGTGAACAGGGTGTTTATCTGGAAGGCACAATTTTGAAGCCGAACATGATTGTTTCTGGCACGCAAAACCCTGTTCAGGCAGGTATTGAGCAGGTGGCCGAAATGACGCTCGACTGCTTCCACAAATGTGTTCCGCAGGCCGTGCCGGGCATTGTGTTTTTGTCCGGCGGGCAATCCGACCTCGACGCGACAGCGCATCTTGATGCGATGAACAAAATCGGCGGTTTGCCTTGGAAGCTCAGTTTTTCGTACGGACGCGCATTGCAAGCAGCCCCGCTAAAGGCATGGTCGGGCAAGCCCGAAAACATTGCATCGGCACAAGCTGCTTTCGCGCATCGGGCGAAAATGAACTGGCTTGCAGCGCAGGGCACTTGGTCGGCAAACCTCGAAGGATAATAAGCGTTTTATCTAGCACCTGTTTGTAGCACCAAACAAAAACTCGACATTGCCTTGCGGCCCTTCAATGGGGCTTTGGATAATGTCTTTGGCTTTCCAATCTGGATAGGTTTTGCCAAACCATGTCGCGAAGTCTTGGCATACGCGCGCATGAATTTCCGGGTCACTTACCACGCCATTTTTTCCGATAGCTGATCGACCAGCCTCGAATTGCGGCTTAATGAGAGCCACCATCCAGCCGCCGGGCCGGATCATCGAGATGGCAGGCGGCAACACCAGCGACAAACTGATAAAACTGACATCGCAAACCAGACAATCGAGCTCTTCACCGATCTGGTCTGGGGTTAATGCACGGGCATTGATGCCTTCCATGCTTGTAATTTTGGGGTGCGCGCGCAAGGCACCATGCAACTGGTCATGCCCGACATCGATGGCGTAAACATGGCGCACATCCCGTTTCAGCAAAACATCGCTAAACCCGCCGGTCGATGCACCGAGATCAATCGCGCATATGCCAGCGGGATCAAAACCGAAAATATCCAGCGCATGCGCCAGCTTGATACCGCCCCGCGAGACATAATCATGTTCGGCGTCGCTTATGTTGATTTCTGCCATAGCGCCAACCATATGCGCGGCCCGCGTGATCACTTGGGTATTCACAGATACGCGCCCGGCCTTAATTGCCGCCGTTGCGCGGGCACGGCTGTCGAAAAAACCGCGCGCCACCAATAAAACATCAAGGCGGGACTTGCTGGCTGTCGACGGGCTCACCTCAGGCGCGTTTTGGTAGTGTCGGTTGCGCCGAACCTTTGCCCATCAGCTCGCAAACCTGAGCAAAAATCTGTTCGCTGTTCAACCCAGCCAAATCATACATGTTTGACGGTGTGTCATGATCAATGTAGCAATCTGGCAAAACCAGTGACCGGAATTTCAAATTGCCATCCAAATGACCGGCACTACTCAGATAATGCGCGACATGTGATCCGAAGCCACCAATAGCACTCTCTTCAATGGTTATAAGCGTTTCATGCTCGCCAACCAAACGCGCTATCAAGTCAACATCCAGCGGCTTCATAAATCGAGCATCAACCACACTGGTCCGCCAGCCCTCAGCATCCAACCTTTCGGCAGCAAGGATAGCTTGTTCGAGACGTGTGCCATAACTCAAAAAGCATATACGCCCACCTTCACGGATGATGCGCCCCTTACCAATTTCCAGCGGTGTGCCGCGCACGGGTAGCGCTAGCCCGGTCGCCTCACCACGCGGATAGCGCAAGGCCGACGGGCCGTCATCATAGGCGACCTGCGTGGCAACCATGTTCATCAGCTCAACCTCGTCGGCCGCTGCCATCAGAGTCATGTTCGGCACGGTGCCCAAATATGCCGGGTCAAAAGAGCCAGCGTGTGTCGGCCCATCGGCACCGACAAGCCCAGCCCGGTCAATGGCAAAGCGCACAGGCAGGTTTTGCAATGCCACGTCGTGAATAATTTGGTCATATGCCCGCTGCAAGAATGTCGAATAAATAGCCGCGAACGGCTTAAACCCTTCAGTCGCCATCCCTGCCGCAAATGTTACGGCGTGTTGTTCGGCGATGCCGACATCAAAGCAGCGGTTAGGGAAAGCGTCAGCGAATTTATCAAGACCTGTCCCCGAAGGCATGGCTGCTGTTATGCCGACGACTTTATCGTCATGGCTTGCTTCTTCGATCAGTGCTTTGGCAAATACGGAAGTGTAACTTGGCGCGGCCGGGGACGATTTAGATTGAACCCCGGTTACGACGTCAAACTTGCTGACCCCGTGATACTTATCGCTGGCCGCTTCAGCGGGCGCGTAGCCATGGCCTTTCTTCGTAACCACATGGATCAGTGTCGGGCCATCGCCGGTTTTGCGCACATTTTGCAGAACCGGCATGAGGTGCTCAAGATTATGCCCGTCTACGGGGCCGACATAATAAAAACCCATTTCTTCAAACAAGGTGCCACCCGTGGCGAGCCCGCGTGCATATTCTTCAATTTGGCGGGCCTTTTCTTCAATGCCGTCGGACAGAAAACGCGTCAGGCCTTTGGCAAGGCGGCGTACCGATTTATAGGTCGTGCCAGAAAGCAGGCGCGCAAGATAAGCGCTCATCGCGCCCACAGGCGGGGCGATCGACATGTCGTTATCGTTCAAAATAACAATCAGACGGTTTTTCAGCGCACCTGCATTATTCATAGCCTCATACGCCATGCCCGCGCTCATGGCACCGTCGCCAATGACGGCAATGACATGGTTGTCTTTTTCCATAAGATCGCGCGCGACAGCCATGCCCAGAGCGGCCGATATTGATGTCGAACTGTGCGCCGCACCAAACGGATCGTATATGCTTTCCGCCCGCTTCGTAAAACCAGACAGCCCCCCACCCTTGCGTAAGGTGCGGATGCGATCGCGTCTTTGTGTCAAAATTTTATGAGGGTAAGCCTGATGGCCAACATCCCAGATGATCCTGTCATCGGGTGTGTTGAAAACATGATGTAACGCGACGGTCAGCTCGACCACGCCCAGCCCCGCGCCCAGATGCCCGCCTGTTTCTGACACGGCAGAGATTGTCTCAAGGCGCAGTTCATCCGCCAGCTGACGTAAATCTTCAGGTGGCAATTGCCGCAGATCAGCAGGATCTTTAATCCGATCCAAAAGTGGCGTTGAACTAACCATATTATTCCTAACTACAAGAACCGCGTTTGTATCAGTTTCGCCGCTGAATAACAAACGTAGCAGCATCGCGCAACAGCCCAGCTCTTTCGCCAAAAATATCCAGATAACCCACGGCCTGCTGCGATAATTGTAGAGCTTGTTCGCGGGCGCGTTCCACTCCCAGCAGGGAAACAAATGTGCTTTTTTCCTGGGCTATATCCTTGCCGGCCGTTTTACCCAGCAAGGCCGGATCACCCACAACGTCTAGCACGTCATCGGCAATCTGATAGGCAAGACCAATATCATGCGCGAAACTAGCAAGTGCTTGGCGTTCAGATGCTTCCGCATTTCCCAAAATAGCCCCCGCATCGACCGCATAACTGATAAGCGCCCCGGTTTTCATTTTTTGCAGCCGCGTCAGCCCGCCCGCATCCAGGGCATCTTGCGCAGCCGTCATGTCGATCATCTGCCCACCAACCATGCCTTGCATGCCCGATGCGCGCGCCAACCCTGCAACCAGTTCTAGGCGCACAGTAGCATGTGCATGCGTAGCCTCATCGGACAGAATTTCAAACGCAAGGCTCATCAGCGCGTCGCCTGCCAGCACCGCCGTCGCTTCGTCAAAGGCTTTGTGAAGGCTCGGCTTGCCGCGCCGCATATCGTCATCATCCATACACGGCAAATCATCATGAATAAGAGAATAGCAATGAATGCACTCGATAGCGCTCGCCGCGCGTTCCGTAGCCGTTTCGGCAACATCGAAAATGTCGGCACTCGCCATACACAGGAATGGACGAAACCCCTTGCCACCGCCTAGCGCCGCGTAGCGCATTGCTTCATATAATCGTCCCTCATGACCATCAGGAACGACCAGCAGGCTATCAAGTGTTTTTGTGACCCGTCCGGCAGCTTCTTCCAACACGTTTTGGAACCCGGACATTGCGCTGCTCTATTCTTCGTCTAGCGGTTGCGCGCTGGCCCCGCCATCCGAAATTTTTTCGATCCGCATTTGCGCATCCCGCAGCTTTTCATTGCAATAGGCCCGCAGCTGGCTCCCGCGCTGATAAATCTCGATCGACGCCTCAAGCGCAACATCGCCGCGTTCCAGACGGTCAACAATTGTTTCCAGCTCAGCTAAAGCAGCCTCGAAACTCAGCTCACGAATGTCTTCGGAAATCTCAATGTGTCCATCTTCTGCCATCATCATTCCCCGTATGAGCGACTAAGCGGTAGTAAAATTGTACACGCCATCATCATCTAACTGCATGTTTATTGCCTTGCGATGCACGAGACACATCAAATGCGCCAGACTTTCACCAGTTGCCATGAAATATGTGTCGCGCGTTATTTTGCGTTTGAACAGAGCAGAAAAAATCTCTGTGTCGACCGCACGACGCGGTTCTTCACAAACCCCCAACAAACGCGTCATCGCGTTTTCGTGCCCATCCACCAGCGCATCAAGGCGCGCATGCAGACCATAAAATGGTTCATTATGCGCTGGCAAAACCAGCGTATCTGCCGGTAGCGTCGCACGCAAACGCCGACAACTATCAATCCAATCCTGTAGCGGATTGGCAAAAGGCTCGGTGGGAAACAGCGATACATTTGAAGATATGCGCGGGATAACTTGATCGCCGGAAATCAGCACATTTAGATCGGCGCAATACAGGCAGGCATGCTCCGGCGCGTGCCCACTGCCCATTTCAACGCGCCAGATGCGCCCGCCAATCTCAAGCTCGTCATCTTGTTTCAGGCGATTATAGGCCTGGGGCAGCGGAAATATATGCTCGCCAAACCCGCCAAATCGCTCGCGGTAGCGCGCCAAACCCGCTTCCGAAAAACCCGCACGGTGATAAAACTGCATTGCCTCATCAGGCGCCTTGCGTCCTGTATCGCCAGCCATAGCACGGCACATCAGATAATCGGTTCGCGACATATAAAATTCAGCGTCAAACCGTTTTACCAGCCAACCAGCAAGCCCGACATGGTCGGGGTGCATATGCGTCACGAGCACACGCGAGAGCGGCTTATCTCCCATAATGCCGGAAAATAGCGTTTCGTAATTCTGTCGTGCGCTATCAACGTCAACGCAGGTATCAACCAGCACCCAGCTGTCGCCATCATCGATCAGCCAGACATTGATATGGTCGAGCATGTAGGGCAATTGCATGCGCACCCAGTACACACCATCGGCAACAGCGATAGCACTGCCCGGTTCAGGCAAGTTCTCAAAAGGATACTGCAAGCCGTGCGCTTGCGGGTGGGACGTACGATTTTTTTCCACGATAAACCTCATCGCTTTTTTCCAATTCGGAAAAAACGGATTTTCAAATTGAAATCGGTGTACCATATTTGCTCCGACATCCAAAACCGAATGAAATGAGGATCTATCTTGGACACGCCCCCAACATTGCGAAAAACTGCCCTGATTACGGGTGCTTCAGCTGGCATTGGACGCGATTATGCGCGTTATCTTGCCGCCGAAGGTTATGACCTCATCTTGACAGCGCGGCGCACGGACCGTCTTGAAGAATTGGGACGCGAACTGTCGGATGCCTTTGCCACGCAGGTCAATGTCATTCCCGCCGATCTCGCAGACCCGCATGCCCCAATGCAATTGGCCGCCGAAATTGCCAAACGCGACTTGCAGGTCGACTATCTGGTCAACAATGCTGGCTATCAGGTGCCTGGCTTTTTCGACCAGGTGCGATGGGAAGTACAACGCGACATGATGCAGGTTTTGATGACGGCCGTCGCCCAGCTCGCGCATATTTTCGGGCCTGATATGGCCCGCCGCGGCTTTGGCCGCATCGTCAATATTGCATCGGTCGCTGCGTTTGTGCCCGGCCAGCAAGGAGGCGCTTTGTATCCGTCCGTTAAAGCCTTCGTTTTGCGGTTCAGCCAGAGCCTTGCAACCGAATATCGTGATACGGGCGTACATGTCATTGCCGTGTGCCCGGGTTTCACGTGGAGTGAATTTCACGATGTGGCTGGCAACCGAACGCAGATGAATAAGCTGCCAAGCTTTATGTGGCTTGATGGCCCCCGCGTGGTGACAGATGCGCACAAAGCAGTTGAGGCGGGCCGCGGGCCGGTGATCATTAGCGGCTGGGTTTACAAAACACTGGTAACGCTGCTGCAAATCATTCCCGACAACCTGCTTGCCCGTATGGGATCGCGCTCAGTTCGCAATGCGCAAGCGCGTCCCGAAGACAGACGCGAGACATTACCGACCCCTGCAGCAGCAAAACCCCAAACCAAAGCCCGCAAACCAGCTACAAAAAAATCAGTTACAAAAAAACCGGCTACAAAAAAACTAGCCAGCAAAGCGTCTGCCAAAAAACCCGCTAAGCGCGCCGAGCGGAAAGCGGCTCCTAAAGCGGCAAATAGTAGCTAGGCGATGGCGGTACTTCCCGCAACCGCCGCCAATATTTCACGCTGCGCTCAGACCTTGCGCGATGGCGGTCTTATCGCCATGCCAACAGAAACTGTCTATGGTCTCGCCGCCGATGCCGCAAACGCGCGCGCAGTAGCAGCCATATTTGAAACCAAGGCACGGCCGCAAATTAATCCGCTTATCTGCCATGTCGCAAGCCCTGCACAGGCGTTTGACCTTGGGCAGTTTGATGCGCATGCCCGCCGCCTCGCCGAGACATTCTGGCCCGGCCCGCTTACATTGGTTGTGCCGCGTGGGGCGTCTTGCCCGGTCAGCGACCTAGCAAGCGCTGGCCTACCAACACTCGCGCTGCGGTGCCCTGACCACCATGTCGCACAGGCATTGCTTGGCGAGATGCGCGGCCCACTTGTCGCGCCGAGCGCCAATCCGTCGGGCCGGTTGAGCCCCAGCGAAGCGGCTCACGTTGCCGCGCATTTGCCGGATATTGATGTGTTGGACGGTGGAATTTGTGCGGTGGGACTCGAGTCGACGATTATTGGCTGTCTGGATGCCGCGCCCACTTTGTTGCGCAGCGGTGGCATTGAGCGCGAAAAAATCGAAACGTGTCTGGGCATGCCTCTCAGCGATTTGCCCAAAGATGCCGACAGCGCGGCGCGGCTAGCCCCGGGCAGAATGTTGCAACATTACGCGCCGCATGCGCCGTTATCGATGAATGGCGAAATACCCGATGGAGATTATCTCGTGCTGGGTTTCGGCCCGGGCACTCCTGCGAACGCCGCAGAAAATTTAAGCCCGTCAGGAGATTTGACCGAGGCTGCCGCCAATTTGTTCGGCTGCCTACACCGCCTTGACCTGCGTGCCGTCGCCGAAGGCAAATCAATCGTCGTTAGCACCGTGCCAAGTGGCGGGCTTGGCGATGCCATAAATGACAGGCTGAAACGCGCCGCGCAAAATTAAGCCCGGCTAAAAGCAGAGCTTTCTCGGTTTGTGAAATTTAAGCCGTAATATGTTCGACCAGCAAAGTCGGCACATCCAAACAATGCGACTTGACCGTGCAGACCCGTGTGCCGGGTTTGCGGCCTTCGCGCACTTCAGAAACCTCGACTCCGCTTTTGAGCAAGCGTGCATGCGTTGTTTCAACGCTGTCTGTCTTTAGCGCAAGTCCCCATAGATGGTCGCGCTCGGCATCATATTTTCCCGATCCAATTACCTCAATGCTCATATGATTAGACCGGAAAAACAGCATCTCCCCGCCCCAATCTGGCCGCGATTGCTCAAGCGCTAGGCGGATACCAAGCTGCGATCCGTAGAAATTTTTTGCCGCTGCCGCGTCCGATGTCTGCACGACAACATGGTCTACAGCCGTGCATGGCCCCGTACCAGAAATCGGCGCAGGCTTCAGCGCATCTGGATCATCATGCCGGATCGCGAAACTAAAAATTCCGCGGGATTCGGTCTCTGACCAGGTCATGTTTTGCCAGCTGCGTTTTTTATCTTCATCGAGATCTAGGCCATGGCCCGCTTGCGGATCGCCAACACCCAACCCGGCATCGCGCGCATGCGCCAGAAAAGACGCGCTGTCTTCCACGCCAAAAACCAGGCCCATCAAGCCCTGTCCCTTGTCAGCAATATGCTGCTGCACCTGCGCTCCGGCCCAGCCGGAACCTGACTGAGTAGCCGCCAGCAATTCGAGATAGGTGTTGTCGAGTTTAAACAGCGAATTCGCACTGCCATATTCTGGGTGACTTCCCTGCCAGCTCGGGTCACGCCCAAGCATTAGCGCATAATCGCGCGTCGCCGTCTCAAGATCGGAAACTGCAATAATAATGTGATCAACAATGGTAGACATGAACAAAGTTTAACAGCGCGATCCGCAGGCGGCTAGAACAAATCCAGCTGTTCGGCTGGCGTAAGCGGCTCGGTCCGCGTCCATAAATCCTCTCCCTCAGCATCGCGCTGGTTCACCCGTCTGGAAACCGGCATGGCGGTAAAAGCACCATCATCGGACGGACGCAGCAATGCCTGCAATGTGTGCGCTTCGCGCTCTGGCGTGTGCAGCCAGTCATGTGCATTTTCAGGTGCGATCATGGCAGGCATGCGATGATGAATAGCCGTCAAATTTGCCGCCGCTTCCACCGTTACAACAGCACAGCCTTCAATCTCGCTGCCATCAGCTCCCGACCAGATATCCCAGATCGCAGCCATGAAAAATGGCTGCGCGTCAGCATGGCGGATCAGATAAGGCTGTCGCGCTTTTCGTTCCCACTCGTAAAACCCGTCAGCGGGCAGGAGCGCGCGGCGACGGCGAAACGCATTTTTAAAACTCGGCTTGGTCTGGATGGTTTCGGCGCGGGCATTGACAAGCGGGCGAGCACCGGGTCGGGCCATATAGTCGGCGCTTGCCCAACCCGGCACCAGCCCCCAATTTACCGGCATAATCTGTGTTTCGCCTTCAACGCGTATCAGGCTCACCGGCTGGCCCGGCGTAATATTATAGCGTGGCTCAATATTGGGTAGATTGACGAAATCGACAAATTTCTGAAGCTCCGTCGGTGGCGATGAAAGGGCGAAACGTCCGCACATCACATGCCCCCTCTAGCGGGCTGAACAATATGCCCCGCCTTTACACCCAGCTCAGCCGCACGCCCCGCAGCAATTTCAAGAACAGCAGCAACCGCTTCTTTTGATGTTGTGAGACGGTCGGAATTTGTGTCGTGCCGGGTTGTGATTTCGGCAATGCGGCCATCAGCACCAATGAAAATCATATCCAGCGGAATACGGGTATTGCGCATCCAGAAACCGACTTTGCGCGGCGGATCAAACACGAACAACATGCCGGTATCAGGTGCCAAACTTGGCACATGCATCAAGCCCTTTGCCTGCCCTGCACGGTCGGTCACGCGGGCAACCGCGAAAGCATGGCGCGCACCGTCATCGCCAAGAATTTCAAGCTGGTAGGACGTCTCGATTCCATTGGCAAAGGCGCGTGCGCTCACCAGAGGCACGAGGCAAACCAGCAAAAACAGGGATCGTCGGCTTATCGTCATTGCCAAACTTTGCCACTGCCCGCGGGCGAGGTCAAAACAGTTTATAATTGGCAAGCAATTTCAGTTTGCTAGTATGAGCGAAACGCAAGGGAGACATAATTTTGGCATATAAAGCTTTTGATTTAACGGGCAAAGTCGCCCTTGTAACTGGCGGCAATCGCGGCATAGGGCTGGGCATGGCCCGCGCCATGGCCGAAGCAGGTGCCAATATCGCAATTTGGGGCACGAATGAAGCCAGGAACGCGGAAGCCGCCGCCGCCTTGAGCGCCGAAACCGGGGTTAAAACCCAGGCTTGGCAAGTTAATGTCGCTGACGAAGCGGGCGTCGAAGCCGCTTTTAACGAAACCGTTGATGCATTCGGGCGCGTTGACAGCGTGTTCGCCAATGCCGGTATCGGCAAGCTGGCAGGCACGTTTGCCCATATGGATACACAAGCCTATCGCGATGTGCTGGCGGTCAATCTGGACGGCGTATTTTTCACCCTGCGCGCCGCGGCGCGCCACATGATAGCGCGCGCCGAAGCTGGCGATGCCGGCGGCTCGCTTGTCGGGGTTGCCAGCCTTGCCGCCATTGAGGGCGCGGCCCGCAACCAGCACTATGCCGCAACAAAAGGCGCGGTTGTCTCGATGATGAAGGGTATCGCCGTCGAACACGCAAAATATGGCGTGCGCGCCAATGCGATTTTGCCGGGCTGGATCGCGACAGACATGACCGAAGGTGCACAAGACAGCGCTGCCTTCACCGACAAAGTAATCCCGCGTGTACCCGCACGCAGGTGGGGCGAGCCGGAGGATTTCGGCGGCGTAGCGGTCTATCTCACCAGCAACGCATCCGCCTATCACTCAGGTGACTTGTTTGTCATTGACGGTGGCTATTCGATTTTCTAGGCGTTCACGTCGATCACGATGCGCCCTCGTGTCTGACCGGCCAGAATTTTCTGGCCCAGTTCGGGCAGATCCGACATTGATGCCGTGCTGGTCATGGCATCTAGCTTGGCGAAATCCAAGTCGGTTGCCAGGCGAGCCCACGCCTGCTCGCGCAAAGGCTTCGGTGCCATAACGCTATCGACACCGCGCAAAGTAACGCCGCGCAGAATAAACGGCATAACAGACGCTGGCAAATCCGGCCCCTGCGCCAAACCGCAAGCGGCCACGGTGCCGCCATAGCGGGTTTGCGAGATCGCGTTGGCAAGCGTATGACTGCCCACAGCGTCAACGACAGCGGCCCATTTTTCTTTGTCCAGTGGTCTGCCTTGCTCGGAAAGCTCGGCCCGGTCAATAATCCGCGACGCGCCAAGACCAGTCAGATAATCGGCTTCCTCAGAGCGTCCGGTAGAGGCAACGACCTGATAGCCAAGTTTCGCCAACAATGCGACAGCCACGCTGCCAACACCACCTGCCGCGCCGGTCACCAGAACTTCGCCCGCATCCGTGGGGGTGTCTGGTTCAATTGCCATCACGCATAGCATGGCGGTATAGCCCGCCGTGCCGATGGCCATCGCCCGCGCCGGTGATATGGCTTCGGGTCGCTTAACCAGCCAGTCGCCGTTCACGCGGGCTTTTTGGGCATAGCCTCCAAAATGGCCCTCGCCAACGCCCCAGCCATTCAAGATGACACTATCGCCGGCTTGATAATCGGCATGGTCGGAACGCTCGACAGTTCCAACGAAATCAATACCAGGGATCATCGGCCATGTGCGCACAACGGGTACCGCGCCCGTGAGGGCCAGACCGTCTTTGTAATTCAGCGTTGAATGCGACACAGCAACCGAGACATCGCCATCCATCAGCGCGTCTTCTGTTATATCAACAATCTCGTGGGACTGACCATCATCGGTTTTATTCAAGCGCAGAGCGCGGAAGCTATCGGACATGTGCGTGTTCTCCTTGGCAGGTAAAGTTAAACGAGTTTATATCTCAAAATTTACAGATCAAAAGCAATGGGCTGACCGGTTTCGGGCGTTTCCAAAATGGCGTCCCACATAACGCGCTGGCCGCGCACCATCGTGCCCACCGGCCAGCCATGAATAGTTTTGCCTGTGAAGGGCGACCAACCGCAGCGGCTGGCGAGCCAGTCTTCCTCTATAATACGGGTCGCGGCAAGATCAACAAAGGTAAGGTCGGCATGGTTGCCAATGGCAACCTCGCCTTTTTCACGCAGTCCAAACAATGACCGCGCCCGATAGCTTGTAAGATAAACAAGTTTTGCCAGCGATAATTTGCCCGCCGCCACATGGTCGAGCATTAATGGCAGTAAGGTCTGCACACCGGGCATGCCAGATGGGGAATGGGGATATGTGTCGGCTTTTTCTTCGCGCGTATGCGGCGCATGGTCCGAACCAATAACATCGACAATGCCCTGCTCGAGCGCTTTCCATAGGGCGGCGCGATGCCGGCTTTCACGAATGGGGGGGTTCATTTGGGCAAACGTGCCCAACGCCTGATACGCCTCCGGTGCCGCGAGCGTCAGGTGCTGCGGTGTGACTTCAACGGACGCGATATCGCGATTGGCGGCGAGAATCTGCATTTCCTCTTCGGTGCTGATATGCAGCACATGGATGTTTTTCCCGGCTTCGCGCGCCAATTTGACCAGACGCCGCGTACTGCTAATAGCGGCCTCGGCGTCGCGCCATACGGGGTGGGTTTCAACCTTGCCGGTTTCAGCTAGTTCGCGTCGTTCGCGCAGTCGAAATTCGTCTTCGCTGTGAAACGCAGCGCGCCGTCCGATAAACCTTAGAATATCCGCAACGCCGTCATCATCCGGCACCAACAGATTGCCGGTCGACGAACCCATAAAAACCTTCACGCCACACACGCCCGCCATTTTTTCTAGTTCTGGCAATTCAGCAGCGTTTTCGTGCGTGCCGCCAACATAAAATGCGAAATCGCAATGCATACGGTCGGTAGCCCGAGCCACTTTATCGCGCACGGCCTCCGGCGTCGTGGTTGGCGGCTTTGTGTTTGGCATTTCAAAAACACCCGTCACCCCGCCCATCACAGCGGCCAGCGACCCGGATTGCAGATCTTCTTTGTGCTCGATACCCGGCTCACGGAAATGAACTTGCGTATCGATAACCCCGGGTAAAATCGTGAGGCCGGTCGCATCGATATTTTCTTTACCCTGCGCCGCAGTCACATCCCCGATTGTTGCAATACGGCCATCAGTGATGCCGATGCCAGCCAGCTCGCTAGTCTCATGCGTTGCCAATGTGCCGTTTGTGATGGTGAGGTCATAAACTGGGTTAGTCATTTCAAAGCCCCTTTACCTTTGATTAGCAAATGGCAGAGCATTTGTCGTGGCTTTTGCATGCATTTCGCTCAAGATTTCGGCAAGCGTGGCGACATCCGTGCCAGCATGCAAATTATACGGCACTGCGGTTTCTTCTTCCCGGGCTTCCAGCCGGACAATATGACGAACCGCGGCGACCCACGCCATGCGAGCCGCCAGACGATCGGTTCCTACAAGCATGGTGGCGCGCCGCATCAGCGCGGCCCGTGCGCTAACCGATGCATCTTCGATTAAACTCACCTGCCCCGCCGGTAAATTTGCGGCAATATCCTGCATACCCTGATGCGCGCGTGCGGCCCCCATCACCACAAGGTGACCGCCGGCAAACGGCCCGTCATGGCCTAAAAGCCGCCAAGCAAGCTCCGCATAATCCCGCCCTGTCCAGCGTGCGCGATAACCCTCTTCCGGCGCAAAAACGACGACCGGCACATCATCTGGCAAATTTTCTGGCAGGGGCGATTCGACAGCGGGGTTCACCCATAAACACCCCGTCACCCGCCGGTTTGGTCGCACAGGGTCGGGCAAGGAATACAGATGTTCGGGCAGAAAAAAATAATACCGGTGTCGCGCCCATAAAAATGATCCGTAACGCCCTTTATATCCGTCGATCACGCGAAACCAATATTTGCCCATACACGCGCGCATGATGCGCAGCCAATCGCGAAAACCGCCAGCCTCACCGCGAATGTGCATTACCTTTTTCGCAGGAAGGTTTTCGAAAAATGCCGCGGTTTGTTTGGTCGCGTAAATGTGACAGACAAGTTTTTCATCATCTTTAAGGCAGCGCGCGAGAACCCCCGTCGAGATGAAAGCCGACAGCGGATTATCCGGCACAAAAAACAATAATTTACGGGCCATGTCCATTTCACCCTACAAAGCGGCTGGGCAACGCGCAATGCCCCTTGAAATTCACCTCTAAATAGGCACATCTAAGGCATGGCAATCTGGCACTCTATTCTTGAAAACAGGGCCGTCCTCAGCATTAAGGGTGCGGAACGGGCGGATTTTTTGCAAAACCTAATCACGCAAGACATCACCCGCTGCACACAAGATGCGCCACAAGCCGGGATTTTGCTGACACCGCAGGGCAAGCTGGCTTTCGATTTTCTCATCAAGATATCTGATGCCGGATATCTGCTTGATTGCGATAGCGCGATCGCAGAAGCGTTTTTGAAAAAACTATCCATGTATAAATTGCGCCGCGACATAGACATCACGCGCCATGATGCGGTGGTACGCGTCATTTGGTCGGATGAACCAAACGCAAAACTACCCCAACTTGAAGGATTTTTCCAAGATCCACGCCTAGCCCGCCTGGGCTTGCGGTCCATTGGCGACGCCGGAGCCGACCTGTCCGACATAAACGCGGCCAGTGCGCAAGCCTGGCATCATTTCCGCATGTCACTGGGCGTGCCTGAAGGCAGCACGGAAATGCCCGTCGGCACGGTTTTTCCGCTAGAGTTTGGATTTGGGTATTTACACGCCATCGACTTTCAAAAGGGCTGTTTTGTCGGCCAAGAAGTTACCTCGCGCGTGCACCGCAAGGGCAGTTTGCGCAAACACCTCCACCCGGCAAAATTCGGCACGCGCGTGCCGCCTGCTGGTACCCCTATCATGCATGACACGCGCACAGTCGGAGAGATTGTTGCCAGTCATGACAACCAAGCATTGATTTTGCTGCGTACGGATGCCCCCCACACCATGCTTCACGCAGACGGGGCACCGTTCACGCTGTTGCCTGGACTGTTTGGACCTGACAGCGCACCCGATGGTGGAGAAGCCTAGAAACAAGCATTTTTTTGCTTTTGAACGCTAGTTTTGTGCCGCAGACAGACTTAAAGTAATTCAAAGTGAATTTTTGGGGAGACAAGCATCATGATGAAGGTTCACATCACAGGCACCGGCCTGTTTACGCCCACCGAGTCCGTGTCGAATGAGGAATTGGTAGCGGCCTTCAATAGTTACGTCGAAAACTTCAATGCTGAAAACGCCGACGATATCGAAAATGGCAGCGTCGAGGCCCTCGCACCATCCAGTGTCGAATTTATCGAAAAAGCATCGGGCATTAAAAGCCGATTTGTGATGAACAAGTCGGGCATTATAGACCCCGCAACCATGTGCCCGCGTCTGCCCGAGCGTAGCAATGATGAACCATCAATACTGGCAGAGATGGCGGTTGCGGCAACGCACGAAGCCATGCAGCAGGCTGGGCTGGAAAGCAGCGATATTGATGCAGTTCTGGTTGCGTGTTCGAACCTGCAACGCGCCTATCCTGCCATTGCGGTCGAGGTGCAAGAATTGCTTGGCATTGATGGCTTTGGCTTCGATATGAATGTCGCGTGTTCGTCGGCTACATTTGGCATCCAAACCGCCTATGACATGATACGCTCAGGCAGCGCCGGTCGGGTGCTTGTCGTAAACCCCGAAATTTGCACTGGCCACCTTAATTTCCGCGACCGCGACAGCCACTTCATTTTTGGCGATGTGTGCACAGCTATAATTTTGGAAGGCGAGGATGTCGCCGGTGCTGGTCGCGGGTTTGAAATTCTGGACACGCGCCTTATCACCAAGTTTTCAAACAATATTCGCAATAATTTCGGTTTTTTGAACCGCACTGCTCCAGAAACAGTCGGCGCAAAAGATAAGTTGTTCGTGCAAGAAGGACGCAAAGTGTTCCGCGAAGTTGTACCGATGGTCGCCGAGTTAATTGAACAACATTTGAACGATAATAATTTGCAGGCCGATAATTTGCGGCGCATGTGGTTACATCAAGCAAATCGCGGCATGAATGATCTCATTGCCAAGAAAGTGCTGGGGCGTGAGCCGAGCGAGGAAGAACAGCCGACCGTGCTGGACGAATATGCCAATACCAGTTCAGCTGGATCGATCATCGCGTTTCACAAACACAAGGCCGATTTTGACCCGGGCGAACTTGGCGTAATTTGCAGCTTCGGCGCAGGTTATTCTGCTGGCAGCGTCATCGTGCGTCGTCTAGGCTGATCGGCACGCGTATGGGCGGGGCAAAATCTCAACGTTCCGCAAGGGCATGGCAGCGCATGTTGAGCGGTCGACGGCTCGACCTTTTGGACCCTTCACCACTTGATATTGAGTTGGACGACATCGCTCATGGGCTTGCTCGCGTCATGCGCTGGAACGGGCAAACTAAAGGCGCGCAGGGGTTTTCGGTAGCCCAGCATAGCCTGCTCGTCGAGCGACTATGCGTGCATTGGCGCCCGGGTTGGCCCGATGCATACAGGCTGGCAGCCCTTCTTCACGATGCCCCCGAATATGTTATTGGCGATTTGATCAGCCCTTTCAAAGCAGCGATTGGCGCGGATTATAAGCAGCTCGAAGCGCGCCTTCTCGCGGCGATCTACATGCGCTTTTCCGTACCGGTGCAATTGCCGGCCCAGATCGAGAGCACCATCAAACGCGCTGACATTGCAGCGGCCTATCTGGAAGCAATTCAGCTTGCCGGATTTGACGAGGATGAAGCGCGAAAAATTTTCGGCAAACCCCGCGACCTACCGCGCCTAGTTTTAAGGGGACTGCCGCCCGACGACGCCGCCGCGCGATTGCGCGATCAGGTAAACAAATATCTTCGGCGCTTGGCAAAAGCGCGCGCGTAGATAATAGTAGCACCATGCAACACATACCGGCGGGTGAGCCGCAAATTCTCATTGACCTCAGCACCGCAATCATTGGGGCAGACGATGGCGCGTTTCAGTGTCGCATGGTCGATGATGGGGCGGATATGCAGGCCAGCCGCCTCCCCTTCGGACCGTTTGTGCCCGAACAGCACCGAACAATGGAAATCGGTTTGCGCCAATGGGTGACCGAGCAGGTCGGCGTGGATTTAGGCCATGTCGAACAGCTATATACTTTTGCCGATCGCGGTCGGCACGATATTAATGCCGGCGCGCCGCATGTGGTATCGGTTGGATATCTTGCATTGACCAACCAAGCCAACCGACAGCCCCCTGCCTGGCGCGATATTTACGCATTTTTTCCTTGGGAAGACTGGCGCGATGGCGAACCGGCCATGCTTAAGTCGGTGATGTATCCCGCCCTTGATGCATGGGTATGTGAAAAACCCGAGCGTCGCGAGCGCGTGCGCCTTGCATTCGGACGCGACGGTTTGGCGTGGGGTGAGGAATATGTGTTGGAACGCTATGAACTTCTATATGAAGCCGGTCTTATCGCCGAGGCCGTTTCTGACGGGCGGGCCAGCGCATTGCCAGCCACCCCAATTCCCGGGTTGGCGCTACAGCTAGACCATCGCCGTATCTTGGCAACGGCTATTGGGCGCCTGCGTGCCAAACTCAAATACCGCCCGGTTATTTTTGATCTCATGCCGACCACATTCACGCTCACGCGGCTACAGCACACCGCCGAAACGGTGTTAGGGGCCACCTTGCACAAGCAGAATTTTCGGCGTCTTGTAGAAAAATCGGGATTTCTCGAAGCAACCGGTACCATGTCTCAATCCCGCGGTCGCCCCGCAGAACTATTCCGATTTCGTCACCAAGAGCCTTCTGAGCGGCCCCTTGCGGGCTTGCGGGTATCACCGGGCCGGTCGCGCCAGGCCGATTGAGCGCACCCGTTGCGGTAAACTGTCCGGTGTGAAAACCGAATTTGGTCTTGCTTTTATCGTCAGAAATCCCATATTACTATAAATACTTATACTCACTTTGAGCATAAATAAACGGGGCGATTATGTTTATAGCAAGCCAACAACTCATCGAAGCGGCCACGACCAGTCCTGCAGGCATGACGGGCGCGCAAATCCTCGATGAAATGGACATCCAGTATAGCGAGGGTCTAGCCCGCGATATGGCGCCACTTTACGCACGCGTCGCGTCGGTTATTCCCTCCGTCGAGTGGCCGTTTTTCGCGCCCTATATCAAAGCAATCAACGCGCTGAAGGCAGAGAAAAACGCCGTTATATTGGCGCATAATTACCAGACACCCGAAATTTTCCACTGCATTGCCGACGTTGTGGGCGACAGTCTGCAGCTGGCGCGCGAAGCCGCGCAAGCCGAAGGCGACATAATTGTGCAATGCGGTGTTCATTTCATGGCGGAAACCTCCAAGCTGCTCAATCCTGATAAAAAAGTGCTCATTCCCGATATGGGCGCAGGGTGTTCACTGGCGGAATCGATTACCGGCGCTGATGTCCGCGCCCTGCGCGAAGCCTATCCAGGCGTACCGATTGTGACATATGTCAATACATCCGCCGCCGTTAAAGCCGAAAGCGATGTTTGTTGCACCTCGTCAAACGCGACCAAAATTGTCGAAGCCATGGGCACAGACCGCGTGTTGTGTATTCCGGACGAATTTCTGGCCCAAAATATTGCCCAAGAAACCGATGTTGAAGTTATCGCTTGGAAGGGTCGGTGCGAGGTTCATGAACAATTTACAGCCGAAGAATTGCGCCAATATCGGGCCGATGATCCAGGCCTGAAAATTATTGCCCATCCCGAATGTGCACCAAGCGTGCTGCGTGAGTCAGATTTTTCCGGATCGACATCAGCCATGATCAAATGGGTGAGCGACAATCAGCCCGAACGCGTATTGATGGTCACTGAATGTTCGATGAGCGACAATATTGCTGTCGAAAACCCAAATGTGAATTTTGTGCGTCCATGCAATCTCTGCCCGCATATGAAACAGATCACGCTGCCCAAAGTGCTCGAAGCGCTGGTGTTTGAGCGCGAAGCGGTTGAGGTCGACGCCGACATCGCTGAACGCGCGCGCGTGAGCGTCGAACGCATGATCGCTTTAAGCAAGTAGCAACCCCTCCTAGATGAGCAATCAGAGTAGATGAACCAGACATGACATCGCCAACCGCAAATATAATTGATGCAGGCGACGTACTGATTATCGGTGCGGGACTTGCTGGCTTGTTTACCGCCTTGAAACTCGCGCCCCGCCAAGTCACGGTATTAACCGGCGGCAAACGCAGCAAGAGCGCCGCGAGTAATTGGGCACAAGGTGGTATTGCCGCCGCGCTCGGCCCCGACGACACAGCTGATGCCCATGCCCAAGACACAATCGCCGCAGGCGCCGGACTAGTTGACCCGGCAATTGCCGAGTTACTCGCAACATCAGCCGCTGACCGCGTGCGCGACTTGGAAACCTTCGGCGTCGAGTTTGATAGTCATGAGGATGGCAGCTATATTTTCGGACGCGAAGCGGCACACAGCCACCACCGCATCCTCAGCATTCGCGGCGACCGCGCTGGCCGTGAGATCATGTCGGCCCTGCATGCGCGCGCCGCCGCCATGCCGTCTATCGATTTTCTGGAAGGCTATGCAGCCTATGAACTGGCGGTTGAAGATGGCCGTGTGGTTGGCGTGTTTACCAGACCTGCCAGCCAAAGCAACCATGCCGGACCAATGCTTATTCGTGCCCGCGCCACGGTCATCGCCACAGGTGGCGCAGGGCATTTATACGCCGTTACAACCAATCCCGGTTCTGCTAATGGCGAAGCCCTTGCTATGGCAGCGCGGGCCGGTGCGCAAATTAGCGATGCCGAGTTCGTTCAGTTTCACCCAACGGCCCTCACAGGCATGAGCGACCCCGCACCGCTAGCGACCGAAGCCTTGCGCGGTGCAGGCGCATATCTTGTTGATGCCAATGGAGACCGCTTCATGGCGAATATTCACCCCGATGCCGATCTCGCGCCGCGCGACGTTGTTGCACGCAGTGTGTTCGACGCCCGTATGCGCACAGGGTTTGCCGGGCTTTGCCTGCATGGGCAGACGGCCGGTGATCTAGCGCAAAATCTTGAGACGCGCTTTCCGACCATTTACGCAACTTGCGTCAAACACAATATTGATCCTACCGATACGCCTTTGCCCGTCGCACCCGCAGCGCATTTTCACATGGGCGGCATACGCACCGAATTGCATGGTCGCACCAGCCTGCCCGGATTATGGGCATGCGGTGAAGCCGCCGCGACGGGTGCACATGGTGCCAATCGCCTCGCGAGTAATTCGCTGCTCGAAGCCATTGTTTTCGGCGCGCGCATTGCCGAAGACATCAACAACATCGTGCCCTTGTCAAGCACGGCACGCCCGGCACCGCCACAAACCCGCATTGACGAAGAAATGCATATTCACGCGCCGATAACAGCGCGCCTGCGTCAAATTATGAGTACTTATGTCGGCGTACAGCGCACGCATGATGGTCTGGTGACGGCACTGAGTGAATTGGGGCAGCTTGAACGCGCCGCGCAAGGTCTTGCACCTTTCACAAATATGGTGCTGGCTGCGCAGTTTGTTGCCTTCAGTGCGCTGCAACGCACCGAAAGCCGTGGCGGTCACTACCGCTTGGACTTCGCCCATACGCGTGATTCGGGCGCGCGCAGTCAGTTTACCTTGAGCGATGTGCGCGCGGGCCTCACCGATTTGCCCGAGCTGGATGACGATGTCGACAGTGCCGATGAAGCAGCTGCAAATCTTCTATCCGGCGGACGAAATTATGCCTGACACAGCCCAGCATTCTTTGCCCGTGCGCCCACATCCTTTGCCCGTGCAGATGGTCAGTGATCTTGTCACCCACGCGCTTGCCGAAGATTGGGGACGGCTGGGCGACATTACTTCGGCGGCTGTCATTGACGACACGGCGCAAGCCCACGCCATTATCCGCGCGCGCGAGGACGGCGTTCTCGCAGGTCTTGCTTTTGCCCAAACCGCATTTGAAAAGAGCGACACGGCCCTCCAGATCAAGACCCATTTGACCGATGGCCATGCATTACTGGCCGGCACCGAAGTTATGACGATTACCGGCCCCGCCAAGCCAATATTGGCGGCTGAACGCGTCGCGCTTAATTTTCTCGGGCACATGTCGGGGATCGCATCTCAAACCGCCGAGCTATGCGCTATGGTCGCGCACACGCCCGCGCGCATTTGCGACACACGCAAAACAACGCCCGGCCTGCGCAGCGTTGAAAAATATGCCGTGCGTGCCGGTGGTGGCGTCAATCACCGCTTCGGGCTGGACGACGCTATCTTGATCAAAGACAATCATATTGCTGTTGCAGGCGGCGTGACGACCGCCATTGCCCGCGCACAAGCCCATGTCGGCCACATGATGCGCATCGAAGTTGAAGTCGACACGTTGGACCAGCTGAACGAAGCACTGGCCGCAGGAGCGGAGATTTTACTGCTGGATAATATGAACCCCGACCAGTTACGCGACGCCGTTACGCGCATTGACGGGCGCGCTATTAGCGAAGCCTCCGGTCGCGTCAATGCCAGCACGGTTGTCGCCATTGCCGAGGCAGGCGTAGATTATATTTCTGTTGGACGTATCACGCATTCCGCGCCATGTCTCGACCTTGGGCTTGATATCGATTTTGCCTAAAAGTCGGCGCTGATCCGGTCAGTGTAGAAAATATGGCGCCCAATTTTTGTGAGGCGCACCATTTTCTCATTCCAATACGGGTCAACATAATCAGCATGATAATGCGTCGCACGCGCCGTTGACGGGTGCGCCCTGAAATCTATCAGCTTATTGCCGGCAAGCCGCATAGCGCGTTGCCAAAGCTGCCGGTTTTGTGCTTCATCGGACAGACCATCGCAGGCAAACGAAAACTGGCATCTGTGACGGCGATACTCACCTTGAAACACCACACCACATATCGATGACGGGTACCGCACATCCAGGGCTCGATTGATCACGACATCTGCAACAGCAGACCAGCCGGATAAGGGTTCCGAGCGTGCTTCAAAATAAATCGCCTGCGCAAGACAACGCTGCGATTCAAAAAGTGTCTCTTTTTTGGTGTTCACCAAATTTGTGCGTAATAGGCTTTCCACCCGTCCCCGCTCGGTCAGCCGGGCAAGCGGCCTGTCGGCCTCCGGCGCGAACCAGCCCGTAAGCCGGCTGTTTTCAGCCGTGTAATTATTGCCGGTTATCTGATTAACCAACAAGACACACGCCAATACACTGCCGCACACAGCCGTCAGTTTGCTTCGCGTACTAAACGCATCACTCAGATTGAGCCACAGAAGTAATTTAAACAAAACGCCCTCCAAAATGTTCCTATACAGGCGGGTTTGTCGCAAAAAATTCATAATTATTCGTAAACATATAATGTGATTTGCTGGTCAAACCAAACGAATCTGTCGGTTTTTCCACCGACATCTTTTCTTCGGTAATTTCTGTATATTATAGGGGTGACTGGTTCCGAAGTAGGTTCGCCTGAGCTGCAGCTATCCGCGCAATCGGTACACGAAACGGCGAACACGATACATAATTCAAGCCAATCGCATCGCAAAATGTTACAGACACAGGGTCACCCCCATGCTCACCGCAAAGGCCCAACTTAATGCTCGGCGACACGCCACGGGCGCGTTGTGCCGCTATTTCCATCAATGCACCAACGCTGTCGCGCTCAATAGTGGTAAAAGGGTCGGTCTCGAACAAGCCAGCGCCCATATAATTGGTCATGAAACTGCCGGCATCATCGCGGCTAAGACCCAGTGTGGTTTGGGTTAGATCGTTTGTCCCGAAAGAAAAGAACCCGTCCTGTCCCGATAGCGCGTGAGCCAGCTTGTCGGCAGACAGGGCCGCACCTGGAACTTCGATCATGCTGCCGATCTGAAACTCTGGTGTGAACCCGTGCTTTGCCGCCCATGCCGACGCTTCGCCGTCAATCAATTTACGCAAATGCGTGATTTCATCTGCCACCATAATGAGCGGCAACATGATCTCGACGGCGCCTGCGCCTTTTCCATCCGTATCCTGCATTGCGCCAAAAATGGCGCGCAATTGCATGGCGTAAATTTCAGGCGCAGTCACAGCCAACCGGCTTCCACGATGGCCTAGCATCGGATTGGCTTCCCGCAGCGCATGAATACGCTCGCGCACCGTATCTGGCGTCTCGCCCAAGAGCGCTGATATCTCGTCCAGCCCGTCTTCAACTTTTGGCAAAAACTCATGCAATGGCGGATCAAGCAGGCGGATCGTCACCGGCAGGTCTGCCATGACCAACAGCAGGCTAGCGAAATCTGACCTTTGTTCAGGCTCAAGGGCAGCCAGCGCTTCCGCACGCTGGGTTCCGTCCTTTGCAAGGATCATGCGACGCACTTGCAAGATACGCGCCGGATTAAAAAACATATGCTCGGTTCGGCATAAGCCAATCCCTGCCGCCCCGAAGCGGCGCGCGCGCGCGGCTTCTTCGGTCGTCTCAGCGTTCGCACGCACCTGCATGCGCTGATGTTTTTCGGTCCAGCTCATCACAGTGCCGAAATCACCCGATAGTTCCGGCTCAAGGGTCGGCACCTGCCCCAGCATGACCCGGCCCGACGCACCATCGATTGTGATGACATCGCCCTCGCGCAATTCCCGGCCACCAATGCGCGCAAGTTGGGCGTCATAATCGATCCGCATCTCACCAGCGCCCGACACGCAAGGTCGGCCAAGCCCGCGTGCAACCACGGCAGCGTGACTGGTCATCCCGCCGCGCGATGTCAAAATCGCCCGCGCCGCATACATGCCATGAATATCTTCCGGGCTGGTTTCCATCCGCACAAGAATAACGTCTTCGCCGCGCGCTGCCTGGCTCTCGGCAATATCAGCTGAAAAGCAAACTTTACCGCTTGCAGCTCCAGGAGATGCGGGCAGCCCACGGCACAACATGTCGATTTGCGCCGACGGGTCCAATGACGGATGCAGAAGTTGCTCAAACGATATGGGATCAAGGCGCAACAGCGCCTCGCCATCATCGATCTGCCCCGCAGCAACCATATCGACCGCGATTTTCATTGCTGCCCGAACAGTACGCTTGCCACTGCGCGTCTGCAAAATGAATAACTTGCCTTGCTGCACTGTAAATTCGACATCTTGCATATCACCGAAATGCTCTTCAAGATCTGCAAAAACCTGCACCAGTTCAGCAAAAATTTCTGGCATATATTCTTCAAGCGCAGGCTCTGTCATGCCCGAATCTTCGCGCGCGGCACGTGTTAGATGCAAGGGTGTGCGCAGCCCTGCAACCACATCTTCGCCTTGCGCATTTGGGAGATACTCGCCATAGACCTCGTTTTCACCGGTGGAAGGATTGCGCGTGAACGCAACCCCGGTTGCGCTGGTGTCGCCTAGATTACCGAACACCATGGCTTGCACCGTTACGGCTGTACCCCAATCATCGGGAATATTGTGCAACTGGCGATAGGTGATTGCACGCGGATTGTTCCAGCTTCTAAAGACTGCGGCAATCGCTCCCCATATCTGCTCGGCAGGATCTTGGGGAAACGCAAGGTCCGTCTCGCGCGTAACCACGTCCAAATAACGTCCCACAACCGCCTGCCAGTCATCAGCCTCCAAATCAGCGTCGCCCGTCAATGCATGTTCCAACTTGTAATCGTCGAGCGCTTCTTCGAAATAATCTTGCGACACACCCATCACTACGTCGCCATACATCTGGATGAAGCGACGATAGCTGTCCCATGCAAAGCGCGCATCGCCAGCATGGGCGGCCAGCGCAGTCACTGTTTTATCGTTCAGGCCAAGGTTCAACACCGTGTCCATCATGCCTGGCATAGACGCACGCGCACCTGAACGCACCGACACAAGAAGCGGAGCATCCTGGTCACCAAATCCGGTGCCAAGCCCAGCTCCCATCTCGCGCAAAGCTTCCGATACGCTATCGCGCAAATCATCAGGAAACTGCCCGTCATGGTCGTTGAAATAGCGACATACTTCGGTTGATAAAGTAAATCCCGGCGGAACAGGCAAACCCAGACGGCTCATCTCTGCAAGGTTCGCACCCTTGCCGCCCAGCAAATCGGACATGCTGGCATTACCGTCGGCAGAGCCGTTACCGAAACGATAAACCTGCCAATTAGTTTTGCCCATATCAGCCCTTTTCGATTAAAGCCAAGTCTCCGACTAGATCCATTGACGCAACTAGACCTGCCAGAATCGCCAACCTGTTCGCCTTAAGCCTATCATCTTCGGCATTTACCAAGACCGCATCAAAGAAGCCATCCACAGAAATACGAAGTGCCGCCAACGCATCCAGATATTGCCCATAACTTTCCGATGACGTGCCCAACCCTTTGGGAAGGCTGGATAGCGCGGCAAACAAATCTGTCTCCGCCGCCTGCTCGAACAAGTCAGATGACACATCGGCCATGGATGTTTCCTGCTTTTTCAAAATACCATCGGCGCGCCTGTAAGCGGCGAGTAAATTGCTGCCATCGGGTGTTTGTAAGAAGTCAGCGAGGGATTTAGCTTTACCAACAATGTCCAGAATATCATCACTGCCGCGCGCGAAAACAGCCGACACCACGTCATGCCGCAAGCCCTGATCGCGCAAGTAAACGCGCAATCTTTCCACCAGAAAGCCCAGCAAAGCGCGTGCGCAGTCAGCGCGCTCATTTGCCGGCTGGCCATGCAATTCAAGTGCCTTCTCAAAAATCGGCAATAGCGCAACATGGGATTGCCGCTCAAGCAAAATACGAATGATACCCAGCGCAGCGCGACGCAGCGCATACGGGTCTTTCGAGCCGGTCGGCTTTTCATCAATCATCCAAAAGCCAGCCAAGGTATCGATTTTATCGGCAAGTGCAACCGCACAGCCTTCCGCTGTCGGCGCGATGGCATCTGACGGGCCAAGCGGGGCGTAATGCGCGCGAATGGCTTGCCCGACCTGTGTTCCCAGCCCATCATTTTCGGCATAATACCCGCCCATAATACCCTGCAATTCGGGAAACTCATACACCATACCGGACACCAGATCGGCCTTGCACAAACGCGCAGCCATGTGCGCTGCATCATCGTGTGCGCCAAGCACGGGCGATAGATCTGCAACTAGGTTTTCAAGCCGCGCAGTTTTATCAGCCACCGTACCTAGACGGGCATGGAACACAATTTTTGCAAGCTCCGGCAGGCGTGCTTCAAGCGATATTTTGCGGTCTTGGTCCCAGAAGAACCGACCATCAGAAAGCCGCGCCCGCAACACGCGTTCATTGCCTGCAATAATTTGAGCGCCATTATCCGCAGTTTCAATATTGGCAATGGTGATAAAATATGGTGCCAGCTTGCCGGTAGCCGGATCATTGAGAGCAAAATATTTTTGGTGCGTGCGCATGACGGAGGTTAACACCTCATCGGGCACATCCATAAAGGCATCGTCAATCCGACCAAGCAACGGCACCGGCCACTCTACCAGACCAGCGGTTTCGCTTACCAGCCCCGCATCCGCAACCAGCGCGCAATCAAGGTCTTGTGCAAGCGCCTGGGCACGCGTCTCAATCATGTCCGCGCGGCGCGTCGGATCAACCAGCACAAAGGCTTTTTCCAGCGTGTCAACATAGCTCGTGGCCGTCATATTCTCCAAGCTGGCAGGTGCCATAAACCGGTGGCCCATCGTGGCATGTCCGGTGCGTAATCCATCAACGTCAAAGTCGATCACAGCATCGCCATAAACGCACACAATCCCTCGTAATGGCCGCACCCAACGGAGCTGGCCGCTACCCCAGCGCATCGATTTGGGCCATGGGAAACTCCGAATTATATCCGGCAGACCCGTTGCCAGCACGGTGGTGATGTCTTGGCCTGGCGCGTCGATATCAAGCATATAAAAAGCGCCCTTTGGGTCATCTTGAACGCGCAACGCGTCCGTGGACGCCAAATCATTGGCGCGCAGAAACCCTGCAACGGCTTTCTCCGGCGCATCTACACGCGGGCCTTTTTTCTGTTCATGTCTGTCGGGTGTCCGCGCCGGTAGATTATCAATGATCAAGGCCATGCGTTGCGGCGCGACATAAGTCCGCGTGCTGGCTTGCGCTGCGGCCATATCAACGCCTGCCTCACTCAGCAATTTTTCCACCAAACGGGCAAGGTCGCTCGCCCCGCGCGCTTGCATGCCGGCAGGAATTTCTTCCGAATAAAGCTCCAAAAGAAAGTCAGTCATCGCGTCTCTTCCCGGCAACTTCATTGGCAAGCCAAGCCTCGGCGCATGCTTTGGCAAGCGCACGCACGCGCCCAATATAGGCCTGACGTTCGGTTACGCTGATAACGCCGCGCGCATCCAATAGGTTGAAATTATGGCTGGCCTTCATGCACTGGTCATAGGCCGGTAGCGCCAGACCGCGCGTGACAAGTTGATTGCACTCAGTCTCGGCATCATCAAAGTGACGGAACAAAATATCTGTGCTGGCTGCCTCGAAATTATAATGCGAATATTCCACCTCGGCGCGATGGAATACATCACCATAGCTGACCCCGCCAGCATCCGGTGCACGGCCATTGAAATCAAGTGCGAAGCCGTTTTCCACGCCCTGTACATACATTGCCAAGCGCTCCAGCCCGTAGGTCAATTCGCCCGCAACAACTTCGCAGTCGATCCCGCCAACCTGCTGAAAATAAGTAAATTGGGAAACTTCCATGCCATCGCACCAAACTTCCCAGCCAAGCCCCCACGCGCCCAAAGTCGGGCTCTCCCAATCATCTTCGACAAACCGGATATCATGCATGCTGGGATCGATGCCCAGCACGGACAAGCTATCCAAATAGAGCTGCTGAATATTGTCTGGTGACGGCTTTAAGATTACCTGAAACTGGTAGTAATGCTGGAAACGGTTTGGGTTTTCGCCATAGCGCCCATCGGTCGGACGGCGCGAGGGTTGCACGTATGCCGCTTGCCACGGCTCCGGTCCCAGCGCGCGCAATACGGTGGCAGGGTGAAACGTGCCAGCGCCCATTTCCATATCATAAGGCTGCAAAATAACACAGCCCTGATCAGCCCAGTACCGTTGCAGGTTCAACACCAGATCCTGAAAGGAGCGTGTCGCTAGTTTTCGTGTTTCGGACATCATTTTTCCTGACGCGCGGGGTATCCCTGATGCGCGGGTCGTCACCCGCTTTATGGCGCGAAATTAGCGACCCGTTCCCGCAAAAGCAAGCGCCGCGCCATGGCGTAAAATCGCCTCGGCTTCTGTGCTTTGTTCACCGGCTTCATTGTGCAACACCAGAGGCGGCAAAATGACAAGCGGCGCGCGCGAATCGCGGCAACCCTGCACCAACACCCGATGCGCAGGCTGGCCGATGCGCGGCGCAATCGGCTGAATATGTAACGCCCCGAGCCGCGAACGCATAGCCGACAATAGGTCGTCAAGCGCATCAGCGCGATGAACAAAGGTCACACGCCCACCAGCTCCCGCCAACGCACACGCGCATCGTACCCAGCTTTCAAGACCGGCTTCATCGATTTGATGCGCCCGCGCGCGGGCTTCATCCCCAAGCGGTGTTACACGGTCGCGCTCATAATAGGGTGGATTGGCCACCACATGATCAAAGCTATTGGCTTTAAGGCCCAAATTGGCGAACGGGCCGGTGATATCCGCGGCAACAAATTGCGCGCGCGCATCTAGGCCGTTGATGCGGGCATTTTCCAGCGCAACCGCGCATAAATCGGGGTCAATATCTACACCAACAAGGCGCGCCATGGGCAAGCGCGCCAACGCACACAAGCCAACAACGCCGACACCCGCGCCGAGATCGCAAACTGTTTCAGCCGCATCATGCACACTGGCAGCGAGCAAAACGGCATCATGCCCGCTGCGATGCCCCTGCCGTGGCTGACGCACCGACAGTCGATTGCCGAGGAACCCGTCATTGGTGAAACCGTCATTCTCGGTTGATTGACCCTGCATCAATATGCCCGCCCCTTGTGACACGGCTTTGACTTGACCTTTTCGCCGCGCAACGATACGTGAACATACCTTATATTGAGGTTAGAGATGGCAACCATAATAAATATCAATGCTGATCAGCGGTCGACCGACGATGCGTTGGAAGAGTTACACGATTTCTTCGCCGATGATCTGGTGCAGGTTGAAGCAACCTTGTCAGCAAATTTATCGTCGGCGGCCAGCCTGATACCGGAGGTCAGCGACCATATTATTGGTGCCGGTGGCAAACGTCTACGCCCGCTTTTGACGCTTTCTGCCGCGCAGCTTTGCGGCTATCAGGGAACGCGACACATTATGCTTGCCGCCGCGGTTGAATTCATGCACACAGCGACGCTGCTGCATGATGATGTGGTCGATGACAGCGATCTGCGGCGCGGGAAACCGACGGCGCGAAAAATTTGGGGCAATCCCACCAGCGTGCTAGTTGGCGATTTTCTTTTGGGTCAGGCTTTCCGCATGATGGTTGGAGCCGAGAACCTTGCCGCGCTTGACGTGCTTTCAAATGCCGCGGCCATCATTGCCGAAGGCGAGGTAATGCAGCTTGCCGCGATGCGCAATGCCGATATTAGCGAGGATAATTATCTGCGCATTATCGATGCCAAAACCGCAGCTCTGTTTGCAGCGGCGGCAGAGGTTGGCGGCATACTGGCGGAAGCCTCACCAACTACTATTGACGCGCTGGAATCATATGGCAGAAATCTAGGCATCGCTTTCCAGCTGGTTGACGATGCTTTGGATTATGGCAGCGTTAACCGTGTCTTGGGCAAAAATACTGGCGAAGATTTCCGCGAAGGCAAGGTTACACTGCCTGTCGTGTTGGCATATCGGCGCGGCAATGAAAACAGCCGTAACTTTTGGAAACAGGCTATGCAAGCCACTGATGATAATGCGGATTTTGAGCAAGCAGTGGCGTATTTGCGGTCAACAGCAGCTTTGAAGGACACTGTGGCGCGCGCAACGCATTACGGCGAGAAGGCCAAAGATGCATTGGCTTTATTGCCGCCCAGTGACACCCGGACGTTGTTGATACGGCTCGCCGATTTCTGCATCGCCCGGGCCTATTAACCAACTGGCTACGCACCAGTCATCAGGGCGGCGCGCGCGATAAGCAGCCGCAATGTCTGCTCCGCCAGCCGGTGGCATAAGACCAAAGCAAGTTGCTCCGCTACCGCTCATGCCGACATACGCCGCGCCACTATCACGCAATGCCTGCAAACATTCAGAAATTTCAGGAACGATATGCATGGCGGCGGCTTCAAGGTCGTTGCTTTGCGTAGATATAAAATCGCACAAAGCCGCAAAGTTCGCGATATGCGGCGGTAGCGATGGGTAGGGCGGCGGCGCGTGGTGACATGCAAGCGCCTCAAAAACCGACGCTGTTGGCAGGTCGATACGCGGATTAACCAACACGATATCGGCAACTGGCAAGTCATCAAGACGCGTAATCTCAACACCGGTGCCGGTCATCCAGCCAGGCCCGCTTGCGAGACATGCTGGCACATCGGCGCCTAGCTTGGCGCCCAGTATCTCGCGTTGCGCCTCAGATAAATCGAGATTGTATAATTTGTTGAGCCCGTTCAGCATGGCAGCGGCGTCGGCTGATCCACCACCAAGGCCCGCGGCGACGGGCAGGTCTTTGCGCAGTCGAATATCCGTCGGTAACGCCTTGCCAATATAGGCTTCGAGACATCGCAATGCGCGCATCACAAGGTTGGATTCATCCGCGAAAACGCCCGCACCATCAATCACGAATCGAGTGGCGCGCGCACGACGCAAGTGAAGCGTGTCTCCAAAAGCAGCAAAAGCCACCAGACTTTCCAGCGTATGATAGCCATCATCTCGCCGACCCGTAACCCGCAGAGACAGATTTATCTTTGCAGGTGCGGTCAGTGTTAGCGCAGTGAACATCTAGATTTCTGTGCCGCCAGACAATTTTTCTGGTCCCAATTCTGGTGCGATTTCCAATCCGGTAATAATTTTACTTTCGATTTTAAGGCGATCTTCGTCGACTGGATCGAAAGCCAGCGCCTTGCGCCACTGGTAGCGGGCCTCAACCTCGCGACCCAACTGCCACAACACATCGCCCAGATGTTCGGTGATCACTGCATCTGTTGGCTCCAGACGCGAGGCGTGTTCCAGGTAACCCAGAGCCTTGTCATACTGCCCCAACTGGTAATGCGCCCAACCCAGACTATCGACGAAAAATCCATTTGACGGTTCCTTGCGAACAGCCAGTTCGATAATGCGCAAGCCCTCTTTCAGATAAATGCCCTGATCGATCCAGCTATATCCCAGATAGTTCAACACATGCGGCTCATCACCCGATAACTGACGGGCTTTTTGCAAATCCACTTCGGCCATAACCCAATTGCCCTGCCGCTCGCGCGTGATGCCGCGAGCAAAATATACATGCCAATAAATCGCGCGCTCCTCGCGGATAAAGCCGATCGCCTTGTCATAGGCCTGCTCTGCTTCTTCGAAGCGGAAGCGGAAACGCAGCATATCTCCCAGCGCCACGAGCACATCAATATCATCGCTCGTATTCGTCATCACGGCGTAAAGAACCGAAATAGCCTCTTCGACAGCATCAACTTCATTAAGCATTTCCGCACGCTTGATCTGGGCTGCCCGATACATAACCTGCTCTGGTGCAATCAACGCAAACCGATCACCGGCCGCGGTCCAGCGTTCATGGCGGGCGAATATTTCCGCCGTCATAAACACGGCAATATCGCTTTCAGGTTCCAAGAACAGCGCCAGATGCGCATAGGCAAGTGCCAATTCAAGGCGCTTTTCACGCTCCATGACTTCCGCCACAGCATAAAAAGCATAAGCAAGCTGTACCCGCACATTACGCGCCAGCGGTGGCGGCGGCGCCGGTGTACCGGCGGCATTCAAGCGCGCCAGTGCGGCGCTAACATGCGGGTGGGTCAAATGCGTATTGTGATAATCCTGATAAAGATTGCGTGCGGCGTCTACATCGCCCTGGCGTTCCAAATAACCACCATAGGCTTTGACGAAAAAGAAATAGCTTGCGCCGCCTGCCCGCAGGCCGGTCTCATAGGCTTCGCTAGCGCCTTGGATATCGCCCGACAGTTCCATGGCTTGCCCAACCTGCAACATGCTGATCGGCGTAAAGGCCGCGCTTCGGCGTAATTGCGACACAGCCGATTGAACCGCATCGCGATTATTTTCGGCAACGGCCATCCAGAGCCGGATATTCGGCTCCAGCAGCCGGGCCATCGGCCCTTTGTTCATTTTGCTCAGATAACGCTCGGCACTCGAATATCTGCCAGCCTCAAAAGCTGCGATCGCCAATAACAAGCCGGCCTGTTGATTATCCGGCGTTTGCGATATCAAGGTTTGCGCGATATCGACAGCCTGCGGCACCCGCCCGCCGACAAGACGCGCACGCATAGCGCTTTGCAATAAATTCGGATCGTCAGGATCGGTCTCAAGCGCGCGCTCCAGATAATCGCCGGCTTGCGCGAGATCATTGGAGCCTAGCGCAAACTGTGCTGCCAGATATGCACCCGCCAGTCCCGACGGATTGGCATAATGCGGCACACGCGCCGTCAGAAAAGTGCCGAGCGCAACACCGACCACGACCATGCCAGCCAGCCCCAACAGCAGATAGTGCCTTAACTTCATCCAAACTCCTGTGTGTCGCAAGTTTATCAGGACACCCGATAGGCGCAATGGCTGAAACGGCTACATGTTTGGATAATTCGGCCCGCCCGCGCCTTCGGGAACAACCCAGTTAATATTCTGGCTTGGATCCTTAATATCGCAGGTTTTGCAGTGAACACAGTTTTGAGCATTGATTTGCAAACGCGGGTTAGTGCCGTTTTCTTCGCGCACGACTTCATACACACCCGCAGGGCAATAGCGCTGCGCCGGCTCATCATATTCAGGCAGATTAACACCAACCGGCACCGATGAGTCTTTCAGCGTCAAATGCGCGGGCTGATCCTCTTCGTGGTTCGTCGCCGACAAAAATACCGATGACAGCTTGTCAAAAGCCACCTCGCCATCCGGCTTCGGATAATCGATCGGCTTGCATTCATCTGCTTTTTTCATGGCGGCGTGGTCGGGTTTCCCATGCGATAGGGTAAAAGGCAGACCAATCCCCAATGTCCGCATCCACATTTCGGCGCCGCCGAGCACTGTGCCTAGGAAATTACCAAACTTCGTGAGCAGAGGTTTGACGTTGCGCACCATTTTCAGCTCTTTGGCGACGCGGCTCGTATCATAGGCTTGCTGATACGCGCTCAACTCATCATAAGAGCGTCCATCTGCCAGCGCCTCGAAAGCCGCTTCAGCAGCCATAATGCCGGTTTCCATGGCGTTGTGACTGCCCTTGATCCGCGGCACATTGACAAAACCTGCCGAGCAACCGATTAGAACGCCGCCAGGAAATGCCAATTTTGGAACCGATTGATACCCCCCTTCGGTAATAGCCCGCGCGCCATAAGATACACGTTTGCCACCCTCAAGCGTCTGACGAATGGCCGGATGCATTTTAAACCGCTGGAACTCGTCAAAAGGCGACAAATGCGGGTTTTGGTAGTTCAGATGGGTTACAAAACCGATCGACACAAAATTATCGCCAAAATGATACAGCCATGACCCGCCGCCGGTTTTATTGTCCAACGGCCAACCCAATGTGTGCTGAACATGGCCCGACTTGTGATTTTCCGGCGCAACCTGCCATAACTCTTTAATACCAATACCAAATTTCTGGTAATCACTATTAGCGTCCAGATCATATTGGGCGATTGCCGCTTTGGACAAAGACCCGCGCACCCCTTCGGCTAAGAAGGTGTATTTCGCAAGCAATTCCATGCCCGGCATCCAACCATCTTTTTTCTCGCCGGTTTTCGACACACCCATATCGCCCGTCGCAACACCGCGCACCGCGCCGTTATCGTCGAAAAGAAGCTCGGCAGCGGCAAAGCCCGGATAAATCTCAACGCCCATTGCTTCGGCTTGCTCAGCCAACCAGCGCGCAACATTTCCCAGACTGGCGATATAATTGCCATGGTTTTTCATCAAAGGCGGCAAAATGAAATTGGGAAGCGGCAAGGCGCCGGCAGGTCCAAGAAACAAGAACCGGTCGGACGTAACCTCGGTTTCCAAAGGTGCGCCGCGTTCTTTCCAATCGGGGAATAGGCGGTTGATGCCGACAGGGTCGATCACCGCACCCGATAGAATATGCGCGCCCACTTCGGAGCCTTTCTCCAACACACAAACAGAAATTTCTTGACCCTTTTCTTCAGCCATTTGCTTTAGACGAATAGCTGCTGACAGGCCTGCGGGACCAGCACCAACAATGACCACATCATATTCCATCGCCTCGCGCTCTTCCGGCGCCAATGCCCAGCCCTGACGGGCGTTGACTTGATTGACAGGCATATCAGTCATCACAAACCTCATAATTTCACTAAGTGGAACCACATTAGCACAAACGGCCATAGCCCCCAAACTAGGGATAATTTAGGCGGGCACACGCAAAACTGCAATGTGTGGCCCCTGCGACCCAATGTCATGCTATGGTGATTCTTAAGGTGATTCGTTTTTACGACGCACGTCACCGATAAGGATAGAGGCACAACGATTTTTTTCATCCAACCAACAGGCATACGGTCAACAAGCAACTGATCAACGCTTATATGGTCACGACACGCATCTTGAAAACATGCAACTTGAAAACATGCAACTTGAACGTCCCGAAATCATCGATCTGCTGAAGTTTCATATCGAAGCTGATTGCGCCGATATTTTAGAAGACATGCCAGTTGATCATTTTCAACCACAGCCGGTTCAAGCACAGGCAGCTCCGCACGCCGAAGCGCCGCAACGACCGACCGCATCGATCGGCATGTATGAAGCGGCCGCGCCCTCTCTTGACGCGCCAGCACCTGTTCCCCCCGCTGCATCTGTTAGCCCCGTTGTACCGGCAGTTGTTGCTGGCGAAGTGAGCGCGACCGTCGCGCGCAATGATACCGATGCGCAGGCAGAACAATTGGCGCAAAATGCAAAAACACTGGATGAACTGGCGACTGCGCTGGCTAGTTTCGATGGCTGTGGCCTCAAAAAGACAGCAAAATCAACGGTTTTCTCGGATGGGATTACGCCCAGCCGTGTTATGATCGTCGGCGAAGCACCGGGGCAAGACGAAGACCGAACCGGCAAACCATTTGTCGGGCGCAGTGGGCAATTACTTGATGCGATGATGTCCGCAATCGGACTGTCACGCGCAGAAAATATGTATATCGCCAATGTTATTGCATGGCGTCCGCCGGGCAATAGAGCACCGTCGCTTGATGAACTAGACATGTGCAAGCCGTTTATCCGGCGCCAAATTGAACTGGCAGCGCCCGAGATTGTCGTGCTGGTGGGCGGCACATCCGCTAAGACCCTACTAGAAACCCAAACCGGCATTACGCGATTACGCGGCAAATGGCAGACGCTTAACATTGGCGGACGTGAAATTCCCGCCCTGCCGTTTTTGCATCCGGCTTATGTGTTGCGCCGGCCCGAAACCAAAATTGATGTTTGGGAAGATTTATGCGCGCTCAAGCAAAAGCTGGATGCAACAACATGATCTGGCGCGCCTCCATCTCCTTCAAGTCTTTTGCTTCCTTTGCTGCAACATTGCTGTTTTCCGGCGGGCTTACCATGCTGCTCATACCGCAAGCTGCGCGCGCGCTATCCCAGGAAGATCGGCAAGGCTTGCGCCCGTTGCCACGCCCGCAATATGTGCGGGCCGACAAGCTGGCAGACCCGGTGCTGTATAAGGAAATCTTTGCCCTGCAGGAAAACGCCAAATGGCGCCGTGCGGACCAGCTAATCCGGCAGGTGGAAGACCCGCTGCTGATGGGGCATGTGCTCTTCCAGCGCTATATGCACCCGACATCTTATCGCGCGAAATGGACAGAGTTGCGTGACTGGCTGAAAAATTATGCCGACCATCCGGGCGCGTGGCGCGCCTATAAACTTGCACAAAAACGCAAACCCCGCGGCATCGCCATGCCCAAACGCCCACCCGCACGCATTTATCATCAAGACCGCGCAAGCAGCGGCTCCCCCTTGTTTAAAACCCGGTCACGCGCGCGTATTCGCCGCGAAGTTTACCGCCTTATCCGCCGCGAGCGGCCAACCCAGGCGCTGAAATATATATCTGCGAAATCGCAGGACCGGCGCTTGCAGGCCGCCGAGACCGATTTTCTCAAATCATTGATTTCGCGCAGTTACTACATTGAAGGCAAAATCGCCTCGTCATTGAAACTCGCGCGCGAAGCCACACGCAGCCGAAAACAAGTGCCGATGTCAGATTGGCACGCTGGTCTTGCGGCTTGGCGGCTGGGCAATCGAGATCTTGCAACCGACCACTTTCGGAGGCTTGCAAATACCGACACGATAAGTTCCGCGCTGCGCGCGCGTGCCGCCTATTGGACGGCGCGAGGCTTGCGTGCCGCGGGCAAAATTAGCGAAGCCGAGCCGTATCTAAAGATGGCGGCAGAGTCAGGTCCTTATTTTTATGCGCTTTTAGGCATGCAGCAGGTTGAAGGGCAATTACAGATATCATGGCAACAAGCGGCCCGACGCGACGCGGATATTTTCGCCACCCATCCAGTATTGCGCCGCGCCGAAGCGTTGCGAGCCGCAGGCCAAGGCGAGCTGGCGGAGCTTGAATTACTCTATCTGCAAGAACGCCTCTCGGAACCTGAGGCGCGCGCAATGCTGGCCTATGCCGAACAAAATGACTACCCCGCCGTGCAGTTAGCCGTCGCCCATCGCCTCGGTTTGCAAATCAGAGGCGGCGTGCCGCTCAATGTACTAACCGGCAGTTATCCCACCTTGCCAAAACAAGCCACAACCAAAGTCGACCAAGCCATACTTCTCGCGCTTGTGCGGCAGGAAAGCCGTTTCAAGGCGCGGGCGAAATCATCCGCAGGCGCGCGCGGTCTCATGCAAATAATGCCGCGTACCGCAGCTTTCATCACGGGCGACCGCAAACTTGCCTGGCGCAAAGGCCGCGACCAGTTGCTCAAAGCAGACCTCAATCTGGCGATCGGCCAGAAATATCTGTCTATGCTGATGGGCCGTGATTATTTCGATGGCAATCTGATTTTTGCCCTCGCTGCCTATAATGCCGGGCCGGGCACATTGCGTCGGTGGCGCCGCGAACTAAAGGACGTTGAAGACCCGCTTTTGTTTATCGAAAGCATGTCTGCCGGTGAAACTCGCAAATATGTCCAGAAGGTGATGGCGAATATGTGGATCTACCGCAATAAATTCGGGCAAGATCCCATCAGCTTGCGTATTTTGGCGGCTGAAAGTTGGCCGCAATATGTCCAACAGGACACGCGTGCCAAGCTGGTGCCAGCGCTCATCTCCAATTAACCCTTAGGGCTTACTGCAAACGGTCTTTTAGTTCGGTAATATTTTGATCGACAAGCATCGCAGCTTGTTGCTCGCTCATACCCGTTTCGATGAGTTGCGCGGCCGCGTCGACGGCGAGGCGCGTAATGGCTGTGCGTACCTCACCAACAAGCTGTTCTTCGGCTCTGGCGATTTTGCTTTCAGCTTGCTGGGTCCGGCGTTCAAGCTGGGCTTGCATGGCTGTGCGCGCTTCGTCTGCCATGCGTTGGGCAGTTGCGCGTGCCTCGGTTACGATTTCCTCGGCTTGTTTTTCGGCATTTTTGCGGCGCTCTTCATAATCGGCAAGCAGTGCCTCAGCCTCAGCTCGCAGTTTGCGCGCTTGGTCCAGCTCATCCGCAATTTCGGCTGATTTTGCATCCAGCGCGGCAAGTACGCGCTGTGGCAATTTCAGATATAAAAACGCGCCGATAACGGTGGCGAAGGCAAGCGCTACGAAAAAGGATTCATCAAACATAGATATTACCGATCCTGAAGATTTTACCGATTTTGCACGGCACTTAGCGCCGCCTCGATATCGCCGTCGGCTGGCTGATCCATGCCAATGGCCTGCATTACATCGCCCACCACATCACGAGCCACAACGTCCAATCCGGCAAGTGCCGCGTCGCGGGCAGCCTGCAACCGCGTCTCAGCCTGTGCCGCTTCCGCGGCAAGCTTGGCGTCAAGCTCCGCCTTTTGCCGGTCGGTTTCAGCCTGGATTTCAGCCCGCATGTCTTGGGCCAGAGCCAGCGCATTATTTCGTGCCTGCTGTAAAGCCTCGTCATAGGCGGCAAGTGCGGTCGCCGCATCAGCCCGTAGCTTTTCAGCTGCTGCCAAATCGCCGTCTATCTGGCCCTTTCGGGTTGCCAATGTCCGCGTGATACGCGGCAAGACAAGCACGGAAAGAACCAGAAACAGGCCACCGAAACAAGCGGCGAGCCAGAAAAGCTGAGATGGAAAACTGGCAGGATCAAGCTGCGGCATGACGCACTCCTAGCGGCTAAGACGCATGTTTTAATGCGTCAGCTGAATTAGACAACAAACAGCAGGATGAGCGCGATGATCAGACCGAAAAGACCCGTGGCTTCTGCCAGCGCAAAGCCCAATAGCAAGTTCGGAAACTGGCTTTGTGCTGCAGATGGGTTGCGCAGCGCGCCAGCCAAATAGTTACCGAAAATTGTGCCAATGCTGATACCGGCACCTGCAAGAGCGATACATGCGATACCTGCGCCGATGTATTTTGCTGCTTCTGCTTCCATGAGATAATCCTCCAAAAATGCCCGCGGGCGTTAGGTTAAAAAAACTTGTTTAATGATCCATGTGGATGGCTTCGTTTAAATAAATGCACGTCAGAATTGTAAACACATAGGCCTGTAGACCTGCGATCAGCAATTCAAGGCCGGTAAATGCCACCATCAAAACGAACGGGGCAATCGCCAACGGTGCGAGACCGGCAGAACTGAGGCCAACAACAAACCCGCCGAAAATTTTCAGCATGGTATGTCCGGCCATCATATTGCCGAACAGACGCACCGAAAGGCTGACCGGACGCGTGAGATAAGAAATCAACTCGATCAGCACTAAAAGCGGCATCAACACGACCGGAATACCCGATGGCACAAATAATTTCAAAAAGCCGATACCATGGCGCGCAAAGCCAACCAGCGTTACCAGCATGAACACCGTCGCTGCCAGGGCAAAGGTTACAATCAGATGGCTGGTCACCGTAAAGCTGTAAGGCAGCATGCCCAGCATGTTGCAAAAAAGGATGAACATGAACAAAGAGAAGATGAACGGGAAATAACGCATCCCCTCAGTGCCAATATTTTCATGGATCATATCGGCAATGAATTTATAGGCCATTTCGCCCATTACCTGCAAACGCCCTGGCACCAAAGCCGAGCGGCTTGATGCAGCCAGCATGAAAGACCCGATCAGGCCGACGGCAATAACCATCCATAGTGACGAATTGGTAAAGGACGTATCAATGCCGACGATCGACGGCAGTTCAATAATGGGGTGCACCTCAAACTGGTGCATGGGGTCCAAACCGGCACCACCTTCAGCGTTCTTACTGCCAGCCACGCTTTACTCCTCTTGGTCGGGCTCCCGCGCGGAACCCGCTGCGTTTTGATCCAGCGACCGGCGTAGCTCATTCACCGTGCGGACCGAATTTACAACCCCGGCAATCATGCCGAGAAACAGCAATATCAGCAGGAAAGCGGGCGCCGTGCCGAACCATTTGTCCAACCACCACCCCAAAAAACCGCCGACCCCGATGCCCGCCAACATTTCCACAATCAGCCGATAAGCCAATCCTAGCATGCTGGCATGCGCACGGTTCTTTTCGACCGGCTTTTGCCTGCCTCTGGTTTCCGCTATCCGCGCCTCCAGATCATCCAGCGCATCGCGCCGATCGGAAGGTGGAGGTTTACCGTCACGCGCGCCGGTCAAAGCGCACAGCAACCGGCGTAAACCGGTCCCCAGATGGGCTGAACACTACTGATTGACTGGTGGAATGTCAAGCGACGATACCCCATCTAACCTATTGATTTATATGTATCTTCTTGTTTTCCAGCGTTTTTGTCGCGGCCGGTTTCCGCAAATTGTTCGGCTGTCGTCAAATCGACTGAAATCAACTGGCTAACGCCGCGTTCTTGCATGGTCACGCCGAACAATCTGTCCATCCGCGCCATGGTCAACGCATGGTGGGTAATCAGCAAAAAGCGGGTGCCAGTTTCGTCGGCAATTTCGCGTACCAGATTACAAAAACGCTCAACATTCGCATCATCCAGCGGGGCATCAACCTCGTCAAGCACACAGATAGGCGAAGGATTTGTCAAGAAGACGGCAAAAATCATCGCCATGGCTGTCAGTGCCTGCTCCCCGCCAGATAAAAGCGACATAACTTGCGGTTTTTTGCCGGGCGGGTGAGCGATAATTTCTAGGCCGGCCTCAAGGGGATCATCGCTCTCGCTCAACTCAAGGCGCGCCGAACCACCGCCGAAAAGCTGCGTAAACAGGCGGCCAAAATGCCCGTTAACCGTCTCGAAAGCCGCCAGCAGGCGTTGGCGCCCCTCGCGATTCAACTGCCCTATACCATGGCGCAACTTGTTAATCGCCGTAGCCAACTCATCACGTTCACCGGTCATGGTTGATATGCGCACCTGAATTTCTTCGGCCTCTTCCTCGGCACGCAGATTGACCCCGCCCAGGTTTTCGCGCTCGCGGCGCAGTTTCTCAAGCTTGGCCTCGATACTCTCCACCTCGGGTAGCGCGTCTTCCGGATTGATGCCGGCCAGCTCTGCCGCCGCCTCCGGCTCGATTTGCAAGGCTTCACGAATTCGCTGCCCCGCTTCATTGCGCCGCGTCAAATTTGCTTCCTGCGTGGCTTCAAGGCGCACAAGTTTTTCGCGTGTATCGGCAAGCTCGGTCTGGGTTTGCCGCACGAGCTTATCGGCAGCGGCCTGCGCATTTTCGGCTTCAGCCAGCTGGTCAGCAGCGGTTTGACGCCGTGCTTCCGCTTCACTAACCACATCAGCCAGCCGCGCGCGCCGGTCAGCAAGCTCGTCCGGAATAGCTGCAAATTTCTCTTTTTCGTCATAATTTTCGCTTGTGCGCGCCTCTAGAGCAACCACCTGGGCTTGCGCCGCTTGCGCGCGTTGCTGCCATGATACCTGGTCTTGCTGCACGCGTGCTAATTGCTGTTCTCGGGCCTGACGCTGGGTGTAAAATCCGTCAAAGCGCGCGCGCGCCTCGGCCAAATGATTGCGCTTCTCGGTCACATTTGCACGCAAGCCATCCATATCCTCAAGCGCGCCGGCCTCACCTGCCAGTGCTTTCAGCGCGTCATCCGTCGCTTTGCGGGCTGCCTCAAGCTCTGCCATATCCGCGTGAATACGCGCCTCAGTCGTATCAAGCGCCTGCAATTTTGCCTGATCGGTTGCGGCGCCGGCTTCGGCTTGCGCTAATTGTTGCCGACCAATCGACACGGCGTTTTGTGCATCCTGCACTGCAATGCGTTCAGCTTCATAGCGAATTGAGAGAACGCTATACTGTTCTTCGACATCAGCGAGAGCCGCGGCTGTGCGTTCGGCCTGCGTTTGTGCAGTCTCACGCTCCGCGGCCAGTTCATCCATGCGGTTTCGTTGCGCCAGGCGGGTCGCCGCTGCGCTTGGCGCATCAGCCGCCGCGGTAAATCCATCCCAACGCCACACATCGCCTTGGCGCGACACAAGCCGCTGGCCGGGTAGTAGCTGGGGTTGCAGACGTGCGCCCGCCTCACGATCGACAATGCCGACCTGCGACAAACGCCGTATCAATAACGTCGATCCGGTCACATAATCTGACAGTGCGTGCACACCACCGGGCAATGCCTGGGTGAGGCTTTCGCTACCAATATCGCGCCAGTGCGAAGGCGCTGCAGTGTCAGACGAGGCTTCCAGATCATCGCCAATTGCTGCCCCCGATGCCATTTCATAGCCAGCTGACACCTCAACCTTATCGACAAGGGCGGGATACGCCGAACCATCGGCACCCGCGAATAATGCCGACAATGCTGTATACTCGCCGACCAGTCGGTTCAATTCAGCCCGTGCTTCTTCTGCCGGGCCAGTGGCGGCTTGGCGTTGCGCACGGCATGCGGCAAGCGCGCTGGCAGTGGCGTCAAATGCAGCGCTTGTCTCATCCAGCTTCTCCACCAGTTCGTCTAACTCAGCCTGCCGCGCGTTTAGATCGATATCGCCAAACATATTGTTTTCGATATCACTACGCAAAACTTCCGATTTCGCCCGATCACCCTCAAGCTTGGCCTGGCGCGCCGCGGTTTCCTTCAGCCGCATTTCGCATGCTTGGCGCCGCGCCGCCTGATCAGCAACAGCGCGTGTGGCACTTTCGAGCCGGGCTTCGGCGTCAGCCAGCACCGTAGCGGCAGCTTCCATATCGGCCTGCGCACGTGCTTCCATCTCAGCTTCGTGGTCACTGGTAGCAGCCAGTATCGTGGCTTGTTCATCTTGCAGCGCTTTTTCCTGCGCTGCGGCATCTTCCAGCACATGGGTTTGGCGCGCCATATCTTGGGCAATCGTAGCAAGTTGGGTTTCGAGACGCGCAACCATCTCCTGTGCCCGACGTGCCTCGGCATCTAATCCTTCTTGCTCTAGCAGAACATGGCGCAAGGCGGCGGCGGCCTCAGCTTCGCTCTGCCGTAAATCCGGTAAGCAGGCATGCGCGGCGGTCTGTTGCACAGTAGCGGCACTGGCGGCTTGCGTTGCCGCTTCAACCTGCGCACCTGCACCATTAAGTTGGGCCGCAGTTTCATCAACCAGCACACATGCCTGATGCCAGCGAATATGCAGGGCGGTCGCCTCGACACCACGGATTTGCCCGGAAATATTTTTGTAACGGCTGGCCTGACGCGCCTGCCTTTTCAGCTGACGCAGCTCAGTTTCCAGCGTTTGGAGCGTGTCGTCGACTTTTTCCAGATTACTTTCCGCCGCCCGTAAGCGCAACTCAGCCTCGTGGCGGCGCGAGTGCAAGCCTGAAATACCCGCCGCCTCTTCAAGAATCATTCGCCGCGCTTCGGGTTTTGAGTTGATTAGCTCGCCAATTTGTCCCTGCCGGACAAGCGATGTCGACCGCGCACCTGTTGACGCATCAGCAAATAGAAGTTGAACATCACGCGCACGCACGTCTCGCCCATTAATACGGTAGGCCGAACCAGCATCGCGCTCAATGCGCCGGACAATTTCCAATTCGTCGGTATCATTATATTCAGACGGCGCATCGCGGCCCTGGTTTTCCAGAAACAAAAGCACTTCGGCATGGTTGCGAGATGGCCGCGCATTGGTACCAGCAAAGATAACGTCTTCCATGCCTGCGCCGCGCATTGATTTGTAGGACGTTTCGCCCATAACCCAGCGCAATGCTTCCAGCAGGTTCGACTTGCCGCACCCATTTGGGCCAACAACGCCGGTCACGCCGGGGAGAATATCCAGATCTACCGGATCGACGAAGGATTTAAACCCTGATAAGCGGAGGCGCTTGAACTGCATCGCTGGTTCCCTACTTGTCCGTATCTGGCGACATTGTGTCGGGGAGCATAGGAGTGTCGGGGAGCATAGGAATAAATAACTCCTCAAAAACCTCAAGCGGCTGATTGCCCTCAAGTTTCTGCCCGTTCACGAAAAATGTTGGTGTGGAGCGCACATTAAGCGTCTCTGCCGCCGCGGTCTGCATCTCACGAATAGCGGCAAGAACACCCTCATCCTTCAAGCAGACAATGTAATCATCTTCCGATAGGCCAGCTTGTTTGGCAATTTTCTGCAACTCAGCCGACGGGTCGCTGGATGCAATCCACATACCCTGACGCGCAAACAGAATATCAATGAACGCCACGCGCGCGACGGGCGACACACATTGCGCCAGCATAGCGCCAGCCATGGCATACGGGTCGAGCGGGAAAGGCCGGAACTTGATCATCACTTGACCCGTGTCGATATATTTTTCCTTCAGCGCAGGCAGGGTTTCGGTGTGAAACGCCGCGCAATGCGGACATGTAAGAGATGAGTATTCAACAATCGTTATCGGCGCGGCAGGATCGCCCAAAGTCAGTTCGCCCAAAGGATTAGGCGTACCGAGCGGGTCGTCAGTGGCACCTGAGATCGAAGATGCATCACCACCTGCATCCGCATCTTGCATCACCATGCCATTTTCAGACATAGCATCTCCAGACATATCGTCTTCAGCACTATCTATCGTGTTCAGATAGAATATGGCACCAGCAATAACTGCCAGTACAACTAATATCGCGACGATGACTTGATTTTGCTTTGGCACGGCGTACTCCCGAATCGTGTATTTGCACTTAGTATATAGGAGCGCACCTCGAACACGCCTATTCAACCAGCGCGGCGCGTGAATGCCTGTGGAAAACTATCAGCTTTAGTTTTTGCGATCACGCGCAATTTGCGCGCCCAATCGTGCAAGCGCCGCCTGCAAACGCCCCGGGCGCATGTCCTCAAGCGGCGCCCGCGCAGCCTCAATCTCGTCCTTGGTAAGCGGTCTACTGCGCCCGCGCCCACCAGCCAGCGGCAACGGTCCCTGTACGATATGCAGGCGCGCAAGCGTGCCAGATCCATAATGGGCATTAATCCGATCGATAATTTGCGGGGCCATATGCTGCACTTCGAGCGCCATTGCGCCTTCCACGCGTATAGTCAGCACTCCCCCCTCTTTGCCGATGCGCCGAATTCTGTCGGGTTGGCTCAACGCCGCCAGTTCAGGTCCGACAATTGTCGACCAATGATTGATCAGATCGATATTGCCAAAGCCACGTCGTTTCAGGGCCGGCCCCAGCACGCGGTCGAGCAAAACCCCGACTTGGCGCCCCTGAAAACCACGCGCGGGTTGGGTGGGGGGAATATTCCGGCGAAAACGCAGATTATCTTTCGACATATTGTGGTATTTGGCTCCTGCTCGCGTATGCATTAGTTTATCACGATGCAAGCAACACCGACATCGAAATTGCTCGACTGGTATGACGCTCACCGCCGAGCTTTACCGTGGCGCGCCCTGCCAGGTGCGGTGGCGAACCCCTATCACGTGTGGCTGTCGGAAATCATGTTGCAACAAACAACTGTTGCCACTGTGATCGGGTATTTCGAAAAATTTATCGACATCTGGCCGACAGTTCACGATCTCGCTGCGGCAGAAGACGACGCAGTCATGACTGCTTGGGCAGGGCTTGGATATTATGCGCGCGCGCGCAATTTGCTGAAATGCGCGCGTCTCATCGTCGATCAGCATGCCGGACATTTTCCCGACACCGAAGACGCATTGCGCGCTTTACCAGGCGTCGGCCCCTACACTGCCGCCGCTATCGCAGCGATTGCTTTTAACCAGCCCGCCGCGCCGGTCGATGGCAATATTGAACGCGTGCTATCGCGTTTGGCCGCCGATACGACGCCCTTACCAAAACTAAAGGCCCGCATCAAAGCCTATAATGCCTCGCTGGTTCCCGCTGAACGCCCAGGAGATTTCGCGCAAGCCATGATGGATTTGGGGTCGAGCCTGTGCACCCCCAAAAGACCCGCATGCGGCGATTGCCCGTGGCAAGCCGATTGCGCTGCGCATGCCAGCGGGGTAGCCGAAACACTGCCGCGCAAAGCTCCCAAGCGTGAGAAACCGGAGCGTCGGGGCACAGTATACTGGCTCGAAAACAAAGCTGGCGATGTGTGGATGGCACGGCGCCCCGAAAAAGGACTTCTTGGCGGTATGTACATGTTCCCCTCGCAAGGCTGGGATCCAGCTAATGACGCACCGCTCGACACGCTCGCGCCTGGTACGTGGACACCACTTTCAGGCGAGGTTGTGCATGTATTCACGCATTTCCGGCTGACCCTAACTGTTGAAGCGCGCACATGGCCTCATGATGATCCACCACCAATTGAAGGCCGATGGGTTGCGCCGCACGATTTTGCGAATGTGGCGCTTCCCAGCGTCATGGTTAAGGTCGCAAAACATGTGTTGAGTTGACATGATGATGTCGCGCACCCGTCGGACAGACCACTAGACCACCTAAGATGAGATTAAATTAAGCGTTAAGTTTCTTCGCGTATTTTCTGACGCAGACTGTCGATCGGCACTAGCTGATCGCCCTGTTTAACATGCCAGAATGTCCAACCATTGCACGCTTGTGCTCCTTGCGCGGCGGCACCCATTTTGTGGATCGAACCGGTCGGCGCATTAGGTGCGCCCCCCAATTTCACCGAGCCATCAGCGCGCACGCGTGCCTGATAACGTCGCGCCGGACCAAAAAGTTTCGTCCCCGGCTTAACCATGCCGCGCTCGACCAATGTGCCGAAAGGCACACGTTTTTCTTGCCTCCCAGAGCGGGTAACCTCGAGGCTTTCTGGGCCAAAAGGCTCAACCGCCGCAATGCGCTCACGCGCTGCGTCGCAATAGCCTGCATCCGCGTCAATGCCGATAAAATGGCGACCCAGCCGCCGGGCCGCCACGCCAGTGGTGCCGGAGCCAAAAAACGGATCGAGAATAACATCGCCGGGATTGGTCGATGACAGCAAAACGCGGTGTAACAGCGCTTCCGGCTTTTGCGTCGGGTGAACCTTGCGGCCGTTATCATCCTTCAGCCTTTCGCCACCACTACAAATCGGCAACAGCCAGTCAGACCGCATTTGGATATCTTCGTTCAGGGCTTTCATCGCCTGATAATTGAACGTGTAACCGGTCTGGGTTTCATCCCGCGCGGCCCAGATAAGCGTTTCATGTGCATTAGCAAACCGAGTACCGCGAAAATTAGGCATCGGGTTAGTTTTCCGCCAGATAATATCGTTCAATACCCAAAAACCAGTATCTTGCAAGGCGGTACCGACACGGAAAATATTATGATAGCTGCCGATCACCCATAAGGTGCCGGTCGGCTTTAAACCCCGCCGCGCTTCCGCCAGCCACGCGCGCGTGAACGCGTCATACGCGGCGAAACTGTCGAACTGATCCCAGTCATCATCAACCGCATCGACTTTCGACTGGTCGGGCCGGTGCAAATCACCGCGCAATTGCAAATTATAGGGCGGATCGGCAAAAACGAGATCTACGCTTGCCGCCGGCAGGTCTTGCATGAGTTGCAAGCAGTCGCCTTCGAAAATTTGGTCTGGACTCAAGGGGTTAATACTCATTCTGGCGACAATGATTCATCGCGAGTCCGGCGTCAAACGCTAATTATGCGGCGGCTTTTTTTTATCCACACACTTGTCCACATTAGCATCATTTGCATCATCAGGTTCGCCTGCGCCCGCCAAGAGTTTACGTATTGGCGCAAAAGTTCGGCGATGCTCAGGCGAGATACCACACACCGCAAGCCCGGCCTGATGCGTCGGCACGCCATAGCCCTTATTTTGCGCCCACGCATAGCCTGGATATCGAGCATCCAACTCAATCATAAGCTGGTCGCGTGTGTGCTTGGCAATAATCGACGCCGCGGCAATAGCCGGCGCGTGTGCATCGCCGCCAATAACGGCCTCGGCGGACCAATCCCAGTCGGGAAGGCGATTGCCATCAACCAAAACATGATCCGGCGCGGGCATTAATTGCCCGACAGCATGGGCCATGGCCTGCAGGCTGGCGATTAAAATATTCGTTGCGTCTATGTCAGCTGCCGACACAATGCCAACGCCGGTGACAGCGTCTTGGGTGATGCGCGTGCATAAATTTTCGCGCTGCGCGGCGGTGAGCTTCTTGCTGTCATTCAGGCCAGGCCAGTCAAAAGTGGCGGGTAAAATACCCGCCGCTGCAACCACCGGGCCAGCCCAACATCCTCGGCCAGCTTCATCAACACCGGCAATGTTCCGCGCTGGCCAGCCAGCTTTGCGCTCTAGATAAGGGATCATCACATCCCGACCTTTGCAAATGCCCATGCAGTCTGAGCAGGATACCCAGATTGTGCCGCTGCCCTATTCAGCGGCACGGACCTGCTTTTTTTCAGATGCTTCATATCGCAATACGGGCTGACGCGCAGCCTGCGTTTCATCGAGGCGTTTGGTCGGGGCAAGTTGCGGTGCATTTTTAAACCGTCCCGTATCACCGGCTTGCGCAGCCCCGACAAGATCGCGCAAGGTGGCGATGAACAGATCAAGCGACGCTTTACTTTCGGTTTCGGTTGGTTCGATCAACATGGCGCCGTGAACGACCAGCGGGAAATACATCGTCATCGGATGATAACCCTCGTCAATCATGGCTTTGGCGAAATCGAGCGTCTCAACGCCAGTATCTTTCAAAAACGCATCATCAAACAATGCCTCATGCATGCACGGCCCGGCAAAGGGTGCGGTCATGGTGCCGTTCAATTCGGCCAAAATATAATTCGCGTTGAGAACAGCGTCGTCAGCTACTTGGCGCAGGCCATCCGCACCATGGCTCATCATATACGCTAAGGCGCGCACAAACATGCCCATCTGACCGTGAAACGCGACCATTCGCCCAAATGGGGCGTCGTCCGTCTGATCGCTATGCTCGACCAGTTCGAGACCCGACGCACCTGCCACCACACGCGGCAATGGCGCAAAGCCAGCCAATCGCTCTGATAAGACCGTCGGCCCCGCACCCGGGCCACCACCGCCATGCGGTGTTGAAAATGTTTTGTGCAAATTAATGTGCATGGCATCAACGCCCAGATCACCGGGGCGCACCCGTCCGACAATAGCGTTGAAATTCGCGCCATCGCAGTAGAAATAACCGCCCGCGTCATGTACGGCATCAGCGATGTCGATAATATCGCGTTCAAACAGCCCGCATGTGTTTGGGTTCGTCAGCATAATCGCGGCAACGTCATCGCCCAATTTGGCACGGAACGCAGCAAGGTCGACCCGACCGTCTTCGCTCGCCGGAATTTCATCGACGCTAAAGCCCAACAAGGCAGCCGTCGCCGGATTTGTGCCATGTGCAGATTCTGGCACCAGCACACGTGTGCGTCGATCGATTTCCCCACGCGCCTCAATCGCCGCGCGAATGGCCATCATACCGCATAATTCACCATGCGCGCCCGCCTTGGGCGACAGTGCCACTTCCGGCATGCCGGTTAGGGTTTTCAGCCAATGCGCAAGCTGGTCCATAAGACCCAACGCGCCCTGAACCGTTGATACTGGCTGTAAGGGGTGGATATCGGAAAAGCCCGGCAACCGAGCCATTTTTTCGTTCAAGCGCGGATTGTGCTTCATCGTACACGAGCCAAGCGGGTATAGCCCCATATCAATCGCATGGTTCTTATGGCTCAGCCGCACATAATGGCGCATAGTTTCAGGCTCGGACAAACCTGGCAGGTTAACCGCCTCGCGGGTGATGCCCCCTAGTTGGTCATGCAAGCCGCGCAACGGCTCAAGGTCAACGCCACTTCTGCCACGCGAACCGATTTCGAAAATCAAGTCTTCGCGTAAATCCAATCCGCGGTGTCCGGTAAATGTAGTTTTCTGATCAGTCATGACAGCACCTCCTCAAGCGCCGTGGTAAACGCGGTTATATCTTCGTATGCGCAGGTTTCAGTAATCGCCACCAGCACATGATTATCAAACCCGCCATCGGGCATGAGGCGAGAAACTGGCACGCCCCCCAGCACGCCGCGTTCAGCCAGCGCATTTATTACGTCATTAGCAGGACGGGGCAATTCGAGCGTGAATTCATTGAAAAATGTTTCATTGACCAGCCGAACCCCATCAAGGGCGCTTACCTGACTGGCGAGATCGACAGCACGCTCGTGGTTCAAGCGCGCCAGATGTTGCAAGCCGTCGCCACCCAATAGCGATAAATGCGCTGTGAAAGCCAGCGAACACAGACCCGAATTTGTGCATATGTTCGACGTCGCCTTGTCGCGGCGAATGTGCTGCTCACGGGTCGACAGCGTTAAAACGAAACCGCGATTACCATCAGCATCGACCGTTTCACCACATAGGCGCCCGGGCATCTGACGCAAGAACTTCTGCCGCGCCGCAAACAGCCCCACATAAGGCCCGCCAAAATTCAGGCCATTGCCCAGCGATTGACCTTCGCCCACAACAATGTCGGCGCCCATCGCGCCGGGAGTTTTCAACACACCCAAAGACACAACTTCGGTGAACGCAATAATCAGCAGGGCACCGCGTTCGTGAACAGCCTCGGCCAGAGCAGAATAATCATGCACCGTGCCAAAAAAATCTGGGTTTTGAACCACGACACATGATGTCTGGTCATCAATATGCGACAATAATTCCTCCATGCCGACAATGCTTGGCGGCACTTGGGTCAGCCCGAAACCGCCCATATCGGACAAATTGGCAATAACGTCGATATATTGCGGATGCACCCTACCCGACACGACAGCCTTGGTGCGCCGTGTCACGCGATGAGCCATCAACACAGCCTCGCCAGCGGCGGTCGAGCCGTCATACATGGACGCGTTGGCGACCTCCATGCCGGTGAGTTCAGCAACTTGAGTTTGAAACTCGAACAGATATTGCAACGTGCCTTGCGTGATTTCCGGCTGATAGGGCGTATAGGAAGTTAGAAATTCCGACCGCTGAATAATATGATCAACCGTGGCTGGCACATGGTGTTTATATGCGCCTGCGCCGCAGAAAAAAGGCACTGATCCGGCCGTCATGTTTTTCGCAGCCAGCCGTTGCATGTCCCGCTCAACCTGCATTTCGCTTTGATGGCGCGGTAGATCAACCGGTCCATCAAGGCGCGCCGCCGCCGGCACGTCAACGAAAAGCGCCTCGATATTGTCGACACCAATACGCGTCAGCATATCTGTTCGGTCTTGATCGTTCAGAGGTAAATAACGCATCAGTCAAGCTCCTCAATATAGGCTTTGTAAGCCGCTTCATCCATAAGGCCGTCGAGTTCGCCTTCATCGCTAAGACGCAGGCGAAAAAACCAGCCGCCCGATTGCGGATCTTGGTTCACAAGTGCCGGATTGTCTTCAAGATCAGCATTTGCATCAACAACTTCGCCCGACACGGGCGCGTAAACTTCGCTGGCGGCTTTCACGCTTTCCACAACACCGGCTTCATCGCCCTGCGCCACGGTTTTGCCGGTTTCAGGAACTTCAACAAAAACAACATCGCCCAATTGTTCCTGCGCATAGGCCGTAATGCCAATCGTTGCCGTATCACCGTCGACACTTATCCATTCATGGTCTTTCGTAAATTTAATGCCGCTCATTTTTTTTCATCCTCATCATCAAATAACCAAATCTCACATGCTGGGTTTCTAGGCCCGTTTGTACCGGTGCGGCACAAATGGCATGGCAACAACGCGTGCCGGCAGGGGTTTGCCGCGAACAATTAGCTGGACCCGCGTGTCGGTATTTGCGTGGTCTGTATCCACATATCCCATAGCTACCGGACGCTCCAATGTCGGGCTGAACCCGCCGCTCGTCACCGCGCCGATTGCTGTTCCATCCATCGCACAAATTTGCGCGCCCTCGCGAGCCGGTGCACGACCCTCTGGCAATAGGCCAACGCGCTGACGCTTTGTGCCCGATGCAAGATGCGCGGAAACAACATCCGCGCCCGGATAGTCCGCCGATTCGCGCCGACGTTTGGGAATGGTCCACAACAAATCAGCCTCAATCGGCGACGTGATTTCATCAATATCGTGTCCGTACAAGCACAAGCCCGCTTCCAGTCGCAGGCTGTCGCGCGCGCCCAGCCCGATCAACGCAACGCGTGTATCCGCCAATAAGGTTTCTGCAAAACCAGCTGCGACTTCCGGCGGTAACGAAATCTCAAAGCCGTCTTCGCCCGTATAACCGCAGCGCGACACCAGCACATCGTGATCATGCCAGCGGCACCAACGCGCCTGCATAAATGAAAGTTCGTCAACGCCCGCGATCTCGGTTTGCAAAATTGTCGCCGCTTGCGGCCCTTGCAGAGCCAACAATGCGCGCGCTTCTATCTCTAGGCGTGCAACCCCGGCCAGCGTGCGCGCAATATGGTCAAAGTCTTCGTGTTTACATGCCGCATTCACGACCAGCCACAGCGTATTGTCAAACCGCGTCACCATCAGGTCATCGCGAATACCGCCTGCCGCATTGGTCAGTAAGGTGTAGCGGATCCGGCCTTCGCTCAACGTGGTGATGCCGCCGGGAACAAGTTGCTCCATCAGGGCGGCGACGTCTGTGCCTTCTGCTTCGGGCACAAGGCGGGCTTGGCCCATATGCGACACATCGAAAAGGCCCGCACTGGCGCGGGTATGGTTGTGCTCGTGCAACACGCCTTCAGCATATTGAACCGGCATTTCATAACCGGCAAACGGCACCATGCGCGCGCCCGACGACGTGTGCAGCCCAAACAAGGGTGTTCGTGCCAGGGGCACTTCGTCTTTAGGTGAGGATGGTATTGCACCACTCATTAAACGACTCCAAGGGGGCACCTTCCAGTGAAGATGGTACCACGCCCTCCTCTGTCGCTTGAACCTGAGAGAATTGACTGCCCGCAGACAGCTTAGCCCCGTCGGTGAGAGAACCAAGGTTCTCTACTTTCCAGAGTGTTATCCGGCTACGGTCCTTTTGCCTGAGAGTTTCCGAGGGCGGTTGCTCCTTCGGCCCTGCCTATAAAGACAGCGTCTCCCGTAACGCGGGTTATTGCTCCACCTTACCCCAGGCTTCCAGCGTGTCAATGCAACAGGGTGAATTATGCCCATTATTTTTTGATATTGAGGTTATCGCGCCATTCTGACCTGTTGGCTTCCAGCTGTTCGGGCGTCAGAACGAACCCAGCGAGGAACGCAGCCAAATCGACAGCACCAAGCTCGGCGATACTGTATGTTAACGCTGGCATTTCAATCTCGAAACGGCCCTGTCCAACCCTAACATCTTTTTGCGTCCGCGCCTGCACCGCCTCGTCTTTATCGACCAGACCGGCAAAAATCGTCACATTTGTGTCTTGCACGCCAAACAGTTCGCCATACACCGTCACTACCGCCTCGGAGCCATTATCGCCCCGCGAACAAGCAACCGTGACCCCATAAATTTCCGCGCTTTTTCCATCAACACCTGTTCCTTGCATGGCTGGCAGGCTTTCCGCCGTTGCCAGCACACCACCGCTCGGGCAGCGTTCCGGCGCGATGTCTCTACCGCCGCATGCAGCGAGCAGGGGTAACAGAAGAAGGACAGGAATCCATTTTGATTTTATCGGCATGATTGTATCTGAAACTTTTCGGACGGGGTTGTCGAAACAACTGTTCATGAACTAGTTTGCATGAGACATTATCCAAACACGCGGTCAACCTCAAGCCTGATTGCAGCGCAATTGTCAGACGGAAAGAAAAGTGCGAGTGCCGGAAACATCCAAGCCATCGAAAACACTTATACTGGCAACGCCACGGGGTTTTTGCGCTGGGGTGGATCGTGCCATTCAAATCGTCGAACGCGCGCTGGTTTTATATGGCACGCCGGTCTATGTGCGCCACGAAATTGTGCATAACCGCCAAGTTGTCACGGCACTTGAAAAAAAGGGGGCCGTTTTTGTCGATGAACTGGACGAAGTTCCCGATGATGTACCGGTAATCTTTTCAGCCCATGGCGTGCCGAAAAGCGTGCCAGCTGACGCCGAAGCGCGCGGGCTTAATTGGCTGGATGCAACCTGTCCGCTGGTTTCAAAAGTACATATTGAGGCCGCGCGGCACCATGACGCCAAGCGCCACATTCTGCTTATCGGTCATGCCGGACATCCCGAAGTTATTGGCACGATGGGCCAGGTTCCCGCAGGTGCCATGACCCTCATTGAAACTGTGGCCGATGCCCGCAGTGTCGTGCCACCGCCCGATACCCTGCTTGCTTATGTGACCCAAACAACGCTGTCGGTTGACGACACAAGCGATGTGATAGATGTGCTGCGCGCGCGCTTTCCCGATATTGCAGCACCGCACAAAGAAGATATTTGCTACGCGACAACAAACCGGCAGGCCGCCGTTAAAGAGATTGCCCCGCAGGTTGATTGCATGTTGGTTATCGGAGCGGCCAATTCGTCAAATTCGCAACGCCTTGTCGACGTTGCGCGCCAAGCAGATTGCCCTCGCGCTCGGTTGATTGAAGGGCCAGACGCAATTGACTGGTCGGATGTAGAAAGTGCCGATCGCATTGGTCTGACGGCAGGTGCTTCGGCCCCCGAAACCATGGTCGCGGCTGTTATCACCAGGTTGCATGCACGTTTCAGTTTGGAGATTATCGAGGCTGGGGATGTGGTGGAAAATGTGCACTTTAAATTGCCGCGACAGCTTCGGGGCGAATAATGGCTGTCTACACAGACATTGATGCCGACATGCTTGCACAATTTGCGGCGCATTATCCATTGGCAGAAATTCGTGATCTCAAGGGCATCACGGCTGGCGTACAAAACTCGAACTTTCTGCTTACGACAGCCGAAGCAAAATATATTCTGACGGTTTATGAAAGTTCAGCCAATGGCGTGGCGGCAGAAGATTTACCGTTTTTCCTCGGCCTGATGCAGCATCTATCAGCCAAAGGTCTATCGTGTCCGGTGCCGCTTACGCGCCATGATGATGGTCTCATCAGCACCGTGAAGGGAAAGCCGGCGGCGCTGGTCAGCTTTTTGGAGGGCCGCAGTGTCAAAACCCCGCAGACCGAACATTGCCGTGCGCTGGGTGCTGCCATGGCACGCATGCATGTGGCAAGCGATGGCTTTGATTTGCGGCGGGAAAACAATCATGGGCGCGCCAATTGGCAAGCACTTTTCGAACGCTGCCACGATCGGGCCGACGAAGTGAGCCCTGATTTAACCAAGGCTATGGAGCAAGAGCTAGCGCGTCTGGCGACGGCATGGCCAGATGATTTGCCCGCCGGCATTATTCATGCCGACCTGTTTCCGGACAATGTGTTTTTCATGCAAATGGACGTATCGGGCCTGATCGATTTTTATTTTGCGTGCAATGATTTTTACGCCTATGACCTCGCAATTGCCCTTAATGCGTGGTGCTTTGAGGCCGACGCCACGTTTAATGTAACGAAAGCGCGGGCCATGGTTTCCGGCTATCAGAACATCCGTCCGCTATCGCAAGCGGAGATTGATGCTATGCCAATTCTGGCCGCCGGTGCCGCCATGCGGTTTTTGACAACCCGCCTGTTTGACTGGTTGAATCAGATCAATGGCGCGCAGGTGGAACCCAAAAACCCTAACGATTTTCTGCGCCGGTTGCGCTTTCACCGAAGTGCTACACGACCGGCTGATTACGGGCTGACATTATGACTTATGAAATTCACACAGACGGTGCGTGCTCAGGAAATCCGGGACCCGGCGGTTGGGGCGTCCTGATCAATGGCCCCGACGGATCTCGCGAGCTATGTGGCGGCGCGCCCTCGACTACCAATAACCAAATGGAATTGATGGCGGCAATCGAAGCGCTGGGCGCGGTGCCCAATGGCGCAAACATCCGGCTTGTCACGGATAGCGTGTATGTCAAAGACGGCATCACCAGCTGGATCAATAATTGGAAACGCCGCGGCTGGAAAACAGCCGCCGGCAAGCCGGTTAAAAACATCGAGCTGTGGAAAGCTCTAGACGCAGCGTGCGCCCGCCACACTGTTCAATGGGCATGGGTTAAAGGCCATGCCGGAGATCCGGGCAATGAACGCGCCGACGAATTGGCGCGCCAAGGCATGGAACCCTTCCGCAGAGATTAAGCAAGCAGAGCTTGGATCAGCCAGGATTAGGCGAGTTGCGACAGCAAATTATCGACGCCTGAATCGACCGCCTTGCCCGGATTTTGTTCGACGTTCAGCGTTTCAACCACACCGTCACGCACGATCATGGAATAGCGCAAAGACCGCGTGCCCATACCAAAGCCTGACCCATCCATTTCGAGGCCCAGCTTAGCTGTCAGCTCGGCATTACCATCAGCAACCATCATAACTTTGCCGGCTGCACCTTGTTGCTGCCCCCATGCGCCCATCACAAATGCGTCATTTACCGATAGGCAAACGATCGTATCGACGCCTTTCATGCGCAGATCTTCTGCCTTTTCGACATAGCCTGGTAGATGCTGGTTTGAACATGTCGGCGTGAAAGCGCCCGGCAAAGCAAACAATGCGACGGTTTTACCGCCAAAAAGATCACCGGTTGAAATCGGGGCAGGACCAGCATCCGTCATATACATAAGCTGGGCGTCAGGCATCGCATCGCCGGGTTTAATAGTCATATGAAGTCTCCTAGTTTATCTTCTTGAAACGCGATGGTCATTGATCGGAATTTTTTGAAAAACCACCCGATCCCCATCTCTGACAACGACCTCCACAATACGGCCAATCAACGTTTGGTCAAGCACCGACCATGCGGGCATTTCTATGAGAAAAGAAGACGGGTGACTGGCGCTAACGTGCGGCGCACCGAAAATATCGTTCGGGCCGGGTATTACCATGAGTTGCGGATTTTGCAGGTCTTTTCCCACCACAACAAATTGCAGAATAGCGCCATCATAAGTCAGCGTATCTATCGCTAGATCACTGGATGGGCTGGCCGGACTTTCAGCCAGCATTGCACGAATATCGTCAAGCGCTTGCGCGGTCGCACTAGGCCCCGGCACGACGGGTAATTCAAAAGAAAACTGCACCGGCAAGCACACTTCGCGGCACACGCCGATCTCAAGGTCGAGATTAAGTTGTCCGGCTTCACCTGCATTTGCCAATGCGAAAGGAACAACAAATCCGGCAAGCCCTTCATAGCCGTAAAAACCGCCCGCGCCATCTTCAAAAAAATACGGTGCAGGGAACACTGGTGCCTGTGGGCGCAAGTTTACGCTACGCGTGAAATCAAAATCTGGGGCAATACCACTGGCACCGGGATAACGCCAATAAGTGTGCCAACCAGGTTGCATAATAATTTCGATACCGGCGAAATGCTGCTTGCCATCGCGGGCCAGAAACAGCCGCGCTTCGACGACGTTTTTTTTGATCCATGGCGTCGCCGAAACAGATGGCGTCGCCGATAGGGATTGCGCTGCGGTTGCTGGCGCAAGAGATACCAGAAACAGCGTTCCTTGCAGCAGAAGCCCAAGAATATGTAAGCGAAAATTCATAAACAAACTATAGCCCAAACCTATCCTCCATTCGAGTTTTGTGCTTATGCCTAAATGTCGATTATATCCATGCGTGGCGATTATGCGCATATGCAGCATTGTTTCATCTGCGCGGCGGGCTTAGAGTGATGCCATGACCCAAACACTGGTTCAAAGCCTGCAAGGGCAGTTCCTGCTTGCCATGCCTGGTATGGCAGACCCTCGGTTTTTGCGCAGTGTTGTGTATATCGTTGCCCATGATAGCGAAGGCGCGATGGGCTTTGTTATCAATCAGCGCGCCGATGGGCTGTCGCTTGGCGATATTTTAAAGGACATACCCGAAGCCGTTGCCAAAACAGGGCTTATAAACCTACCTGTTTATGTGGGTGGGCCAGTTCAAAGCGATCAGGGTTTCGTGCTGCACACAAGCGATTATGAAAAAACGCTTAACTCGCTTTCGCAAGAATTACCGATCGCGCTGACGCAATCCGCCGACGTGCTGGTCGATGCCGCTCGCGGACAGGGGCCGGAAATGATGCGACTGTTTCTGGGCTATGCCGGCTGGGGATCAGGCCAGCTTGAAGGTGAATTGCAGGATAATGCTTGGCTGGTATGTGAAGCCGATATTGCCGGAATTTTTACATCGCAAAGCGACGAACTTTACGAAAAATCGGTAGCCGCTATGGGCATTGACCTGGCATTACTAAGCAATGAAGGCGGCGAGGCCTAACGCTCTAAGTCCAAATCCGCAACAAAGTCTGGATCAGCCATTGACGCCTGGTGTTGGTCGGGCACAAAAATCGCCCCTAGAAACAAGCATGCGCATGTCACGGCCAGAAGAACTTCTGAAATATCATTGCTGATCAGACCTGCAAAGTTTGGTTGCAAAATCGCCGTGACCGCGCTTATCCCTGCCGCGAGCAGACAAAAATCACCAACGATAACCACACGCGTCCAGTAATTCCGGTTCACCGTTCGGCGCAATAACATATTGCCCTGGCTGACCGCTGTCATGACCAACATGAGAATGAACGCTCCGCGCGCATAGTCAAGCCGGTAGGGAAGCACCATATCGTCAAAACCAAGACTGGTAATTACACCGCGCATCCACAGGCTTGCAATCAGCACCAGCATGCTCGCCCCCATAACCAGCGCATAATAAGCGCGGCTTGACCGGCGGAAGATCGCCACTGCCAACCCTGCAGCCCCCAGTCCAACCAGCACCGCCATAATGACAATTTGCATGGTGCGCCGTCGGTCTTCAAATGCCAGACGCACACCGGGGCTCCACAGATACAGCCGCGATACATCTACATCGTTTACCAATATGAAGGTCTGCACAGATTTCGCCTGAATGAAAAAACTTAACCTATCGGGATATCCCGGGCGCGGCGCAAACTCGCTGTCATCAGACACGAATAGTCGCAAGCCTTCCTGTTCTTGAAATAAACCAAGCGCAAAAGCCATAAGCGGCGGTCGCAAACGCTCAAGGTCGAGATAAATGGGCGCATCACTGGCATTTTGAATAGCAAAGGCCACATGCCCGTCATCCGTACTTTGAACGTAAGGCGCAAGCGCCATGGTTCGTAAATTATCGCCAACCTGCACAGCATCAAGCGCCGCAGCAGATTGCAGGCCTAGCCAGCCCGCAAAGAGGAGGAGGAAAAACCTAATGGGCAAGGTCGTCTCGGCACAGGGCGAAAAGCCTGTGATCCGACCAGACGCCGCCGATTTTGAGATAGCGCGGTGCATAGCCTTCTTCTTTAAATTTGTTATTCTTTAATACGCGCATTGAGGGTTCATTATCAACCATACAGGCGGCCTCAATACGGTGCAAGCTAAGCGTCGTAAATGCGAAATCGCATAGCAGGCCGACGGCTTCCGACATCATGCCCTGATTGGAGAAATCCTCACCGATCCAGTAGCCCATCGTCCCCATCTGCGCCGCGCCACGGCGGATATAGCTGAGATTAACCGCGCCCATGAGCTGGTTCATATCCGGATTCCAGATAAAAAATGCGTAGCCGCGGTCTTGGCGTGCTTCCTGATTATAGGCTCGCAAGCGCAAGCGGAAGCTGCGGCGTGTGAGTTCATCGGGCAGCCAGAGCGGTTCGCGCATTTGCAGATAACGTTGATTATCCCGCCGTAGCTTTACCCAGTGCGGGTAATCGCGCATGAGTGGTGGGCGCAAGTTCACCCGATTGCCGGAAATGACCTTGCGACCGGTACGTAGCGGTCGCTTCAGAAATTTCATGCCCTTGCGCGCCATTTTATCCCATCCGGCTGTTCTGACGAATGAAAGTTTGAACCTCTCCAAGCGCATTATCAACCTGCGCGATCCGCTCACGGCGGGTCATCATTTCACGCACGCGGGGCGGCATGTCGGGGCCAACACCGAAAGCGGCCTCCACCGCGCGTGGAAATTTAGCCGGATGCGCGGTTGCCAATGTCACCATTGGCACACCATCAGGCAACACTGCGCGCCGCGCCGCGCCCAAGCCAACCGCTGTATGCGGATCAATTTGCATATCAAAGCGTTCAAGCACATCGCGCATAATTGTTTGTGTTTCGGCTTCATCAATGCGCTCGGCGGCAAACAGGGCGGACATAAGCGATAACTCCCCTGGCGCCATTTCAAAGCGTCCTTCATTTGCCAAGGCGTCCATAAAAGCGCATACGCGCGGGGCATCGCGCTGTGTCAATTCAAACAAAAGACGTTCGAAATTGCTCGACACTTGAATGTCCATGCTAGGGCTCGATGTAGCTACCACCTTTTCGGTCTGATAGACGCCCCCATGCATCACGCGCGCCAGAATATCGTTTACATTGGTCGCAATCATCAGTTGGGCTACCGGCAAGCCCATCTGAGCGGCAACATAGCCGGCAAAAATATCTCCGAAATTTCCTGTTGGTACAGAAAAAGCCACCGTCTGTTCGGGGCCACCTAAGTGCGCGGCGGCGGTGAAATAATAGCTGGTTTGGGCCATCACCCGCGCCCAATTGATCGAATTAACGCCCGCAAGGTTCATGTCTTGGCGAAACTCGCTATCGTTAAACATTGCTTTGACCAGCGCCTGACAATCGTCAAACGTGCCATCGACCGCCAGCGTGTGAACATTCTTATCGCCCGGCGTTGTCATTTGCATACGCTGGACATCCGACACACGCCCGTTCGGATAAAGAATAAAAATATCAACCGCCTCGCGGCCACGAAACGCCTCAATCGCCGCGCCGCCTGTATCCCCTGACGTAGCGCCAACAATCGTCGCACGCTGTCTGCGCCGTTGCAGGGCATCATCCATGAGCCGCGCGAGCAGTTGCATCGCGACATCTTTGAACGCAAGCGTTGGCCCGTGGAACAGCTCAAGCAGATAATGCCCCGCATCAAGCGGCACGAGCGGTGCAACATCGTCACGCGAAAAACTCGCATATGCATCGTCAATTATTTCCGCAAACCTTTCAGGCGCGACATCAGCGCCCAGAAACGGCGCCAAAACTGTTTTCGCAACCTGCTGAAAAGGCGCACCCTGAAAACTTTCGAGTGTTTGGTGCGATAGACGCGGCCAGTGATCGGGCACATATAGTCCGCCGTCGCTCGCCAGGCCTGCGAGCAGGGTCGGTTCAAAGGACAGTGCCGTCGCGCGGCCTCTAGTGCTGATATACTCCACGAAATTTCCCTATGCGTTCCGCTTCCGCCATGCCCGCATGTGCCACAGACCGGAAATAAATACAAGCACCCCGGCCAGCGCAAACCACGTAAACGCGTATTCAAGGTGGCGGTTTGAAAGGGCTTGGCGGGTTTGCCCGCCGCGCGGCCAAGCCGCCCCAAACGCGCCAACTGTTTCGGCGGATTCCATAATCACGACCGGTAATTCAAGCCCGAAATATTGCCCGATTTGAGGGGCGTCACGCACATAAACCAAACCATTTTCCGGCGCATCATCGGCTGCGAAAATATTCCGGCGGTCGGGCCAGCGAATAATAACCGGCATATCGGTGACAGATAATTTTTGCACCGCAAATTCATTTTTGAGACGCGCGGGAATAAACCCCATATCTATCAGCACATGACTGTTGTCAGCCAGCGTCATGGGAGTGAGGACGTGATAGCCAACCCGATCGTTGGGCGAAAGACTAGGAGGGCTATTTTCGATCTGCGTAAACCAGAACACCGCCGGGCCGCGTATTTGGCCGCTGATCAGCCCCGGATGGTAATTATGCGCGGCGCGCTCAAGACTGGTTAGATCTTGCCCAGTTGAAATCTTCAGCGGCGCGGCAGTTGCTCGCGCGGTGATGCGGGAGATCAAGTCTTGCTTCCACGCCAGACGCTCAACTTGCCAGAAGCCAAGAGACAACAGGCCTGCAAACATAATGACGCTGGCAAGAAGCGGGAGTTTGCGCCCCATGGCGGTCGCTGGGCGCTAATGCGCGCCGGACCCCGCCCCTGCGCCAAGAATGTAAATCACGACAAACAGGAACAACCAAACCACGTCAACAAAGTGCCAATACCAGGCGGCAGCTTCGAAGCCGAAATGATTTTGCGAGGTAAACTGTCCATCCAGTGCACGCAACAGGCATACAGCAAGGAAAATCGTCCCGACAAGCACATGGAACCCGTGAAAGCCGGTCGCCATAAAGAATGTCGCGCCATAAATATGGCCGGAAAACCCAAACGCAGCGTGCTGATATTCATAAACCTGAAACACCGTAAATAAAGCGCCTAGTGCCACAGTAAGCACCAGCCCCCATTTCAGGCCTTCACGGTCATCATGCTGCAGCGCATGGTGCGCCCATGTGACAGTGGTGCCGGAGGTCAGCAAAATAAGTGTGTTAATCAGCGGCAAATGCCATGGGTCGAACGTCTCAATACCATCCGGCGGCCAATGCCCGCCTGTCAATTCAGCCCGCGCCGCTTGTATCGCCTCGCCCGGATACAGGCTGGCATCAAAATACGCCCAGAACCAAGCAACGAAAAACATTACTTCGGAGGCAATGAACAAGATCATGCCATAGCGGTGGTGCAACTGCACAACCGGCGTGTGATCGCCGCTATTTGCCTCGCGGATAACATCGCGCCACCATCCAAGCATCGTATACAAAACGCCAGCCAGCCCGATGAGCATTACCCAGGGAGAATCGAAATGGAAATATTGAACGGCGCCGACCGCCAACACCAGCGCGCTAACCGACCCGACAACGGGCCAAGGGCTTGGGTCTACCAGATGATAATCATGGTTTTTTGCGTGACTGTCGGCCATAAGAATTCTACCCCCTCGGTACAGCTGTATTGGCACGCGTCGTTTCGGACGCTTTAAAGAATGTATAAGACAAAGTTATCGTTTTGACATCATCCATTTCCGGGTCGATCAGAATTTCCGGATCAACAAAAAAGCTGACCGGCATGTCGACACGCTGCCCCGGCTCCAGCACTTGTTCGGTAAAGCAAAAGCAGTCGATTTTGGAAAAATAAATACCGGCCTTTGACGGCGACACATTATAGGTTGCCGTGCCAGTGATAACGCGGTCGGTCGGGTTATACGCCTCATAAAACGCCAAGCCCTGCTCACCTATGGAAAGCTGAACGGGCTGCTCTGGCGCTTCAAATGACCACGGCATGCCGCGGTTCAAACTCGCATCAAAACGAATGGTAATCTCACGTGTTGCAATCGATGCCGGTGCCTCGACAGCTACTTGCGTCGTGCCACCATAACCGGTGACCCGGCAAAACAAATCATATAGCGGCACCGCTGCATAGGCCGCACCGATCATCACAACAGCCATCCCCGCTGCACCGACGGCGGTGCGTCGGTTGCGGGCATTAATCGCCTCATTATCTGGCTGGCGGGAATTCATAATTTATAGCGCCCTATTCGCAACGTTTTCGCCAAGGCGTACAACCGTGACGAGAAAGAACATGCCAACCATTCCTGCCAAGGCGAGCGCCATAATCAGGGCGCGGCGCCGGCGCCGCTTAAGTAATTCGGGTGTCCACCCGTTTTCGTCCGCTTCTTGATTGGTTTCATTTGCCATGCAGGGCTCCTAAACGCCAGAGGCCATCAGCCGGTCAACCGGCAACAGCGTGAAGATGACGAAGAGATAAAAAATCGAATACGCAAACAGCATGCCTGCGAAACGATCGCGCCGTGCCGGCGGACTAAGCATTAACAGGCTAGCAAGGCCAATAAATATGAAGCTTAAAATCCCAGCGCCCAAAGCATAGAACAGGCCCGAAAAGCCAAACAGATAAGGCAACATCACCGTAACCCCGAGCGCCAGTGAATAAATAAGAATTTGGCGCATGGTCGCCACGGGGCCGTGCATAACCGGCATCATGGGAATTTGAGCCGCGCGATAATCATCGTTTTTAATCAGCGCCAGTGCCCAGAAATGCGGCGGTGTCCACACAAAGATAATGAGAAAGAAAATCAGCGGTTCCAGCGAAACAGAGCCAGTTGCCGACGCCCAGCCGATAACTGGCGGGAAAGCTCCTGCCGCACCGCCTATCACAATATTTTGTGCCGTACGCCGTTTCAAAAACATCGTGTAAACGACCGCATAAAAGAAAATTGTGAACGCTAACAATGCAGCGGTGACATAATTTATCAGCACGGCCATGCTCAACACTGAAAGCCCCGACATCCACAGACCGAACATCAACGCGTCTTCGCTTGTGATGCGCCCCACCGGTACGGGGCGCGATTGCGTGCGCGCCATGACTGCATCAATATCGGCATCATACCACATGTTTAACGCAGCCGAAGCACCTGCACCCAGGGCAATCAAAATGATTGCTGATACACCCACCACAGGATGCACACTAGCAGGTGCCATCACCAGCCCGATGAGCGCGGTGAAAACCACCAACGACATGACGCGTGGCTTCATCAGGGAAATGAAATCGGCAGCAGAGCCGGCTTCCGCAAACGGTGCCGGCTCTACATTGATTTCAAGCTCTGCCTTGTTGGTTTGAGACATGGCGTCCCTTTCCAGCCCTATTTGACTTTGGGCAGTTCGCTAAACTGGTGAAACGGTGGCGGTGACGACAATGTCCACTCAAGCGTGGTTGCACCCTCGCCCCACGGATTGTTTTCGACCTGCTGGCGGCGCGCAAATGCATGCAACACACCGAACAGGAAGATCAACACACCGAAGGCCGAAATATAGCTGCCGATGGACGACCAGTAATTCCAACCCGCATAGGCATCGGGATAGTCGACATAGCGACGCGGCATACCAGCCATACCCAAAAAGTGCTGCGGGAAGAAGATCAAGTTAACGCCAATAAAAGTGACCCAGAAGTGCAACTTGCCGATGAACTCCGAGTAAGCATAACCGAACATTTTGCCGAACCAATAATACCAGCCCGCGAAGATGGCGAACACGGCACCCAACGACAATACATAGTGGAAGTGCGCCACAACGAAATACGTATCGTGATACGAACGGTCGACACCGGCATTGGCCAACATTACGCCCGTTACGCCGCCAAGCGTGAACAGAAAGATAAAGCCAAGCGCCCATAACATCGGGGTTTTGAACTCAATCGACCCGCCCCACATGGTTGCGATCCATGAGAAAATCTTGACCCCCGTTGGCACCGCAATCACCATGGTCGCGGCAACGAAATAGGCCTGCGTGTCAACGCTCATGCCCACTGTATACATGTGGTGGGCCCAGACAACAAAGCCAACACCGCCAATGGCTACCATAGCGTAGGCCATGCCCAGATAGCCGAAAATAGGCTTTTTCGAGAAGGTCGAAACGACGTGGCTGACAATGCCGAAGCCCGGCAAAATCAGAATATAAACTTCTGGATGACCGAAGAACCAGAACAAGTGCTGATACATGATCGGGTCACCACCACCGGCAGGATCGAAAAATGTTGTGCCGAAATTACGGTCAGTCAACAACATGGTGATGGCACCAGCCAGAACAGGCAGTGACAGCAGCAGCAAGAAGACCGTTACCAGAACCGACCACACAAATAGCGGCATTTTATGCAAGGTCATGCCTGGCGCGCGCATATTGAAAATAGTCGTGATGAAGTTAATGGCACCTAGGATCGACGATGCGCCTGCCACGTGAAGCGACAAGATAGCGTAATCCATAGCGGGTCCGGGCTGGCCGGACGTCGATAGTGGCGGATAAATCGTCCAGCCGCCGCCAATGCCGTTTTGGCCCGGAGGCCCTTCGGCAAAAATCGACATAACCAACAAAATGAACGAAGCCGGCAAGAGCCAGAACGAAATATTGTTCATGCGCGGGAACGCCATATCCGGTGCGCCGATCATCAAAGGCACAAACCAGTTACCAAAGCCGCCAATCATTGCCGGCATGACCATAAAGAAGATCATGATAAGCCCATGACCGGTAACCAGCACATTGTACAAATGATAGTCGCCGTTCAGAACACCATCACCGGGTGCCTGCAATTCCATGCGCATGACGACCGACATTGCGCCGCCAATAATGCCCGCAAAAATAGCAAACACCAGATACATGGTACCAATATCTTTGTGGTTGGTTGAATAGACATAACGTTTCCATCCGGTTGGATGGTCTTCATGTGCGTGGGCGTGTGTCTGATCGGTTGCCATTACAGTGCTCCTGTCTCAGTTTACTCGTTCAAGGTGCTAGCAGCAGCTAGCACGCCTTGGCTTGTTTCCAGCTGGGCATATTCCGCCTTGGCTTCTTCTACCCAGCTCGCAAATTCTTCCTGTTCGACCACTTCAACGCGGATCGGCATGAACGCATGACGTACGCCGCACAATTCAGAGCATTGGCCGTAAAACGTGCCGGTTTGCTCAGCTCGAAACCAAGTTTCGTTAAGGCGGCCCGGCACAGCATCCATTTTGACGCCAAAGGCAGGCATGGCCCAGCTATGCAACACGTCGGCACCGGTCACGACCACGCGTACGGTTGCGTTAACCGGCACAACCATGGCGGTATCGGTCGCCAGAAGGCGTGGCTGGTCGCCGCGTTCGTCATCATTAAGCATGAGCGAGTCGAAAGCGAAGCCACCATGGTCGGGATATTCATATCCCCAATACCACTGATAACCCGTTGCTTTGATGGTCATATCGGCTTCGGGCAGCACGCGCTGATAATACAGAAGACGGAAAGACGGAATAGCGATAATCACCAGAATGAGAATCGGCACCACCGTCCAAACCACTTCGACCAGTGTGTTGTGAGTTGTTTTGGAAGGCTCAGGATTGGTTTTGGCGTTAAAGCGCAACATGACGTAAACCATCAGCCCTAGTACAATGAGCGTAATCGCGGCCATCAACACAAGAAGAAAGTCGTTAAAACTCGTAATCTGCGCCATATTATCGGTCGCAGCGTCTTGAAAACCAAGCTGCCAGGGCTTTGGTTGTGCCGCCAGAGCTGCGCTAGGCAGCATGCCGAGGCTCAAAAGCCCCAGTGCTATATTTTTGGCGCAATGCCGGAAAGCATCCATTCGTTTTCTCCCGCGATTAGGTGCGAAGGGACACATGGCCCCGAAGTTGAGGAACTATATACCGAAAAAACCCGCGTGATAACAGCGCCAGCTTGGTGTCTGCGACTTTATGCCCAATGCAGCATTTCCGCGAGGCTTGCCTGCATCACATGCACAGATCAGCTTGCAGGTCTTATATAAGCACTGGACGTGCAGGCGACGCTCCCTTGCAGTCTCACCGTTAAGACTACATATTAAGTAAGCCAGCCAAAATCAGGAGACCGCAGCCATGCAAAATATCGATCCGAAAGATTTGTTTTTCGCGCAAACCGACATCGATTTAGACCGGGCGGTCAAATTTACCGACGGCGCTTTGCATGGCGCAGATGATGGCGAATTATACCTGGAATATACCCTGTCGGAGGCCTTCTCATTTGACGATAATCGCTTGAAAGCCGCTAGTTTTGACACGGCGCAGGGTTTTGGCTTGCGCGCCGTTAATAATGAAGCCGTGGGCTATGCCCATTCGACTGACCTTACACAGGCGGCCCTAAAGCGCGCCGCCGACAGCCTGAGCCCCGTTTTGGCGGGACATCAAGGCAGCTGGGCAGACGCGCCTCTGGTGGCTGGCACCCCTTTATATGTGGCAGAAAACCCGCTCGATAGCGCCGGTTTTACCGACAAAGTTGAGTTGCTAGCTGAGATTAATGCCTACACACGCGCGCGCGACAATCGCGTGCGACAGGTTTCGGTCGCGCTTAATGGAGAGTGGCAGGCCGTAGGCATCATCCGGCCAGATAGCGCGCCGGTATTTGATATTCGTCCGCTGGTTCGGCTCGATGTTTCGGTCGTTGTCGGCGAGGGCGACCGTCAGGAAACAGGCCATAGCGGTCGCGGTGGACGTGCTGGATATGCGCAATGGCTGGCACCGGAAAACTGGCAACAACAAGCAGACAATGCCTTGCGCCAAGCGCTGACTAATTTGGAATCGATCTCAGCCCCCGCCGGTGAAATGGACGTGGTGTTGGGCCCAGGCTGGCCGGGTATCTTGTTGCATGAAGCTGTCGGCCACGGCCTTGAGGGAGATTTTAATCGCAAGGGCACATCGGCATTTTCGGGACGCATTGGCGAGCAGGTCGCCTCTAAAGGCGTTACTGTCATTGACGACGGTACGCTTACGGACCGCCGCGGCTCCCTAACCATTGATGATGAAGGTACGCCGACCGACCGCACCACCTTGATCGAAGACGGCATTTTGACCGGTTACATGCAAGACCGTATGAATGCGCGGCTGATGGGCATGGAACCAACCGGCAATGGGCGGCGCGAAAGCTTTGCCTGCCAGCCCATGCCACGCATGACCAACACTTTTATGCTAGGTGGCGAGAGCGATCCGCAAGAAATTCTCGCCAGCGTGAAAGACGGCATTTACGCCACTGCCTTTGGCGGCGGACAGGTTGACATTACATCCGGCAAATTCGTGTTTTCGTGCACCGAAGCCTATCAGATCAAAGACGGCAAGTTGGGTGCACCGCTCAAAGGCGCAACGCTTATCGGCACCGGCTCGGAATCGATGCAGCGCATCTCCATGATCGGCAATGACATGACCCTCGATGAAGGCATCGGCACATGCGGCAAGGCCGGACAGGGCGTGCCGGTCGGCGTGGGCCAGCCAACCTTGCGTATAGACGGACTGACTGTCGGCGGCACTGCCTGATCGAACTGACAAATAAAATTCGTAGAAATTAAAAAGCGGGACTAGAAAGCCAGCGTGTCGAATATTGGCCCGACATCCTCGCCCCATTCGCCGTGATATTTTGCCAATAATACATCTGCCGGTGTCTGCCCCTGCGCTACCGTCTCCTGTAGCGTGTGCAAAAACTGCGTTTCATCGCCGCCCGAACCGTCCGAAAAATTACGCGCCGCCAAACCGCGCTGGGCCAGCTTTAATACCTGCCCCGCCAACTCACGCAAACTTGCCCCCCGAAACGGCGTTGCAAGCCCCGACACAGGTGCACCATAGCGCAACGCATCGCGCTCTGCTTGCGTCCAGTCGGCAATCATATCGGCAACCTGTCTTTGTGTATCGGCATCGTAAAGCAACCCGACCCAGAAAGCCGGTAAAGCACATAGCGACTGCCACGAACCGGCATCGGCCCCGCGCATCTCGATAAAACGTTTCACGCGTGCCTCAGGAAACAGCGTGGTCAAATGATCTTCCCAGTCGGCAGGCGTCGGCTTTTCGCCGGGCAAGGCTGGCAGGTTCCCGGCCATAAAATCACGAAAACTCATGCCCAGTGCATTGACGAAGCCACCATCGCGCTGGACAAAATACATTGGCGTATCAAGCGCATAATCGACATAACGCTCAAAGCCGAAATCAGGTTCGAACGCCATGGGCAACATGCCTGTGCGATCGGGGTCTGTGTCCAACCAGACCAGTGAGCGCTCGGATAAATTTCCCGTCGGGCGCGCATTTTTAAACGGCGAATTAGCAAATAGCGCTGTCGCCAACGGCTGCAAAGCCAGAGCGATTTTAAGTTTTTCGATCATGTCGGCAGGTGATCCGAAATCAAGATTAACCTGCACCGTCGCCGTCAGATACATCATTTCAAGGCCGCGCGTGCCGCGTGTTGGCATGTAATCGGTCATCAGGCGATAGCGGCCCTTGGGCATTTGCGGTGCGTCTTTAAGCCCCCAGCTTGGCGTATAACCAATGCCCAGATAAGATTGGCCCAACTCGCCCGCGACAGTGCGTACTTCGGCTAAATGCTTGTTCACCTCGGCGCAGGTCTGGTGGATATTCGCCAGCTGCGCGCCAGATAATTCTAACTGCCCGCCCGGTTCAAGGGTTACCGAGCCGCCACCGGCCTC